>LLEN01000171.1_pt1 | contig 13405 bp, 16 predicted proteins | sample 595881 | NCBI WGS metagenome assembly LLEN01 (sample SAMN02919314, study PRJNA255460) | bioreactor metagenome | biome: chemostat; feature: culture 2012_10.3; material: sediment; isolation source: day86 10degC chemostat 2012 inoculated with Wadden Sea sediment taken from... | place: Germany: Bremen ...
CCGAATGGCTAAAGAAGGGATGGTTTCCTTGCGGGCATCACGGGGCTGAATATTGAACTGCTTGCGAAAGGCTGCGCTGAAGTGACTAACATTGCTGTAGCCTAATATCATTGCGGTTTCAGTAACATTGTAATCTTTGAGTAATAACATCGCTTTTTTTTCATGCGCTCAGCCTGAAAATGAGCATAAATACTATTACCATAAAGGGTTTTAAATCCTTTTTTTTAAGCTTGCACTGATTTAAGCCGACCGCATGCGAAATATCGGCAATTGTGGGGGCAAGGCTTAGATCCTTGAGCAAGTAGTCCCGGGCGGTTTCCAGCTGATACTTTTCTCGTGTTGTTATTTTTGGCTTATCAACAGTATTGGCAACTGCGGTTAGCTGCCAGTAAATAAAATCCAGTACAGCTGAGTGCAGAAGTAGTTTGCACTGTGGTTGTTGGCAGACCAAAGACGAAACTTGCATCGCAGCGGCTTTTACTTTTTGGTTGTTAACAGCATTTCTGATGAAGAACTTAATATCACCCTCTAGATCTCTTCCGGCCAGCTCCTGGCCTGCCAAATGAGTAAGCAGTTGTGGGGTTATCATCACATCCAGGTTACTAAAGGCCGGGGAGTCAACTAAATGAAACATCTCACCATCTGAGAAGCCCATAATTGAGTCACCTTCGAAAAGGTGTATTGGTGTGTTTTTGACACTAGCCCGGAAGCCACCTTTAAGAAGGCAATTGAGGTGGATATATTCGTTATCGCTTGGAAATGCGTCGGTGAGGCACATAGAATTTGAGTGAGATATGCTGATTGCCAAGCCGGGTTGGAGTTCAACAAAGCGATCATTTTCTAGAGGGTCATGAGCGTTCTGTGGAAGAGTAGGCAATGACAGTAAACGTTCAGCAGAGCACATGGCAACCTCATATTCCTAACAGCCATATGATTATATTGGCTTTTATTCTGGTAACTAATTTATTGAACGGATGATAACAAATCACTCCAATAGATGTAAATGATATCTATTATCATATTGGTTCTTAAAAGAAATGATTAGTTCGCTGATTGGATAGGAGAGGACCTGACTGGCCGTTCTCCTATAAGTATGCTCGTGGATTAGATCGCTATTAGTAATAAGCGTTGAACGTCAGGCCGAAGCTTTGTGGGTCGCCAGCTTCGACGGTATGGCCGGAGCCAAAGTCGAATTCAACGGTCGAGTAGTACTCATCGAGCGCATTCTTCACCCACAGGTAGGCATCCCAATCCTGGCCTTCAATCCCCAACTTAACGTTGACCAACTGATATGGGTCCTGCTTGAGGGTATTCAGGCTGTTGAAGTAGTACTCGCCGACATGAATTACATCCAGACGGCTGAACAGTGACAGCTGCTCCGTCAGCGGATGGGTGTTCTGCACGGCGAAGTTGGCTGTTAGATCAGGAGTGTTTACCATCTTCTTGCCGCTGCAGCTTTGCAAGCTGGTCATGGCGCAGTTCTCGTAGTCTTTGTACTCAGCGTTGGTATAGCTACCGCCAAGCTCCATCAACCAGCCAAGGGCAGGGGTGTAGCGGGTTTCAAATTCAATACCCTGGCTGCGGCCACGACCGGCGTTATCAGTCATGATGGTATTGCTGCTCTGGACCAGCTGCTGGACCTGTTGATCTTTGATGTCGATATAGAACAGGGCCGTACTGAACTCGAGGGAGTTGTCGAGGAATGATGCCTTGTAGCCCAGCTCGTAGTTGGTGCTGGTTTCAGAATCGTATGTTGGATCGTTCTGATTCGGGTACAGATGGTCAAAACCACCGGCACGGTATCCTTGGCTGACAGTCGCGTATACCAAGGAGCTGTTGTTAGGTGTGTAGGAAACCCCCACTTTTGGCAGCCATTCGTTGAAGTCCTTGTCACCCTGGATGTTGACGTTTGGGCTGCTCTGGTTGTTGGCTTGGATATCGGCCTTACGTTTTTCCATGTCAATCCGCAGACCTGCAGTTAAGGTCAAACGTTCAGTCAGACTGTAGTCAACCTGACTGAAGGCGGCATAGCCTGAGTTTTCCTTTTCTACATTGGTATAGTCGGTGTAAGGCCCGCCCCATCCAATGGCGGTGTAATCGAGCATGTTGGTGCCCTTGGTCTTGTACTCTGCATAGTAGCCGTAAAGGCCTGCCAGCCATTGCAGATCGTTCGTGGTGTTGGAGGCCCAGCGTAGCTCTTGTGATAACTGTTTCTGCTCTTCTTCGGCAATGTTGTGGTAGATAAAGTCTGCTTGGCTACTGGCATCCTGGTCGGCAGAGTTGTAGCTGTCCCAATCGCGCATCCGGTGATGGAGGTGAAATCAAAACGGCTGAATTCGTTTTTCATTACGAATGTAATGCCGTAGGCGTCGCGGTTATCTTCGCCGTCATAGTTGTGATCGACTTTGTCCGGGTTGCTTTTGATAAAGTCAGCACTTCCCAAAGCATACGAATCGCCACGCAGTCGTTGGTAGTCGAGTATAAGGTCGGATTCAAAGGTATAAGTCGGCTCCCAATGTAGTTTGGCGCGGGCAACAAAGTCCTCACGGGCACCGTAGTCTTTGCCATTATGGATGTTGGTCAGGTGGCCATTGTTATCGGTAAAGGCTAGGCTGAGACCACCGTATAGTTCATCGTCGATCAGTGGCGTGTTAATCCCGACGCTGACCTTACGGCGCTCAAGGTATCGGCGGTGACAGACAGACGGGCATCAGTGAAGTTGTCTGGCTTTTTGGTGATCACGTTGATGATACCGGCTAGGGAGTTACCGCCATACAGGGTTCCCTGAGGGCCACGCAGTACTTCGATACGTTCTACGTCAGTTAGATCCAGGTCGAACATACCGTTATTGGTATAGTTGACTCCATCAACATAAAATCCCACGGTTGGATCGGTGAATAGGCCCGGACCAATACCCCGAATAAAGATATTGTTTTCTCGTGAGCCGCCCCAGGTGAAAATGTGCAGGTTAGGCACGTGCTGACTCAGCTCAGTAATGGAGTTGATCTCGGCATCTTTCAGATCCGAGTCAGTAATCGCGGAAACACTGGAGCTGACATCCATGATGTCGGCATTACGTTTTTCGGCAGTAACAGTGATCACCTCCAGTTCCGAAGGTTGACTCTGTATTTTTTTTCGCTGGTGTTGGCCAGCACATTGGTCGTTGTGCCGATAGCGGTGCAGAGTAGCCCTGTCTTCACTAGTAGCGCGAGTTTATTGATGTTGTGTGTGTGGGTTGGCTTATTAAGGCAGATAGACCCTGAACCCGTGATGGTGCGGCTTGCATACCTCTCGTACTCCTTGAAATAGCAATCTATGATGTTATTGATAATCATTCGCGCAATTGTCGTGGTTGAGGGGATTTGCTGCTACCCGAAAGAGATGTTTCAAACCCGAAACGGATAGATTTGTTACCAAAAATAAACGCCACCGGGAGGTAGCGCTTGTTGAAGAAGGGATATAACGGTATTGATTCAGATATCGAGTTCGGCGATATTCTGAAACGACTGAAGTTGTGCCAGCAATTGCTGGCCTTGATCCGCGCCGACATCAAATTGTGATTTTAAATAGCCAGACTCAAGCACTAATACTTGTTGACTTACCCGGGTCATAAATTCAGGGTCGTGACTAATCACCACAACGGTTCGGTTGCCACGACAGGCATTCTGGATGAGTTCGGCAAGCGCTGCCATATTGTTCCAATCCAACCCACTTGTCGGCTCGTCTAACAGTAGCAGTTCACGTTCACTGGCTAACGCTGTTAACAGCGCTAAGCGTTGCTGTTGGCCACGAGACATTGCTAGAGGGTGTTTATCAGCTAATTCTTCTAACCTCACCTGATGTAACCACTCTCGCGCACCTTGCTCGGAAGGTTCCGGCATACTTAGCTGGATTTCTTCTAAAACCGAATCGGCGACCAGCTGTTGGTGTACGTGTTGAGAGACAAAAAAAACTGTGCCGTCTACGTGCACGCCAATGCCAATATGTTTGCCCATCGGTAAGCACCGCCTTGTCACGGTGCTGTCCCGCGAGCACTTTCATTAAACTGGACTTACCTGCGCCGTTTGCGCCGATAATGGTGGTAACTTGCCCTTTGGCAAATGATAATGCCGGCACATCAAGCCACGTCTGTCCGCTTTTGCCTAATTGAATGGGCGATAATTGGTAATTACCGTCTAACCCGTTTGTTGCTGAGATCGAGCAGCTAAGGTCAGCAAAGTGTGCTGGTCGTAACCCCTGTTGTTCTAAGGCGTGACTCGAGCGATTAAAGAACTTCTCCCCGGTCACCATTTCCTGGATTTGGCCTTTGGCCATATGCACCACGCGATCAACCAAGCCGTTCAAGTAAAATAGACGATGCTCGGCGATAAGAACCGTCTTACCTTGTTCACGCCATAGCTGAATAATCGTGCGTAGCATGGCGATGCCCTCGGTATCTAGATTGGCCGAGGGTTCATCAAGTACATAGACATTCGGATTAAGCATAGTGGCCGAGGCACATGCCAGCTTCTGTTGTTGGCCACTAGAGAGCTCAAAAATGGATTGCGGTAACTTATCCTGCAGTGAAAATTGCTCGGCAATATCTGCAAGGCGCTGGTTGATAGATGCAACGGGATAGCCTTGGTTTTCGAGTGCAAAAGCGAGCTCGTCCTCGACTGTCGTGGTAAAAAAAATTGGCTCGATGGATTTTGAAATACACTACCAACCTGTCGCGCCATTAATGCCAAGTTGAAGTGTTCAAGAGCTTTCCCCTGTACTTGAATATTTCCCGTAACATCGGCGTCGAAATAGTGCGGAATTAAGCCATTGGCTAACCGCAGCAACGTACTTTTGCCACAGCCTGATGCACCGCAAAAAAAAGAACTACCTCACCTTTGACTATCTGCAAGTCAATATTCTTGAGACTCCAACATAAAGTATCATGATGCCCGTAGCGCACACTAACATTGCTCAAATTTAGCAATTCAATGTTAGAAGTAATTGGATTCATAAACCTACCCGAATAACAAAGAGACTAACAGCAGACAAAGAGGCAACGATACGAACGTCAGCACAAAATAGTCGCGCCAAGAAAATGCCAGTGACCGGCGTTCGCTGCGTTTCACCGAGGAAGATAATCCGCGACTTAACGCCGCAGCCGATAATTCTTCACCAATGCGAGCGGTGTTGATCAGTAACGGCAGAAGTCTTAAGCGAATAATGTGTTTGAAACGCAAGCCGCGCATCGCCAAGTTGTTTTCAAGAGCAACGGCTTCGGAGAAAAAGGTTGGAAAAAAAACGAAACACAACGGCAAGTGGAATCGTTATTTGTTGCGGCAGGCCCAATTTACGACAAGCGGCTAAGAATTCGCTGACTGTTGTTGTGGATACGAGGTATATACCCGCAAACACAGCTGGCAGAATTCGTGTAAACACTCCGACCAATACCAGCATCAAAGAGTTAGTTAATCCATCTGTTATGGGCACCAGTACATAGGCTACATATAGGCAGATGCCGTATATGGCACCATAACACCCGGCTAGATTAATACGTCCTTCCAACCCTAGCAGCAACAATGGCATCGCTGCTAACAAGTAGGTAGACGAGCGAACCCAAGCATGGCTGCCGGCTACCCCACTGACCACAAACAAGCTGATGCTTAGCAACAGTAAAATTTTAGTACGTGGATCTAGAGTGAATCGCCCATGCAGCTTGTAGCGATTGAATAGCATTAAACAATACCTGCGCGTTTAAATTGGTTTGCACAAACTCGCTTACCGATAACGCTGCCAATGGCACCACACAATAAGCACGCTATAAATAAAACCGGCAGTGACCACATTGGCAATAAGGCTTTTAACTGTTGCGCGTAAGATTCGCTATAGCCCTGTACCAACATAGCAAAATACGCTTCGCGACCAACAAAGAAGGGTATAAAGTTTCCAATTACCCAACAGCTAAACAAGGTGTAAGCACATAAGCTCAACCACGAGCTTTTATAATGTCCACGCGCAAGGATGAAGTCTGCGATTAAGCCAAACAACAAGCCGGTGAGACAAGCCCAATATCCCATACCCGCGATAAACATTAAGGTTCCATTGATGAAACCTAATAACGTCACCATTCCGAACTTCTCAACCCGTGTCAGAAATAGCATGAACGGAATACCACCTAACAAAGCGGGAATGACAGCCAGCAAAGGGATAAAAACGGGGATAAAACCTAAGAAACCGATGACGATCATGATGAAAAAAAATATAGAACCGAGTAGATTCCGATATTGATAAGATCTTTAGCCGTTAGGCGAGACTGTTGATTCATTTTTTTTCTCCACATAATTTCTTACGAAGAATTATTTATTTAGATTAAAGGTGCTTAATCCGCTGTTGGTTGTGTCTTCGTTGGCGGAATCGAAGGTTTTCAGACAGGATTCTAAGGGTTGCCCTGTGCCTGTTCGGGAATAAATTTCTGCAATTATGTAAGCCGTGAAAAATATGTACTACCGAATCGGGTGGGAATCCCCCTAAAAGGAGCAACATGAGTCATAGCCGTTTGTGCAAGTTGTTACCGATAGGGGGGCTGGCAGACTGATAGGGGTAGCGAGCAGGAAAAGGTGGGACTTATTATCACCGCTATGGATTTCGTGTTGATAAAAAGGACTCATGATCATGTCAAAGTCGACAGAGGATTCGGGCTGGCTTACCTTGTGGAAGATGGTTCGAAATCAGCGTCTGCTTCTCTCTTTTTCCATGCTCTTTACTTTGTGCGCGGCGTTAATGGAGCTATTGCCTTTTTGGCTTGTGTTTATGGCGATGGAGGCCGTGCTTAATTTCCATCGTGATTTAGTTTCTTCTTCAGACTTGGTTGGTGCGCTTTATCAGGTCGCACTGTGGATGACAGTCGCACTGGTCGTGAAGACCTTGGTGTATGGCGGCGCTATGCCTTAGCCATCAGGCGGCCTTCAGGATCCTGACTCATACCCGCCGTCTTCTCGTTACCCGGTTGGCGTGGGCCCCTATTCATTGGCTGCAGCGTTATCATTCCGGTCAGTTGAAACTGGCTGTTCTTCAGGATATTGAGCGGGTTGAAAATTTTGTTGCCCACCATACTGTCGAGGTCACGGTCTCGGTGATAGGGCCAGTGATTGTAACGGGATATCTGCTTTGGGTTGACTGGCGGCTGGCCGTGGCTGCATTGCTAGTTGCTCCGCTGGCTGTTTTTAGCTCGATGCTTGTCATGCGTGGAATGGATCAGCTCTATGATGACTACCATCAGTCATCCGTAGGCCTAAGTAGCACCACGGTTGAATATTTGCGCAATATGCCGGTGATGAAACTGTTCCAGCAGGACAGCCGCCGCTTTCAGGTGATGGTCGAGAGCCTTGAGCGTTACTACGGAATGGTTGAGAAAGTCACTAGGGTAACGGTGCCGAGGTGGGCGATATTTACCAGCCTGCTCGGCGCTAATATTCTGGTGATACTGCCGGTTGCAATTGCGCTCTATGACATGGGTGAAGTTCGCCTGCTCGATATTCTGATGGCTGTTGTGCTGGGGGCCGGAATGCTCAGGCCGTTATTGAAGGTGAGTCACTTTTTTTACCGAGATCAAAGAGGTGTTGGCAGGAATTCGACGTTTGCAGCCCATGTTGGAGGTCGAAGATACCCGACAGGCGGGGTCAGTCGCCGATCTCTCTGCACCCACTACAGTGACTTTTGATAATTTGCATTTCCAATATAGCAAAGCCCCAGTCCTCAACGGGGTAAGCCTTTCCTTGAAACCTGAAACCACGACCGTGTTGCTCGGCTGCTCGGGGAGCGGAAAGTCGACACTGGCTCAGCTTCTGGCCGGGTTGCTATTGCCTGATGAAGGTCAGGTTTGCATCAATGGCCATCCCGTTTCCGATCTGGATAACCAGCAGCGGGCATCCCTGATAGCAGTGGCATCCCAGGATGTGTTCCTCTTTAAGGGAACCATACGCGAAAACCTTCAATTGGCCAGAGACGGTATTTGTGACGAAGAAATGCAACTAGCCATTCGTGTCGCTCAGGCCGAGAGGCTCATCGCAGAGTTGTCCGAGGGCTACGATACTAGGCTGCAGGAGCAAGGCGTATGTTTGTCCGGCGGTGAAAAACAGCGTATTGCGCTGGCGCGGGCTCTGTTGGCCGATACCCCGATCCTTGTGCTGGATGAAGCAACGGCATTCGCCGATAGCCTGACCCAGCAAGCTTTTTACCGAGATTTAAAAACATTCTACCCAAGCAAGACCGTACTGGTGATCGCCCACCGGACATACGGTTTAGAGCAGGCTGATCAAATAGCCATTCTCGAACAGGGCAGAATCCAGGCTAGGGGCAGCCATCCTTCGCTTTTAGAGCAAAATGCCTATTACCGGCGGGTATGGAAATTACAGAATGATGGTGAGCCGTGGTCTATCGGCGACGCGCGGACAAAGCAACTACGGATGCAACAACAGGTGGAGGTCGAACATGAAGAATGATGGCATTGTAGCGGTTATGTTTCGCGTCATGCAGTGGAGCGGGCGCTCTTCGTCGCAGTTTGTATCAGGCATTATCTGGCGGGTGTTCGAGCGTTTGCTTGATGCGGTGCCTATGGTGGTTTGCTTCTTGTGGGTGCAGTCTGTGATGAATGCCGAGACCGGTCTGGCAGACGAAGGCTACTCTGCGCTCACGATGGCTGCAGTGCTGGGTGTTGTCTTTATTGCGCAGCTGGGTTGCGCGATGGTAGGTCAGCGTAACAGCTTCCTTGGCAGTTATTTTATCATGGGGGGCTATCGCGAGAAGTTACTCGATAGAGTGCAACAACTGCCCCTCGGTACTCTGTATAAGTATCGCACTGGCCAGCTGACAGATATGGTGACAGAGGATGTGCACCGTATCGAGAACATCTTCACTCACCTGGCCATTGAGGTGCTTACCTCATTCATTGTGCCTGTCATGTTGGTGCTGGGTTTGATGGGGTTTAATTGGGAGCTGGCAGTTAGTCTGCTTGTCGGCCTGCCGTTTGCGTTGCTGGTTTTGCATGTATGCCGCAAGCTGTTTGCGCGTGTCAGCCAGACGAAGCAGGATTCGTTTAGGGATGCCTCCGGGCTTATCGTTGAGTTTGTTACCGGCATCCGCACCCTGCGTTTGTTCCATCGCACCGACCGTTGGCTCACCCGGTTATACCGGCATTTTGATCTGATCATCAAGGCGACTATCGGGGTTGAAACTTGGGGAGCCGGTCCGGTTGTTCTCTATCGCTTGTTGCTGGAATTAGGGCTGGTTGTGTTTCTGGTCGTTGCCGCACGGACTGTAGAGCTCGGTTCGGTTGATCCTTTGAACTTGATTTTGTTCATGTTGCTGGCCTATCGAGTGCTGTCTCCGTTATATGATATGGGGCAGCATTTGACTGTTCTGCGCTTTGCCGTTCAGAGTGAACTAAAACTGCAGAGGTTGTATGGGGAACCATTGCTACCGGAGCCTGAAATACCCGTTAGTCCTGAAGACTATGGCATTAGTTTTAACTTGGTTCGTTTTGCCTATGAGAACTCACCTGTGCTGAATAGCCTGAGCTTTGAAGTGCCTCAAAACACCATCACTGCGATTGTCGGCCCCTCAGGCGCTGGGAAGAGTACTGTCATGAACCTGCTGGCGCGATTTTATGATCCAAGCAAGGCTCTGTTTGTATCGGAGGCGTTGATATTCGGATTATGGGTACGGATCTGTTGTATCAGAACATCAGTATGGTTTTCCAACAGGTTCAGTTGTTTGACGGAACTGTTATGGATAATGTCAGAGTTGGTCGGCCAACCGCAACAGACGATGAGGTGATTGATGCCTGCAGTGCGGCGTATTGCGATGACTTTATTCGTCAGCTGCCAGATGGTTACCACACAATAATTGGTGAAGGAGGAGCCTGTCTCTCTGGTGGGGAAAGGCAGAGGGTTTCAATTGCTAGGGCGTTGTTGAAAAATGCCCCAATCATAATGTTGGATGAAGCTACCGCCTCTGTGGACTCTGTTACCCAGTACCATCTTCAGCAGGCTTTAAGTCAGCTGGTTAAGGATAAAACGGTGATCATGATTGCACATCGTTTGAGTACGGTAAGGGATGCAGACCAAATTTTGGTGCTGGATAAGGGGCGTATTGCACAGAAAGGGAAACATGAGTGTTTGCTTCGGCAAGGCGGCCTGTACCAAGAATTATGGTCAGCTCAGAATGGTACTTTTGATAACTAGCGATAGTGAATAAGCAAAGGATGAATAGGCAAAAATTGTAAAAGGCAGTTCAGTATAAAAAGCCTGATACTCCATACCACGGGTATCAGGCTTTTTTTTGATGGTAGTTATAACGCCATTGGTAAGAAGATAATACTCAGGATGATATTAACGGCCAGACCGAAGGTAACTGGCGGAATTGTTCGCTTGATCAGATCAAACGGCGATACCTTTGCCATGCCTGATGACGCAACAATAACCCCGGCAACAGGCGACATTGCACGGCAGGCATTCGAAGCCTGCTGCATTGGCATCACTAAGTACACACCATTGATGCCCATGCCATCGGCAATTTTAGGGATCAGTTCAACGAATGCATAGAATGCCGCGTTGCCTGAACCGGTTAAAAATGCGACAGCGCCGGTTAAGCCGACGAGTGCCAACATCATTGCGGTTGCCCCGAATCCGACTTGGGAGGCTGTTTCAATGAGCATAGTAATGGCACCAATGGCCTTCAGGCCTTGGGCAAATACACCTGCACCGACCAAGATCAATACAACCGGCAGCGCATCTTCCATGCCCTTTACAATAGCACTCATGCCTTCCATTGCTGAGCGACCGCTACGGTGACGAATGGCTTCTAGACCCATAGCAGTAAACAAGCACAGAATGGCAATGGTGCCGATATTCATTGTGACGCCTTCAACCAGCCCCAGTTCACCACTGGTTACGATAAGCACAATAATCGGCAGCATAGGCAGCCAGCCGTAAAAACCGGGGGCCTTGCCTTCAACTTCGGCGGTACGCACATCGACGTTTTTGAGATCGACTTTCTTATTGCTGCTTTTTTTTGTAGCAAACCTTGTTTCTTGTCCATGAACTGCTGCCAGAAGTAATGGGCGGCAGCCATAGCCAGCATACTTGGAATTGCTAGAGGAATTTGATATTTGAGGGTGTACATTTCAACAGACATACCCACATTTTCTGCTGCAATAACCGAATCGACAGCAAGCGGCGAGAAGCTGATTGTTGCTGTGGTTGCGATAACGGCGGCAATTGATATCGCAGGCAGACCCAGGGCGTTCAATACCGGGAATAGTGTCGACATAAGGAGTACGGCTAGGCTGGTGGCACCGAACCCTGCCAGCGAGATAAAGCTACCGATAAGGAAAGTGACGGCAAGCAACAGGTAGGGTTTATTGATCCCGCCAAGCAGCCTTAGCGCATTGTTGATGACAATGTCATTAGCACCGATGTAGGTCATGTAGCGGCATATGCCAGCAATGAAAATAAGATCAGCCCCATGCCACCAAAGCGGTTGTTGAACATAATGTTCATTGCTTCAAAGATATCTAGCCAGGCGCTACCACTTGATTTTGCCTCTGGAATAACCGGCAAACCCATCATGGCGCAAACCGCCATCAATACTGCGGCACCCAAGAACAGGGTGGCAATTGCATTATACTTTTTTTTAGAATGGCGAATCCGACTATGGAAACCACTATTATAGAGATTAAGATGCTCATAAATTCCTCATAAGCAGTGTTAAGTTGTGAGTGGTCGGTATATAACAGTACTTACGCCTTATTTTTGATCTATGTCACTAGTTGCTTATAAATGTGGTTTCACGCGGAGGGTGAATTATGTTTCCCTGCTTAGGGTCACACTTCAAATTACGGGGCTTTAAGTCATGAAGGAATGGCTGTTTTCTATTTAAGGGTAATGTGAAGATACAAAAGATACTTCCTGAGTATTTATGGTGTTTCGATTTTTTTTGGGGAGCAGGTAATGGGGGGCGATTTTGTCGCTGAAAAACGCTTAGATATGATATACCCTCTAGCCAACAGCAAGATATGCCGCATCAAGAGGAGTGAAGAGTATGAAGCAGTCTCTAATTCACATTGCCCTCGTTGTAAAAGATTATGACGAGGCCATCGATTTTTATACCCAAAAACTAAAATTTGAACTGGTAGAAGATACCTCTCAGCCAGAGCAAGATAAGCGCTGGGTCGTGGTTTCTCCGCCGGGCTCCAATGGTGCAGCCATTTTGCTGGCAAAAGCCTCGAAAACTGAGCAGGAAGCGTTTATTGGCAACCAAAGTGGCGGTAGGGTATTCCTCTTTCTTAGTACTGATGATTTCTGGCGTGATTACAACAGAATGAAGGCTGAAGGCATCAAGTTCGTGCGTGAACCCAAGGAACAGGACTACGGCACGGTGGCAGTGTTCGAAGATTTGTATGGCAACCTATGGGATTTGCTTGAGCTTGATCCGAGCCATCCGATGGCGGGGCGTTGATTTCGTTTCTGGCTAGTCTGTTGGAACATCAGAGGGCTACCAGGAGGTAGCCCTTTGCTATTGAAGCCGTGCTTATACAGTCGATCGGTTCGCCGTCTAATGGATTATCATCCGCCTCTTTTCACCGCCGCAGTGACAATTAACTCAACCTTGAGATCCGGGCGTGCCAATTTGGCTTCGCCACAGGCACGGGCCGGAGCGAAACCTTCTTCGAACCATACCTGGTTCATCTCGTCAAAATCGCTTATGTCAGCCAGCCATACCGTGGTTTGCAGAACATGTTGCCTGTCGCTGCCTGCTTCAATCAGCAGTATCTCTACCGTTGCAGTGCCTCGCGGGTTTGCTCGGCAACACTGGTGCCGCCAACTCCGACCTGACCGCACAGGTAGACGGTATCGTTGTGAATGACGACTTTACTCATTCGCGGGTTGGTGTACTGCCTCTTGATAGTTGTCATGCTTCCTTTCCTTGTCGTGATTGCTTGCGTTCTGATTGGTTGTGTCTTGCTTGTTTTTATCTTGGTTAATTATGTATCGCTGAATAAATGATTCGCCGGTTGGTGTTAGGCTAGCCAGCTCACCGAGCTTCAGCGGTTTGATCGGGTGGCGGATCCGGTAGTAGCCTACCTCGGCAATATCGGTGCGGGTTTCGTCGGCGATGATTTCAGCCACGGTCTGGCCGCAGTAGCGTCCCTGACAAGGCCCCATTCCGCATCGGGTATAGGTTTTGATCTGGTTGATGCCATTGCTCTGGTTGCGGGCGTGGTGGCGGATCTCGCCTGCGGTTACCTCCTCGCAGCGGCAGACAATCGTGTTATCTGGCGGTGTCAGAGCTTGCTGAGGTGGTGCATACAGGGTATCGAGAAATGGCCGGATGGTACTTTCTTGCTGGATTACCTGTTTGAGCGTCTGGG
>LLEN01000172.1_pt1 | contig 13197 bp, 19 predicted proteins | sample 595881 | NCBI WGS metagenome assembly LLEN01 (sample SAMN02919314, study PRJNA255460) | bioreactor metagenome | biome: chemostat; feature: culture 2012_10.3; material: sediment; isolation source: day86 10degC chemostat 2012 inoculated with Wadden Sea sediment taken from... | place: Germany: Bremen ...
CCGCTCCAAGAATTCTTCAAGAAAAGCCCACACTTGGTGTGGGCTTTTCTGTATTTGGGGAAAACTAGAATTTGTAGGTAACGCCTACGCCAACCATGTACTGAGTTTCATCGTAGAAGGTGATATTTGACGATTTTGCGTCATATCCGGCAATGGCATTGAATGCCCAATCATTCCACCCCATGAACTGATCGTATTCATATCCTGCAAACAAGCTGTACTCGTAGTCCTTCTGCTCGGTATCAAAAACAGGGTTAGATGTATCATAAGATATGCTTAGGTATTTACCCGAGATAGAAAATGCATGCTTATTGATAAACTTCATGTATGACAGCTCAAGACCGTAGCTTTTGTTAGACATTGCTTCGCCGTCAGCAGAAAAAGTTTTATAGATTAGTGCAGGCTGAAGTTGCGATGTGCTGTCAATCATGTATTTATATGAAGCTTTCGAATACAGCCCGTTTCCGCTGCGATCCAGGAGCTTCTGTTGTGCGGTGGTATATTGAGAACCCGAGTGTTCAGCGTCGATATCTTGGGTGTAATATGCCAAATCCAACGAAAACGGAGAGCCCATGATACCGTCATACTGAAGTCGGAATGCATTGCCTGATATGTCCGTTGCTTTTCGCTCAGCGCCTACTAGGTATGGGTCTTCCCATGTTTCTCCACCAATAATGGTCGGTAGAAATGAGACCGCGATTGAAGAGTCTTCCGTTAAGCCTAATCGGTAACCGGCTTCCAGTGCAAAATTACCGACCGCAATATCTTCTCTTGATGTACCGATAAAGACTTGATGGTTGTCCAGTTGACCGAATGTATAACGAAGTTGACCGAGAGGGGCTGCCAAGACTTCAGACTCTGATTGGCCTGAGTTATCGACATTGTTAATCGTTTTATCACTATCTGTATTGAAGTTAGATTCTCCGGAACCAAATCCAATCAGCGCTGAGACTTCTCCAGAAAAACCTGATTCGCCTAATTCAGCTAATGCTTGTCCGCTAAATAGTGCCATGCAGCAGACTAAATATGTTTTTTTTCATCTTGAGTTCTCTTTGTTCGTAAGTTCAAGATGAAATTATCTATATACGGTGTCGAATTAATGTCTAATGCATATTTATCAATATTTGTTTTTCAAGTGATCGGAGCAGTGATGTATATTATTAATATGACATCAATGGTTATGATTTGAGCGTGTTTATTGGTTGTCTAAATGGCTCTTGTAAAAACTTGTTTTCAATTATGTTTGATTATGTTCTTGAGGTAGCCGGATAAGTTTTGCAAAATAACAGAAATCGACAAAATAGGTAAAGAACATGATTTCTAAGTGGGCTGTGCGCTTTTTTTTCAAATGGCCGAGTTGGTCGGTTCTTGGAGTAAAGATCCATCAACACAAGTGGGGGCTGTGATCACTCACGGTAACCGGATTGTTTCGGTTGGATTTAATGGTTATCCGCATGGTATTTCAGACAGTGCAGATATCGATGATCGCGAGATGAAGCTGCTAAAAACGCTTCACGCAGAAGAGAACGCAATCTTGTTTGCCAAGCGTGATTTGTCAGGCAGTGACATCTGGGTAACGCATTTCCCATGTCCGAACTGTGCGGCAAAGATTATTCAAACCGGTATTTCGGCGGTTCATTGCCCTGAGCAGACGGAAGACTTTCTCTCTCGCTGGGGGGACAAGATTAAAGTCAGCCAGGATATGTTTATTCAGGCAGGAGTAACTGTTGACTGGTTGCCTCTTGATGCTCTGGCAAAGCAGTAAAATTAGTTGTTGATGCAACATGTGAAATGTTTTCGAAGGCCACCGAAAAGGTGGCCTTTTCTTTAAGGTAATAGCTTGGCGAGAACAACGAGCAACAGCAAGTAGGCGATGAGAACCAAAAAAAACAGCGTCAGAATGCTTAGTAGTAGGCTGATGCTCAATAAAGCAATGCTGTAAATATCGATGTTGGCAGCGAAATAAAGCAAGGCGAGTAGGGCCGTTAAAAAGAGTGCTCCGCTGGCTGCTCCTTTCATGTCAGCCGCTGATGGGGAAATATGGCAAACAATAGACGCCATAGCAAAAAAAACCACACGATAAACTTTAGACTTCCCTGGTCGAATAACTCAACGTAAAGCCCAAACGAATGACGTATGTTTTGCATAAAAACAACAAGGTAATCAGAGATGTTGTTGATAGCCAAAAGCTGATTTTGATTGGATTCAACCAGGTGATCAAAGTCGTAATGTGGGTAGACGATTTTTGAAACGATGGCCATGGTCAGCAGGCCGCCAAAGATAGGAGCGCTGCCGATAAAGAAGCGACCGCATTGCTGGTATAAGCTCTTCGGGTTATAGCTATGATGGACATAGCCAAGCTGGCTGTTGCCATTCAACTGGAGCAGTTTGATTTCATGGATTTTGTGTCGAGCGAGAACACATAGTAAAGCGTGACTGAGTTCATGAACTGGGGTTCCGATAAAGGCGGTAAGGTAACGCAGACGGTATTTTCCGTACTGCGCTAGCTTTGATGCAGAATACACCTCTATTTGGCGCAGAAGCACCAGCATACCAATGAAAATCGCCGATAGGAGAAGTAACTGCATATTATCGTTCTATTTACTGTTCGATGGTCAGGGAGCTTCCTGGCTTGTTGAGCATATTGTGCAGCAAGCCGCCATGTTGAGCAAAGTAGGTAGAGAAGCTATCAGCAGCATCAATCATTGCGGACTTATACGAACCGGAACTTTGCCCTTGGAAGTGTATCACCTTGCTGACGACAGCGGGACTGCCAATGCTGAGTTGCATGTTAACACTGGCAATCGTCTTACCTGATTTGTTTGTCTTAGCTCTGAACATTACCGGAATACATTGGCTGTTGTTCTTTAGTGCGAATTTGTCCGACTGAATGGCACTTTCAATCGCTGGTAGGTAGAACTTGTCGGCCAGGCGAGAGTGGCTCTCTTTTACCGTGAAACATGTGGTACGGGCAAACTGGTTTCGCTTATCGAATAACAGGGAAATATTGTCAAGATACTGGCTTGATGGCTTGGATAGCGACTGGATGACGAGAGCACGATCGGAAGCCAGTGATAACTGGCTTTCGTTAGCTTGAATATACAGGTACTCATTCAGTGTCAATTCTGAACTGTCAGATATAGCGCCAAAAGGCTTTAAAGCCATTTGCAACGAATGCTCGTACAGTTCCACGGTTTCCTGCTGGCTGATTACCCCCATCGCATAATAGATGCCTTCATCGGCAGCAATGTTTTTCCAGGTGATCTTCGGTAGCAATACGTTGCTGCTCTCGATCGACTTAGACGCCTTGGACTGGTAGTTACCACCGTCTAGAGAGGTGGTAACGTTGACGTTGACGGAACTACTCACATTTGAATATAGGGTATTGGCAATATCCGCCATCGCATCTTGCTTGGCTTTGTCTATATCCTCGCCTAGGCCAATCCCGGTGATGTGGCCGGGAAGGTGCTCAGGTGCCTCTATCCAGCTAGGGGCAGACCATGCCGCTAAAGGTGTTAATAAGGCGAAGGTTAATAAATACTTAGTCATTAAATTACGCTGGCCTGAAGTAGGGTTTTATAATAGGTCTGCTTGGTGTGGACCTTTTTTTTAGGTAGTTTCTGGTTTCCTTGTACGGGAAATCATTGGTTATGGATTGATATACATCATCCGGTTGCAGTGTGTTTACCTTGTCTGCAAGGCGAGACAGCGAGCCTTTGCCAGTAAAGTGCTTTGCAACGGCTCCGATACCGCCGTTATAGCAGAGATAGCCAGATATGTCCGTATGGTCGGATCTTTTACCTTTCTCAGGTAGTGCGCCTGAAGGACATTGAGATAGGCCGTACCGATATCGATATTAAAATCAGGCTTGAACAGAACTTCCGCTGGCAGCAGTTTTTCCTTGCCTAAATAGCGTTTAGTGACGTCTCTACCGGCAGAGGTCGGTACAACCTGCATCAAACCATAGGCGGGGATATGAGACTGAGCCATTGGGTTGAAGTGGCTTTCAGTATGCATAATTGCCAGAATAAGATCTGGATCCACATCCCACTTGCTGGCGTTCTTAAGTACCGTCGGCATATAGATCATGGCTTTTTTTTGGCAATACGGTCTGCTGGGTAGGACATACTTACCTTGGTAAGCTGCAAGCCGTTATTTTGCTTAAATGACGATTTTTTTTGCCGTACTGGCCAATTCGTTGACATCGACATCCGGCAGGACTTTTTCTTTTGCTGTCAGTTTCGATGGCTTGGTACCCGCGAGAACGGGGTCCTTGTTGTAGGCATCAGACGTTGTTTCACTCTTTAGCTCATTCAACTGCTTTTGAACGACAGTGTTGATTTCTTTTTCAGTCAGGTTATTACCAACGACTTCGACAGTAACTTCGCCCGTTTCAAAGTTGACGGAACGCTTGATATCGTTGTTTTGGCTGTATTGAATCCAGGTGGATTTATTAGTCAGCTGTGGGTTGTCCCATTTTTTTTGGATAGCTCTTGCTTTACTTGGTTAAATTTAGCCAGGTATTCAGCTTTCGAGTTCTCAAAGGCATCAATAGAGGCCTGCTTTGATTCGCTGAACGACGAGATCATACTCGCCTTTTTAGCGCTGAAACTGTCGGTTTCCACAGTGCCCTGGGCGATGGCTAAGCTTGAGATCAAGCTCATGCCAAGCACGATTGGTGTAACAAACTTAGCCATATCGATTATTCCTTACATCTCACCAAGTGCTTGGGCAATCTCGTCTGCCAGCTGCTTGTTTTGCGCCGGAGAAGACTGAGGTGCTACTTGGGTTTTTTTTGCGGCGCTTTTTCATCTACAGCGGCAACGATATTTTCAACATTCTGCTTGAAAACGTTGCGAGGAAGGCCTGCGTGAACATAGAAGTAACCATCTGGGCCACGGAATGAGCGAATGATTTCAACGCCTTCGAGCTCAACGTTGGCAATCGCTTCCATTTCTGACGATGTCGCAGCGCTGGCACCTGCTGAGCCATTGACACCAAGCGTGCCAGTTTTGTTCTTCACTTTAGAGATGATTTCAGACTTCACCTGGTCGGCCAGTTCTTTTTTTTGGCTTGAAGGATAGCCAGATTTTTCTGGTGTGCGATGCCACCGGCAGTATCGCCGCTAAATCCAACAGCTTCGCGAATAAATTCTTCGCGATTTGCATTAGGATTACAAATCCAATTCGGTGCCGCCAACTCAGGTTTGCCATAGAAATAGCACTCTGCGATAGCAGGCTGGACATTGACTTTTGCCTGAACAGGCTCTTCTTGCTTGGTCGATTGACAGCCAACAAGGGCGATAGTGAATGCTGATAGAGCTAGAATCTTTTTCATTGTTATTCCTTACACACTGCTTTATTTTGCCTATGGAGTAACTATTTGTTACTCCATACAAATTTATAATTTAGAAGTCGTCTTCGTCGATTGTTGGTGCATTAAGCAGGCTGGTATTGCCTGTCTTTTCCTGGCGTGTATTTTGGGTAACCTTAGTGTTAGGAACCGCCGAGGTTTCCTTCAATGACGCCGAGGTGCTTGTCACAGGTTGCTTCGATTTGTCGAGAGCCTTGTCCAGCTCTTTTTTTTGTTCGCGGTATTTTGCTGAATTGCACGATTGCTTGATGCAGCGGCACCTAGACTAGAGCGTTCAATCTCCAGTGCCTGAGTCGCACTATCTGCTGAAATACCGTATGCAACCACGTGGATTTTTTGCTGAGAAATAGGGTGGGTGACTGTTTTGGTTAACAGTTTGGACAGGCCGTTAACCGGGCGGTTTTCGATTGACTGGCGGGTTTGCTCGGCAAGGCTAGTGGCTGTCTCTGTATGGTCGTTGCTTTGTAGGTCACCGCTGCGTGTTTGCAAAGCAATAGCGGCTTGCTTTTGCACTTCGATATCAGCGTAAAGTGCCATTGCTGCTTCTTTCTTCGCAAAGGCTTCCGCAATACCTTTATTTTTGCGCTTCAGTGAAGAAGAACCTTCATACGGCATGGCAAATACGCCGATAAACCAGCGGTTGCCATCTTGGTCCACGTATTGACGAGGGCCTACCAAAGTGGATAGTTCTTGTGTTTTCAGCCAGTTCTGGACTGTCATTGCTTGCTTGGGTTTCACCGATACATCTTCACCGGTAATAATCGCCTTGGCGGCTGATTCCAATTTCGGGCTCCAAACCATCAGCGTAGCGACTTGGTACTCTTCCTCGTCGGCATTCCACGATTCTGCCTGAACCAATATTGAAGCGCCTAGAATCGGTGCCTTGGCTAGCGTTTCAACGGTGCTGGTGGACTCAAGCGCGACGCTGCCTCGAATAGCTTTGGCTTTTTCGGCCAATACATCCATCTCAGACTGGGCACTTTCATAGCGCGATTTTGCCTTTTCATATTTGGCAACTTTGTCGTCTTGGATGTTGCCGGCGCTGTATGACTCGTCCAGTTTTTTTTGATAACAGCATCGATAAATGCATCACTGCGATCAGACCAGGTAACACCCTTAAGCTTATCCGCTTCCTTGGCATTAACATCTTCTAGCAATTTCATCAGCTTCTTTTGCTGCGATGCTAGCTTTTTCTCTAGCTTGAGGTATTGCTTATTGAGCTCGGCATAGACATCGGTACCCGGTGCATTTAGCTGATCGGTCGCGCTCATTTGCGTTCTCATGAACTCAACCATTTTGGCTTTTGCGCCCATGGTTGCCAACATAGCGTAAGTTGAACGCTTGGTGATGAAGCTATCATCGTAGGAAGGGTCTTCAGTGTTGAAGCTTTCAGAGTGAACAACAAATAGGCGTTTTTTTTCTTGCTATCCCAGCCCTCTCCCCATCCGCGCTGCATCATGTAGTCTGTTACTTGTTCTTCAGCAGACATCATTTCATCAGCAACCTCGATTTGTTCAAAAGGTTGTTGCGTCGTTTCTGCTACCGCTTCGAGAGCTGGCGTTGCATCTTGTTGGATGAAGTCCTGAGCCAGAGAAAACGGCGATACAGCAAGGCTGATAGCTAAAACGAGTGGCTTTATTTTATTATTCATTGATATACCTTTATTTGGTTCTGTGCCCACGGAGAAAACTGGGCGTGTTTAGCTAGTGAAGATAAAACGTCATGTAAGCGTTGGGCCTGCTGCTGATCTTCATTGCGTAGCGGTGTAAGGAGGTAAACCCACGACTCGGTCGAGAATGGCTGCTGGCTGAGATACTGCTGAGCAGAATAGAGTGCCAGTTGCGGCTTGTTTGTTGCTCGATAGAGACTGCTTAGCATCTGCCATGCAAGAGGATTATTGGCATTGGCATTCAGGGAAAGCGTTAAGTCCAGCTCGATTTGGGCCGGATTTTTGCCGGAGTCAAAATTGTTTTTGGCATTGGCATACAGTGCCGAGCTCATCTTTATACGTGGATGGATCGAATTAAGGTTGATGATCCCCTTTTCCGAAAACGCGGTATCGAGTACCGAGTTAAAGTCGAATTGATAGGTGTTTTGAGTTTGTTTTGGGCAGTACTTGGTGTCTTGATCACAGAACTGGGAATAAGCGCTCGGATCATCTCCGAGCTGGAAGTCGACAGCATAATAGGGGGCTTTTGCCCGCTCTGCATAGACAGATTCGAGATTGGTCAAATCCAGTGAACGCATATAGCTGGCCAATAGCGGCAAGTCTTGCTGCTCCATGGCATCAAGGAGCAGTTTATTTCTAACTTTCTCGGCAGTATCTGCTGGAACCTGGATTTTTTTTCCTGCTCGAACTGTGTTGCATCTGCAACTTGAACATACTCGCGCAAGCAGCTTCCATTATCACGGTCAAAAAGCAGCTGGTGTGAAATCAGTGCCTTGGCATCATACTGCTGTCCAATTGAGACAAGTACATCTTTTTTTTAGCTGGCCGTTCAACGATATTGAGTTCGGATCAAATGAGACTCGGCGAAGACTCGCTTCAGCCAAGAGCTGCTGATAGAACGCTTTCTCGGCAAGTTTAGATTCCTTGGTGCCTGAATATTTCTTGTCCCCTTCGCAAGCTAGCTTAACGACGAAAAATAAATGGCCAGAGTCTTGGTACACACCGCTTGGCTGTTCAGCGTATTTCTGCTCATAAACATCCCTCGCATCGAATGCGAGGGCATGGGTTGAAACAAGTGCTAATAATGGCAAGAGTACTTTTTTTTCATTAACTTCTCACAATGTCAAAATACGCCGAGCGGTTATCTACTTTCTTCATATGGGGGCGTCGGCCTTTGCCTTGCTTCTTGAAGCTGGAATAGATTTCATTCAGACTTTGGTCAAATGCCTCGGTCAATGGGCCGGAAAATCGGTAGTCCAAGGTCATTATTTTTCCTTTTTTTTATCCCAGTTCCAAGTTTCAACCGTACCGTTAGTACCATTGTTAAGAACATGCTTGAAGATATCGACATCAGTTCGCTTGGCGTTTTTGAGCACGATCTTGTAGATGGTTCCTTTCTCTGCATGACGTGCTAGCGATTGTATAACTTCAGGACCAAGCTTTGCCTTCATTTGCTTGAAAGCTACATGCTCAGAGACTTGCTTGGCACGGCTTTCAGGCTGGACATAGATTCGGGTCTTGATCGGTAAATTGTTAACCGTTAATAAAATGTCGCCAGTGTGATTGTCTTTAAGACTAACGCTAAGCGAGGTTTCAATACCTTTTGAATGTTTATGATCTTCTACCGGGCGTTGGTTTTGTTTCAAATAGAAGGTATGTGTCGGTTTACCGGAACCATCGTTGATAGCAAAACCCAGTCTTTCCAGCTCATCGGTGATCCAGTCGGTTTTGGCTTTGTTGTCTGACTTTACGCTAAAAACTGGCTGGCCAAGGATATTGAGATAGAAGTTGACGTCATTTAGCAGTTTGCTGGAATCAACCTCGGCCATCATGATGACGTAGTAACTTCCGCGTTCTATATCCTCATCCAAGATCTCATAGCTACTAACATAACCTTCTGTTTTGGTGGAAAGTGCCATGGCCAGTGCATCGTTGAACATGCCAGATTTACCCTGCAGCATGACGCCTTGCGCCTGCTGAACGGCATTACGGATTGCGTCCTGCATAGCCTGTTCACGCGCTTTCTGCTCGCCAGATTTCATCGAGGCCAGGCCTTTGGATTCTACGGATGTCGGACCGTTGGCAAAGTTCGCAATTTGCTGGTTGGCGGCATCTGTAGCGATGATAATTGTGTTTCCACTCTGTTGATTTTGGGAAGCCCCCGGAGTTCTCAGGACGGCGATGTTGGCAAGATCCGACTGGGCAATGACCATTGCGACAAAGTAGTCACCGTCATATTTGCCTTTTTTTTGAGGACTTTGGCGGCTGAAAGTTGTCCCTGAAACTGGGTATTTACGACATCGACAAAACTCTCGCGGGAAAAATCACGGGAGTTATCTCCGTCAGCAACGGTGATATATGTCATCGAAGCCTGGGTGCTGCCGCTCATAGCAACGCCGTTGATCATTTCTGTTAGTTGTCGAAGGGCTCCCATTCTGGCTTCTTCATAGCCCTTAGACTCGGAAGAACGACCCGAGGTGCCCATAGCAACGACGTAATATCCGTCAACCTTATTGATTCCAGATCGCGTACCGCCACCGCTATCGAGCAGAGAAAAAAAACATCATCCATGGGATCGCCGGCAACTGCAGACATGCTGGCGAAAAACAAAGTTGCTACCGCCAGCAGGCGGTAGCAAATATTACGTCGAGGTTGGTTCATCTATTACAGCTTCCAGTCTTCAGGTGTGCCAACTGATACGGCATAGATTTTGTTTCGGTTAACATATTCACGTCCCATGGCATCGAGTTTTTTTTCTTGATGTCCATGGCGTCTTTGTCGCTGTTCTTCCATTGGATCACTTCAAACATGCTTGTGTCTGAACCGCCTGGGGTGATGTAGCCCGAGGCAAGCGGAATAGCGATACCAAAGTCGTCCTGGAATATAACTGCTGGGATCTTCACACCTTGTTTCGGGATTCCCTGGCTTGAACCGGCAGCGATTGCGAATCGCTCGCTACGGTAGTGTTTGGCTTTGCCGCCAATAGGGAATTGTGCCATTACGTCGGTAACCAGAACCTGCAGACTTTTTTTTGAGCCGCTTCTTGGTACGCTTGATTGATAGCTTCTTTGTCAAAGTATTTAAACCCAGCTAGATAGCCATTGTTTGAACTCTTGGCATACTTTTTTTAGGAGATAGGTTTTGTCTAATCGGTGGGAAAGTATGTTTAATTTCTTTGGTTGTACCATCAATTAGCTGTGCACTAACGGTACTTCTGAACGTTAATTCGTAGTATGAGCCGTTGCTATCTTTAATTAGCTTGGTTGACGTACCTAGTTGCAAGTTAGCTTCCAGAACATAGTCTGGATTCTTGGCCATCCCGTGTTCAATCGCCCCTTCAGCTACAGTATTTTCTGCTTGAAAGGCTACCTCATAGTCACATGCATTACAGGTACGGGTAAGAACACTAAATCGCTCTGTACGCGAAAGTTCGCCGCCTAGCATTTTTGCAGGCATACCGGTATCTATGGAATTTTCGAGCGAATCTTTGTCCATGCTGACTTCGACGAGATACGGTGCGATTGAGAGCTTGACGAATTCTTTGACATTAAAGCCTGGCGGTACTTCAATATTTGCTTCGTCTTTAAGTCCTTCAGCGGTGATATAACTTACGGTTGAGTTAGATGAAATATCTGCCTCTTTGTCCGCGCGTAATTGCGTTGTCGATTGACAGCCGAATAGGCTCATTAGTGTAAATGCAACTAATAATTTACTATTTTTCATCTTTTTATCCAAAAAAAAGCCTGATAATTATCAGGTTGGTATTCAATATTTGTTTTTACTTAATCAAATCTGCAGCTTTATTATATTGATACTCTTGATACAGCGAGTAGACAGTATCGTTAAGCATCATTACTTGATCGGCTGTAAGAACGAGTTTGTCTTTCTCATTGCCTAATTCTGAGAAATCGATTTGACTCAACAAAGATGTCTGATTAAGTTCACTGAACGCCATGGTCTGGACTGCGATTTCTGCGCCAACCTTTAATGCACGCTTATAGATTGAATCCATATATTTATCGTTGATAAATGCAATATATGCATTGTAATCGTCAGTTTTATTCGCTTTTAGATCCGCGAGAAATGCATCTCTTTCTTCATCGGTTTCTTTCATCATCAGTGCGCTGCTGACCTGGCCACCGACTTTATTTGTATCAACATGCTTGGTGTAGTCAGCATATATTGGCGTTGATTCTTTAAATAACGAGTTCACAGCCATGCGAACTTGTTCTACCGGTTGAATGCTTGATTCGGTATATTCCTGTGCAGCAAGTTCTTGTGATTTTGCATTTAACTGTGCAGGTGTTTGCTCAGTTGCGCCAAGCATTGAACAACCAGAAACCATTGATGCCGCGATAATTGCTGCGAGAAGAGTTTTTTTTCATACTAGCCACTACTTAATGATAAAAATCGAAATTGTTTTAAACGTTCATTGTTATAGACGATATGGTCACACCACATGGGTGTGAAATATGCTTTTGGGTGACAGTATACTTGTTGTGTATGCTTAACAATGCGCATGATTCAATACTTTGAACTTTATCAATAAGTTGAAGCGGTTCTACGGTGAAAAGTGTGACATTCCTCGCATTTTATGTGGGTTTGTAACTGTTTGTATTTGTCAGGATGTTCATTGTTGTCGTATTGGTTCAGGTTTACATCTTGACACTATGCTATTGAGCGAATTCCACGGAACTAGCCTAAGCTTGACAAGAATAGGCTCAGGCTAATAGATAAACTATTTAATGAGTTCTGCTGTCTTATTGTACTGGTACTTTTGGTGGAGCGAATAAATTGTATCGCTAAGTACTGAGATCTGTTCGGTTGTTAAAGTTAATTTATCTTTTGCAGTACCTAATTGAGAGAAATTTAATTCGCCAAGTAGGCTGATTGATCGATCTTATTAAATGCCAAAGCTTGAACAGCAATTTCAGCCCCGGTTTTTAACGAGCGCTTGTAGATTGAATCCATACCTCTATGTGTCATTGATAAATACAATGTATACAATGTATACATTGTAGTCATTATTTTTATTTGCTTTCAGGTCCGCAATACAAAGCATCTCGTTCTTGGGTATGGGTAGTGAGGTTTGCGGTTTTGTGATTTCGGGATGATGCGATAGGACAGGGCAGGTATGTATCGGGGCTTTACGGTTATGTAAACCGAGGTGAAGGAAAGACCAAAGGAGAGGCTTCGGTCTTTATAATACGACTTAATGAAATTGTAATTTAGCGATACAGCAGCTGAGTGATCACGACCTAGACGTCTTCGTCTCCAAAACCGAAGTCATCGCCGCCACCGAAGAAACTGTCGTCACCGCCAAAGCCTGCATCATCTGAAGGTGCATTGGCAAAGCCGTCGCCGAAACCAGCGTCTCCAAAGCCTGAGTCGCCGAATCCGGCATCGCCAAAACCGCCGCTGTTTTCAGTGTACTCAGATGCAAAGCCCGTTGAGTCATCCAAGAAGCCACCAGAGCTTTCCTCGGAAGAAGCCAGGTTTTCATCCATTGCTGCTTCGGGTGCTGCGTCTGTTGCTGCCATTGCATCGGCAGCCGGATCATCGTTGTTGAACAGGGCATTGCTGATCATGTTGCCGGCGACCATGCCGACAGCAACGCTTGCTGCTGTTTGCATAAAACTACCAAATGCACTTGGCTGATGTGCAGGCCTTGGTGGCTGAGGAGCCGGCTTATTACCGCCCATCATCTTGCTAAATGCACCACGGTTTGACTCTGACTTATGGTGTTCAACGCACTGCTCAAGGTATTCGTTTTTTTTGCTTCATCTCCTTGAGAGCCATTTCCTGGACGAGTACGGCCTGGGTTAGCTTGTAGATAGCATTTTGTTGAGACCCGATTTCGTTACCAATCAATTGCTCAGCTTCTGCGTCCTTGGTTTTATCTGGGCTCTGCTTGAGTTTGTTGGCAACATTTTGAATTAGTTCTTTTTCTTGTGGTGTCATTCTTCTTTACCTTCTCTTCAACGTGATAACGCTGTTGTTATAGCTATCATCCTAGCTCAGAGGGTATATTTCAATCTGTAACTATGCGTAACGATTCTGCATATCGACTTTTCCGTTTGAATAATAAAAAAAACCGGCAAAGTGCCGGATTTTTCATTAAAGGGTCAGTCTGGTTGCTGTTACTGTCGAATACC
>LLEN01000173.1_pt1 | contig 13190 bp, 17 predicted proteins | sample 595881 | NCBI WGS metagenome assembly LLEN01 (sample SAMN02919314, study PRJNA255460) | bioreactor metagenome | biome: chemostat; feature: culture 2012_10.3; material: sediment; isolation source: day86 10degC chemostat 2012 inoculated with Wadden Sea sediment taken from... | place: Germany: Bremen ...
GGGCCACATCCACATCATAGTTGGGTTGTAGCTCGTCCGCACATGCCATAATTTCCGGCTCCATATGATCCACCGATGATCACAGTAAATTTGGGTACGTCGGCACAGGCCACGGCCATCACCATTTTTGCGCCGTGTTTGGCAATTCCCCCAGATTCATATTTTTTTTCCCTACCATGAAGCCGGTAATGTTTTGCAGGAACAGCAAGGGAATTTTTTCGTTTAGCGCAAAGCTCGATGAAATGAGCCCCTTTTTGTGCTGATTCCGAAAACAAAATACCGTTGTTGGCAACGATGCCGATGGGGTGTCCGTATAGTTTGGAAAAACCACAGACCAGCGTATCACCATATAATGCCTTGAATTCGTCAAAAGCTGAGTCATCCACAATGCGAGCGATAACTTCCTTGATATCTATGGGCTTTCGCAAATCGGTGCCGACAATGCCAAGGAGTTCGTCGGGCGAGTAGCGGGGTGGCAGGACGTGGCCTTGATCTTTATCTTGACCAGGACCTTGAGTTTCAGGTTGGGTGCTAAGATTACAGCTTGTTATTGCTTGCCGGGTTAGTTCGAGTGCATGGTGTTCGTTCTGGGCGAGGTAGTCGCGACGCCGGAGGTTTTGCAGTGAACATTGGCACCACCGAGCTCTTCGGCCGAGACAACTTCGCCGGTTGCTGCTTTAACAAGGGGAGGTCCTGCCAGAAAAATAGTACCTTGTTGTTTGACGATAATCGAAACATCGGCCATCGCGGGGACATATGCGCCACCAGCCGTACATAATCCGAGAACGACGGCGATTTGTGGGATCCCTTTGGCCGACATTCGTGCCTGATTGAAAAAAAATTCGACCAAAATGATCTCGGTCGGGAAAAACCTCTGCCTGATGAGGCAGGTTGGCACCTCCGGAATCGACGAGGTAAATGCAAGGCAAATGGCACCGTTCGGCGATTTCTTGTGCTCTGAGGTGCTTTTTAACTGTCAGGGGGTAATACGTACCGCCTTTAACCGTAGGGTCATTAGCAATCACCATGCACTCAATCCCTTCGACTCGACCAATCCCGGCAACGACACCAGCGCAAGGGATCTCTTCATCATAAACCTGCCAAGCTGCAAACTGTCCGATTTCAAGAAAGGGACTTCCGGGATCCAGTACCGCGTCAATTCTTTGCCTGATGGGGAGTTTCCCTTTTTCTTTTTGTCGTGAAGTAGCGGCTCCCCGCCACCTTGCAGAAGATGGTGAACATGAGAATGAAGTTTGTCGACCAGCTCAGCCATGTTCTGCTGGTTTAGCTTGAATTGGGATTCATTGGTATGAACATGGGTTTGAATAATTGCCATCAAGCATCGTCCTTACTTTGATTCTTGGAATAATTCCCTTCCGATAAGCATCCGGCGAATTTCTGAAGTCCCGGCACCAATTTCATACAGTTTGGCATCCCTTAGCAGTCGACCGGCTGGAAATTCGTTGATATAGCCGTTACCACCAAGAAGCTGGATGGTGTCTAATGCCAATTGTGTTGCCAGTTCGGCACTGTAAAGAATGACGCCTGCCGCATCTTTTCTTGTACTCTCGCCTCGGTCGCAAGCTGCCGCAACAGCGTAAACATAGGCACGAGCTGCATTGGTTCGGGTGTACATATCGGCAACTTTGGCCTGAACCAGCTGGAACTCGCCAATTGACTGGCCGAACTGTTTACGGTCATGGATGTAGGGAATGACGAGATCAAGGCAAGCCCGCATGATCCCCAAAGGCCCGGCTGCTAGCACGACACGCTCGTAATCCAGTCCGCTCATCAGAACGTTGACGCCTTTGTTCAGTTCACCAAGCAGGTTTTCGGCTGGTACCTTGCAGTTTTGGAATACCAGCTCACAGGTGTTGGAACCACGCATGCCGAGTTTGTCGAGTTTTTGTGCATGGCTGAAACCAACGAAGTCTCGTTCAACGATGAAAGCTGAAATCCCGTGCGACCCCGATTCAGGCTCTGTTTTTGCGTAGACAACAAAAGTCTGGGCATCCGGTCCGTTTGTGATCCACATTTTGCTGCCGTTGAGAATGAAGCTGTCACCGAGGCGTTCGGCTTTTAGCTGCATACTAACAACATCAGAGCCGGCATTGGGCTCACTCATAGCCAGTGCGCCGACATGGTCGCCTGTAATTAGCTGCGGTAGGTATTTGGCTTTTTGTGTAGGCGATCCGTTGCGATATATTTGGTTGACGCACAGATTGGAATGCGCACCGTAGCTCAAACCGACAGAAGCCGATGCCCGACTAATTTCTTCCATGGCAATAACATGAGCCAGATATCCCATGTTGCGCCGCCATATTCCTCGCTTACCGTCACGCCGAGCAGGCCCATTTCACCCATGAGCGTCCAGAGCTGATTGGGAAACTGATTGTCTTGATCTGCTTGTGATGCGAGAGGGGCTATAGCTTCGCAGGCAAAGTTGTTCACTTGCTCGCGGAGCATGTCGAGTGTTTCATCAAGGCCAAAATTGAGGGGAGTAAACAGATCTTTCATAACATCTCCGGGTTAGAGCAAGTTGCGATGAACTTCTGTAATGCCAGTAGGATAAAGCCCGTTGTCAGTGGGCTTTTGAGTTATTTAGCGCTTGGTGGCAACGTGCTTGGCAACCTTTAACTCATTCAGTACAACATTAATGTCATCTAGCTGGCGTTGCAGAGTGGCTTGTTTGTCATCAATGATCCTCAGCATTTCGTTAAGCTGAGTATGGCTTTGATTAGTGTCATATAGCTCAAACAGTTCACGAATTTCTGCCAATGCAAAGCCGAGTCGTTTGCCTCTTAAAATGAGTTTCAGCCTGATCTTGTCTCGGCTCTTGTAAATTCGGGTGTTGCCGTTTCTTGAAGGGTGTAGCAGGCCGATATCTTCATAAAACCGAATGCTTCGGGTTGTGATATCGAACTCTTTTGCCAACTCACTGATTTTGAAAGTCTCCACCTTACAATCTCCTCCAGGAGAGGGCTCATATGATGATGAAGCCCAACAACTGTCACGCCTGATATCTGGTATCAGTCTGTCGCTACATCCGGCAATCATGCTGTACGTACTCTTGCCATTAGAATTACAAGTGTGATTATTTTGTTTCTTAACGTTTACGTAAATGTTAGTGCTATGCTTACGTAAACGTCAAGAAATTGAGTCGGCTCTGATCATCTTAAAAGGGCTTCAGTTTTAACTGTTATTGCTGTCTTCAGAGAGGGCGAAGTAATGGATAAAAACGTTTGGATTGTAGCTGCGCGCCGTACCGCACTTGGGAGTTTTCAGGGGCAGTTTTCCACGTATTCAGCACCCGAGTTGGGTCAGTGTGCTATTCGTGGGGTGCTGGAAGATATTGACCTTGCTCCGTCACTCATTGATGAGGTTTTTATGGGCTGCGTGTTGTCGGCAGGGTGTGGGCAGGCGCCGGCACGGCAAGCTGCTTTGGGGGCAGGGTTACCTTATTCGGTTGGCTGCACCACAGTGAACAAAGTGTGTGGCTCCGGAATGAAGTCTGTCATGCTCGCGAGTGATTTAATTCGTGCAGGTAGTGTACAGGCAGTGATTGCGGGTGGAATGGAGAGCATGACCAATGCCCCATACTTACAAAAAGAAGCACGAAGCGGGATGCGATTAGGTCACCGTACTGTCTATGACCATATGTTTCTTGATGGCCTGCAGGATGCCTATGAAGGGCATTTAATGGGGGTTTATGCTCAGCAAGTGGCGGATAAACTAGGGTTTACGCGCGAACAAATGGATCAGTGGGCAGCTATGTCAGTTGTGCGCGCTGTCGATGCGCAGCGTAAACATGCCTTTGACAGTGAAATCATTCCCCTAAAGAAAGAGTGCCAACAAGGTGTCCTGCTTCTTTCCCAAGATGAGCATCCAAGCGAGATTAACATTGATAAGATTCCCTTCCTCAAACCGGCATTTGCCAAAAATGGCACTGTTACGGCTGCCAACTCAAGCTCTATTTCTGACGGGGCGGCGGCCCTATTAGTAATGGATGCAGAGCTCGCAAACCGACAGGGTTTTGCACCGCTTGCCATAATAAAAGGTCATGCAACCCATGCTCGGGATCCTGCTGAATTTACTACCGCACCAGTTTCGGCTATCCGCCAGCTTCTCGCTGATCTTGAATGGTCTGTTGAAGATGTTGAGTTGTGGGAAATCAACGAAGCCTTTGCGGTTGTAACCCAAATAGCCGTTCAGGAGCTGGGGCTGGATGCTACCAGGGTTAATGTCCATGGTGGAGCCTGTGCGCTAGGTCATCCGATTGGAGCTAGTGGGGCTAGAATTCTCGTAACACTGATCCATGCACTGAAGCAAAGGCAAAAAGACTCTGCCGAAGTTCATTCCTTGAAGGGAGTTGCCTCGTTATGTATCGGGGGAGGAGAAGCTACGGCGATTGCGATCGAAGTTCCTGGTTTTGGAAGTCCTGTTTAATGCTTTCCACTATAAATCCTCTATTTATACAGGGTGATAGCGCCCTGAGGAGCAACTATGAACCAACATGTTCCTTTGTATATCGATGGTAAATTTCGCCAGTCACAATCATTGCAATGGGTGGATGTAACCAACCCAGCAAAAAAAATACCGTTATTGCCAAGTTGCCTTGTGCAACAGAGGATGAAATCGAAGAGGCAGTGTCCAGTGCCTATGAGGCGTTCAAGTCCTGGAAAGAGGTGCCAGTACCCGAGAGAGCTCGGCTAATGCTGAATTATCAGCATTTACTAAAAACGCATCACGACGAGATAGCCACATTGCTTTCAAGCGAGACTGGCAAAATATTTGCTGATGCCAAAGGAGATGTGTGGCGTGGCATTGAAGTGGTTGAACAGGCAGCTAATATTGCCAGCTTAATGATGGGTGAAACTGTTGAAAATGTAGCAACAGATATCGATACATACTCTATTTTGCAACCGTTGGGAGTATGCAGTGGGATCACCCCGTTTAATTTCCCGGCAATGATCCCGCTGTGGATGTTTCCATTGGCTATTGCGGCGGGTAATACCTTTGTGTTGAAGCCGTCTGATCAAGTACCGCTTACGTCTATTCGACTTGCAGAACTGTTTGAGCAGGCCGGCGCACCAAAAGGCGTGCTGCAGATAGTCCATGGTCAAAGAGAGCAGGTGGACTACTTGCTTACCCATCCTAATATCAGGACCGTTTCTTTTGTCGGCTCGGTTCCTGTTGCACGCCATATCTACCAGACCGGGACTCACCATCTAAAACGTGTGCAAGCATTCGCAGGTGCCAAAAACCATATGGTCGTGATGCCGGATGCTAACAAAGAGCAGGTGATTAATAATCTGGTGGGGTCATCTGTGGGGGCCGCCGGCCAGCGATGTATGGCGATTTCAGTTGCTGTGCTTGTTGATGGTGCGAAAGAATGGGTTACTGACTTAAAACAGGCCATGGCAAAGATTCGCCCCGGAGCCTGGGATGATGAGACTGCTGGTTATGGCCCGTTGATTAGCCAGAAGGCCAAAGATCGAGTCTTACGTCTGATTCGGGAAGGGAAAGAACAAGGTGCGATATGTGAGCTGGATGGTAGCCACTGTGATGTTGAGGGTTATCCCGACGGAAATTGGGTTGGGCCGACGCTATTTAGCGGCGCGAAGACGGATATGTCGATCTATCAGGAGGAAATATTCGGTCCTGTGCTGATCTGTATTGAGGTTGACACTCTTGAAGAAGCTATTGCCCTTGTAAACGCAAACCCCTATGGCAACGGGACATCCATCTTTACTGCCGGTGGCGCAGCTGCGCGCAAATATCAACATGATGTTCAGGTCGGCCAAGTGGGTATTAATGTTCCTATTCCTGTGCCATTGCCTTTTTTTTCTCGTTCACCGGGTGGAGGGGGAGCTTTTATGGCGATCTCCATGCGTACGGTAAGCAGGCTGTACGCTTCTATACCGAAACAAAGACTGTCACTTCTCGCTGGTTTGATGATGATATTCCTACCGGACCAAACTTAACGATTCACTTACGTTAAGAGAAAAGTGTTAAGAGAGAGGTTAAGAAAGGGCTAAGGAAAAGTGAGGGAGAAGCTGATGGACTTTGAGTTGAATGAAGAACAGCGGGCTTTTGCTGAAACTGCTCATCAGTTTGCCAGTGAGCGATTAGCGCCGTTGGCTGCTGAATGGGATGAGAAACAAATCTTTCCTAAAGATGTGTTAAGAGAAGCGGGCGAGCTGGGTTTTTTTTGAGCTTATACGTTCCGCAAGAACAAGGTGGCCTTGGTCTAAGCCGGCTTGACGCATCAATTATATTTGAACAGCTTTCAATGGGGTGTACTTCGACGACAGCGTTTATGACTATTCATAATATGGTTGGTTGGATGATTGCCTCATTTGCGACGGAGCAGGCGAAAGCACATTACTGTCCTAAGCTATTGACCGGCGAATGGTTGGCTTCTTATTGCCTGACCGAAGCCAATGCCGGATCAGATGCTGCATCGCTAACAACCAGTGCTGTTAAAAAGGGTGACCACTATATTCTTAATGGTGCCAAGGCGTTTATTTCTGGAGCCGGTGAGACTGACGTGCTGGTTGTTATGGCAAGGACGGGCGGAGAGGGAAATAAGGCTACTGGAGCAAGTGGTATTTCCGCCTTTATCGTCTCGGCAGAGGCTGATGGAATTAGTTATGGACGGAAAGAGCCCAAAATGGGTTGGAACAGCCAGCCGACTCGTGCCGTGACGTTTGAAAATGTAGAAGTACCTGTAACTAACCTTCTTGGTGATGAAGGGGAAGGGTTCAAGTTTGCCATGAAGGGGCTAGATGGCGGTCGGATTAATATTGCGGCCTGTTCTATAGGCACAGCCCAGCAGGCTCTTGATCAAGCAAAGCAGTACGTTACTGAGCGTAAGCAGTTTGGTCGGGCTTTGTCTCAGTTTCAGTCCGTTCAGTTTAAGCTTGCTGATATGACAACGGAGCTGGTTGCAGCCAGACAGCTGGTTCGCTATGCCTCTAGCAAGCTTGACCGAATAGATCCGGAAGCAACCACATACTGCGCGATGGCAAAACGTTTTGCTACTGATATTGGGTTCAAGGTCTGTGATGAGGCTCTTCAGTTATATGGCGGATACGGTTATATCAAAGAGTATCCTCTGGAGCGACACTTTCGTGACGTACGTGTTCATCAAATATTGGAAGGAACCAATGAGATCATGAGGCTCATTATTTCACGCCGGGTACTGACAGAAGGAACAGAGTTACTCTAATTCAATCTGATGCGGTTTCAAGCCAATAGCCATAAAGGAAGCCACTATGCCAGACGACAATGCGATTTTGGTCGACATCGACAGCCATGTTGCCGTGCTTACCATGAATAATCCACCAGCAAATACCTGGACAACGGACAGTCTTGTTCAACTCAGGCAGATTGTAGAAACGTTGAATGAAGATAAAAATGTCTATGCTTTAGTGATCATAGGGCAGGGAGAGAAGTTCTTTTCGGCTGGGGCTGACCTTAAACTTTTTGCCAGCGGTGATAAAACCGTTGCTGTCGAGATGGCACAGCTTTTTGGTCACGCGTTTGAAACCTTGTCGGCCTTTCGGGGGGTCTCTATTGCGGCGATTAATGGTTATGCCATGGGAGGAGGGCTTGAAGTCGCACTGGCTTGTGATATTCGAATTGCAGAGGCCCATGTTGAAATGGCGCTCCCAGAGGCTAAGGTTGGCTTGTTGCCTTGTGCAGGAGGTACACAAAACCTGACTTGGCTGGTGGGTGAAGGTTGGGCTAAGCGGATTATATTATGCGGAGAGCGAGTGAGTGCCTCCCTAGGGCTTGAAATCGGTTTGGTCGAAGAGGTTGTTGCATCCGGACAAGGGCTTGAGGTGGCAATGAAACTCGCGGGCTCTGTTGCCAATCAGTCTCCCTCATCAGTGACCGCGTGTAAGAAGCTGATCCAAAATTGCCGACAAGCCCCTCTCAAGCATGGTTTGATGAAAGAACGTGAATTGTTCGTTCAGTTGTTTGACACGGAAGATCAATCGGAAGGTGTAAATGCGTTTTTGGAAAAGCGCCCTCCTCAATGGAAGAACAGATAAACTGATAAATTAGATGGGAAAGCTATGTTTTTCAAAAGATGGTTTGCAAAACGAGGGCAGGCAAAGTGATGGTAGGCAAAGTGAATTTTAGTGAGTTGGATTGTACCCACGGAGGGAAAATCGGTGTCGCTGAGTTAGATAATCCAGCCTCACTCAATGCACTGACATTGGATATGCTCAAACAGCTAAAGGCAAAGTTGGAGCAATGGGAAAACAATGAGCATATTGCTTGCATTTTTTTTGCACAGTGTTGGCGATAAGGCGTTTTGTGCCGGCGGTGACGTACGTACTATGTATCAAATGATGCACGCTGCGTCTGAACTAAAAGAACCAGCAGATGATGCTGCAAAAAAAATTTCCTCACTGACTATTTTACTGTTGAGTACGGCTGCGACTATCTGATCCATCGTTATAGCAAGCCTGTGATTGTCTGGGGAGAGGGGATAATCGATGGGGGGCGGTATGGGGTTGTATATTGGTGCGAGCCATCGAGTGACAACCCCATCTTCTCGTCTGGCAATGCCCGAGATCAGTATCGGGTTATATCCTGATGTCGGCGGCACTTGGTTTCTTAACCATCTTCCTTCCGGTATCGGGCTCTTCCTTGGCCTGACAGGCGCTCAGATCAATGCCAGCGATGCACTCGGTTTAAAGCTCACGGAGCATGTATTGATGCCAGCTGAAAAGCAGCTGGTGCTTGATAAGTTACAGGGTAGCACTTGGTTGGCAGGTAAAGACAATCATTCTCTAAACGATGCTAAGAGTCATACTCAGAATCACACCCAGAACCACGCTATTGTTACCAAGCTACTGAGAGGCCAAGAGCAAGCTGCTATCTCTCACTATCCTGCCAGTCAGATGAACCCTTATTATTCCCAAATCCTGGCGGCCTGTATTGGCTCTAGCTTAGCGGAAGTATATCGACAGATTGAAGCCATTACAGGTATGGGCCGGTGGCTTGAGCAAGCAAAAAAAACACTAAGAGAAGGAAGCCCGATCTCGGCTAGCATTTGCTTTAGGCAGATCACTCAGTATCAGCACCTGTCACTAGAAGACTGCTTCCGGCTTGAACTGAGTCTTTCTGTCAGAAGCGGCTTGCTGGGGGAGTTTCAAGAAGGTGTCAGAGCTAGACTTATTGATAAGTGCGGTCAGCCTAATTGGCAATACAGAACGCCTGAAGAAGTCGATCAGGGTGTAATTGACGATCTGTTTACGTCGTTGTGGACAGAGCAAGAACATCCTTTGGCCAATTTAGGTAGCTAGCGTTTAGGTACTTAGCATTTAGGTGCCTAATACTTTGGTATCCAATATTTAGGCATCAAGCGTCAATCGTGATCAGAACCAACAGTAATGTCTGCCACACAGGAGATTTGCCATGAACACCATTGCGTTTATCGGGTTGGGTAACATGGGTAGCCCAATGGCCAAAAATTTACTACAAGCAGGTTGTAAGGTTAGAGTCTTTGATTTAAATGCAGATGCGGCGAAGCAGCTTGAAACGGAAGGTGCTTATGTTGCCTCGTCGCCAGAGGAGGTTGTGAAAGGTGTTGATACTGTTATCACAATGCTTCCTGCAGGCGAGCATGTCCGTGCAGTGTATCTCGGTGACCATCATGGTGGTGTCGGCCTGCTCAACCTTGTTAGTGAAAATACCTTTCTGATTGATTCCTCTACGATAGATCCTCAATCTGCTCGATTGGTGGCAGCAGAAGCAACAAAGAAAGGGCTGGATTTTGTTGATGCACCTGTTTCAGGTGGGGTAGCTGGCGCCAAAGCCGCTACGCTTACTTTTATTGTTGGCGGTACAGATAAAGGGTTTGAGGCTGCACGAAACATCCTTAAATATGTGGGGAAGAATATTTTCCATGCCGCAAAGCCGGGGATGGGCAAATGGCTAAAATTTGCAACAACCTGATGTTGGGGATCTTGATGTCGGGCACGTGTGAGGCGCTGAGCCTTGGCATTGATAACGGTCTTGATCCAAAGGTGCTCTCAGACATTATGCTACAGAGCTCTGGACGAAACTGGGCATTGGAGCTGTATAACCCTTGCCCTGGAGTGATGGAAAGTGTACCAGCCAATAATGCTTATCAGCCCGGCTTTATGAGTAAGTTGATGCAAAAAGATCTTGGTTTAGGCATGGATGCAGCATTGCATAGTCAGTCGGCTATCCCTATGGGGACGTTGGCGCGCAATCTATATGCATTTCACAATGCAAGAGGTAATGAGTTACTGGATTTCTCCAGCATGTTCGAGTTTTACCGCGATAAAAATAAGCGCTGAGAGGTTTACTTGGGGGAGACAGCACATGGATTTGAAGCAATGTGTAATCGCTATTACGGGAGCTGGACAGGGACTGGGTCAAATGATGGCTGTAACGCTGGCACAAGCCGGAGCAGAGCTTGCGCTCATTGATGTGAATGACAGTAGTTTGAAGCAAACCCAGCACAATGCCAAATGTTGAGTGCGAAGGCCCTGACTTACAAAGCTGATGTGACCAATGAAGCGGAAGTTGAGAAAGCTTTTGTGCAGATTATTGATGATTTTGGCCAGTTAAACGGCCTTGTCAATAATGCTGGAGTACTGCGAGACGGTTTGTTGGTCAAACAAAAGGAAGGGGCACTGAGTAAGATGTCGCTTGAGCAGTTCAATACCGTTATGAATGTGAATGTGATAGGGACATTCCTTTGTGGACGTGAGGCGGCTTCGCAGATGATCACATCCGATAGCCAGGGAGTGATCATCAATATTTCAAGTGTAGCCAGAGCGGGGAATATCGGGCAGACCAACTATTCGGCTTCAAAAGCCGCGGTGGCAACAATGGCAGTTTGTTGGGCTAAAGAACTCGGGCGCTATGGTATTCGTGCGGCGGCTGTTGCGCCGGGTATTGTGCACACAGCAATGGCGGATCAATTAAAACCAGAAGCGATCGACCGGCTGAAAAATATGGTCCCTGTTGGTCGGATGGGAGAAGCGAGTGAAATCGCACATGCTGTTAAGTATATTTTGGAAAATGATTACTTTACGGGCAGGGTGCTGGAAGTCGACGGCGGTATGAGGATGTAACCCTGCTTGTATAGAATAGAACGGTATAGAAAGCAAAACGCCTGATTCTATATCAGCGTTAGAGCGGCTCTAGTTAACTGGTGGGCAAGGTGCCACAACCCACAACCTGAGTTGAATATCGAGTATTTGTTTTTCGGGAGTATCTTTGACCTAATACTAAAGGAGCTTCATCGTACGTGCTTTTAAAAAAATGCTGACAGCGTCTTTGAGTCCTGAATCTCACCATTTGCTACTTTCGCTTCAAACTCTTGGATGGAAAGTGTGACAACCTCTATGATCTCGTCATCATCCAGTTCGCCATCACATTCCGACAACGCCTTGGCAAGGAAAAGGTACTGAACTTCATCACAAAAACCCGGAACAGGAAGCAATTCACCAAGGCTTTGCCATTGCTCTGCTTGTAGCTGAACTTCTTCAGCCAGCTCTCGTTTTGCACAGGCAGGAATATCTTCCTGGCTTTCGAGCGTTCCTGCTGGAAACTCCAAGATCCACTTTTGAATGGCGGGACGGTATTGACGGACCATCACAAGTTCAGCACTATCTGTCACAGGGACGATAACCACGGCACCTGGATGTTTGACTGTCGTAAATTCTATATGTCGGCCATCGGGCAAAGTTTGTATCGTCTGCTCGACAGAAAAGCATTTCCATTGGCACAGCGTTTTCGTTTTCATAGGAAGTCATCATCACGGGTAAACAAGCGTTTGATAATAGTAACATATGTTTGTAACTAGCTTTATAACACAGATTTAGTCTAGGTTATCAATCGCTTGGTTCCCCTAGTGATTCACCGCTATTTGGTTTTGCCTCATACCCAAGCAATCTTAAGATAAGAACGACTTAAGTAGCCTGGTCACTAATTCAGGCTGTTCGTTGGTAACGCCATGTCCTGTTTCAGGGATAACAACGATTGATGAGTTAATATGTTCACTCAGTTCAATACCATTTTTAAGAGGGAAAATTTGATCACTGTCGCCCCAGATCAGCATGCTCGGCGGTAAGTTGGTCACCGGATACTGATTTATTCTTTCCCTGTCGCTGACAAGGCTTTTAATTAGAAGTTTTTTTTCTCATTTTGCCATGGAGCGAAATAACTTTGGTATATTTGATCGGCGATAAAATCGGGCATGCGTTTCTTTTCATAAAATACATGGTCAAATAAACGGCGTACTTCAAGGCTGTTTTGCGGTACGAATAAATCTTCAGCTTTATCAACTTTTGCACGTATACAGAGTTGTGCCAAATCGTCATCGTTGAAGAGTGGGCCTGGACTGGCAATAATGACTGACTTATCAATCCGCTCTGGTGTCATCATCATGCTGTAAGTCACAAAGCCGCCATAGGAGATGCCGGCAACATTCACTTTGTCTATCTTCAATGAGTCCAAAATTTGCCATATAGCGTCCGTCTGCGTAGTTAGATTTGGCGTACTGTGGCTGTATGAGTCACCAAACCAAGCAAGATCGGGAGCAATCACCATGTAATCTTTATTTAGCTCCAACATCTCTTTCTTCCAGGTTGATATTGCAGTACCGCCAAACCCGTGAAGTAACAATAAGGGCTTTCCTGTGCCACCCACCCAATATTTCATTACACCGCCATCGGCGAGAGGGAGGTATTGCTCCGAGTAGCCAGCTTCTTCAAGGCTCTGTTTATCTTGTTCTGCTTTCCAACCAACAATCTCGCAGCCTGTAATAGCAAAGAGCAGAATGAAGAGTACTAACAGTTGGCGGTAAATATTGAATTTCGGGAGTCTAGTCATCAGTTAGATTGCTCTTATGATTATGAGAAGTCTATTGTACACCGTTCCATTGAGGGCGTCTTCTTAACCTTACGTTGATTACTATAAGCAAAAGTCTCGAAGTGTTGAGTATGGTTGGGGTGATTTGACTTCGGTGTTTCAATAATAAAATGTAAATTAATCGTGTCGTATATATATGTATTGGTAGAAATATATACTATTAATTATGTTGATATAGCAAAGTTGGTTTGATGTGGATTTTCACAGGGAGACACACATGCGTGTTTTAGTGACTGGTGGAATGGGCTACATAGGTAGCATAC
>LLEN01000174.1_pt1 | contig 13177 bp, 17 predicted proteins | sample 595881 | NCBI WGS metagenome assembly LLEN01 (sample SAMN02919314, study PRJNA255460) | bioreactor metagenome | biome: chemostat; feature: culture 2012_10.3; material: sediment; isolation source: day86 10degC chemostat 2012 inoculated with Wadden Sea sediment taken from... | place: Germany: Bremen ...
TCTATCATTGACCAACGACCAATCAACTCAGTCATTCTATATAACCGCAAACGCTGAATAGCCTGGCGTTCATCCACCGCCCCGACACGCTGTGCGTTCATATACAACCAAAACAGTGCAAAGATCTTGGCTAACGGAATCACAATGCTGGCCAGAAAAATAACAGCAGCAATAGGATAAGATCCCAGCTGCCACAGTAAAACCACCCCTTCCATAATCGTAGAACCTTCTGAATTACCCAGACTTACGGTAAACATCATCGGGTATAGGTTGGCCGGAACAAAAAAAAGACCAATGCCGCAATTAATAACGCCCAAGATCGCTGCAAGCTCTGCTGCGGGTGGTAGGGATGCAAAGTGCCATGACAACGAAGACAACGAGTACGAGAATCTGTCGGTATTGGGTTAAGCTGCGCGCAGGTATGGCAACTCACATGATTGGCTGAATGATGATTGTCGCCCGGTTTAATTCCCGGCAAAGAAAGCATAGGTACAAATTGTAGCCATAACCATGTTCTATCCACCATAGAAACACATTTAACAACCAGCATGGTGTACAGACAAAGCGCCCAGAATGACATTCCCAGCCCGACATCAGCCAGAGATGCAATCTTTATAAGGCTCACCAATACCCCAATCAGAAATACATCCACCATCAACCAGGGTTCAATCGCAAACATTCCGCGACACAGACGCTTCTTAAACAGACTGACTGTTTGTTGCCCTGATAAAGACAGTTGCCTCGCCGTCCAATAGAGATACAGTACGATTGATATATAAATTGCTGGCAAAATCACAACGGTCAGCAATAGCAGTGCCGCTAACAAGCTATTTTTGAAACTACTGAGCATCTGGGCAGCATGAAGCAGGGTAATTTCCTGGCTTATCCCCTGCACACTGAAGGACATAAATGGAAAACTAATACTAAGTATCAACATGATCAAACAGGCGACGCCATAAGACAGCGGCCGCTGGAGAGGCTGGCTAATATGTTTTGCCAGCGTATGACCACACCGGGACAAGATGCTTTCTGCCCGCCAGTTAGCACAGGCAGCTCAGTCACCAAGCCGCATTCTTCACAACCTACCAGCACTTTTGGTGCCTGTTGCCCACTCATTGTCTGCCTTTATCTCTGTACTTATCAACTGAGTATAGAAAACCTCAGAAAAATGCCCGCACGAAATTGAGATAAAGCCTTGATATACAGCCTTCTTGAGCCTAAAGATAAAAAAAACCTCCCAAAGGGAGGTTAAGTTAAGCAAGATAAAGTGAACGTCTAGTTACTACGAAGCTCATATGAGCAAATCTACTTATGGATGGATCAAGTCGTTCTATTCGCCGATAACGCTACTACTTATTAGTATAGTTAAACATTGTATGACCATATAAAATATATGGTTATATACCACCTTACACTTACATACTCAGTGATTGAAACGAAAAATCGGTTTTCGCTGCACAAATGAAATCATTTCTATGTAAACCTTTCACTGAATGACTCCACCAGCAAACAGTCACTTTCCCCCACTCCAAGGTAATCGCCGGGTGGTGGAACTCTTCTTCCGCAAGCTCTGCCACTTTGTCAGCAAATGCCCATGCATGCTTAAAGTTCTTAAATTTATAGGTCCGTTCAAGCTGCTTTATCCCCTCTCTGTCAAACACATCCCACTCAGGGATATTCTGGGACAGCTCAATCATTTCACGTTCCGTAACCATTGGCGCACCGGCCTGGCAAGCTTCACACTTCAATTCATGTAATTCAGACATAGTCTCCCACAATCTCCTTATTCTTCGGTGGAAACATAGGCTCATGCAAACCCAATGATTTGGCCTCGAGCACCATACTCATGATGTCTTTCTGAGCCAGTTCGTAAAGCTGGTCAATACTATCTACACAAAATATATTGGCTGCATAATATCGATGCGGTAAGGCGTGCGCATTATATCTACCGGTTCAAACGGACGATAAACGGGTTTATTGCCGGTGACTGCGTACTCGGTTTCACTTGGCGATGATAGAACCCTCCGCCATAAATTCTCAAATGGTCATCCCGCCGTAAAAGGCCAAACTCAACCGTAAACCAATACAAGCGGGCCAGATACACGCGATCTTCTTTGCTGGCTTCATACCCTAGTCGTCCGTAAGTATGGGTGAACTCGGCAAAAGCCGGATTTGTCAGCATTGCGCAATGGCCAAAAATCTCATGAAAAAAAAGTCTGGTTCCTGCAGATAATCAAATTCTTCACGGCATCGTAAAAAGGTAGCAACAGGAAACTGCTTATTGGAAAGCAGGCTGAAGAAACGATCAAAGTTGATCAATGCAGGTACTTCGACACACTCCCAGCCGTTGTTGCCCGCAGTACCCGATTAATTTCTTCAATCTGCGGCACGCGATCTAGAGGCAAATTAAGTAAATCCAGCCCTTCAATATATTCATCGCAAGCACGACCATCAATACTATTGAGCTGTCGTATCACCAAGTCATGCCAGATTTGGTCTTCTTCTTTACTCCAGTCAATAAAGCCGTTTTTATCTGGCTTCTTTGATACATATTTATTCGCAACACCCATAAAATAACCTACTTATTGTCTGTTCGCCTCACCCTGGCAATCTTCAATTATTCCCATCTCCAATACTGAAATCCCTCTATCTTCATTAAGGTTAGGTGTTTAACTGGCCGCATATGAAACCACTTCGGGGGAAACACAAAAACGCAACAGCGTAACAAATATTTTACATGCAGATTTAAACCACGGTCCTGCCCCCGCCCTTGGCGGGCGTTCTTGCACATAAGAAATATAGCGTTAATAAATAAATGGTTATGTAAAACCATTCGCACACTAAAGCGAATAAAATAATCCAAACAGAGTTGCTTGTTTGTTCGAGCTCAGCCAGAGTTATTATATTGAGTTAACTAAATATTAACCTAAGGATAATACAATGCGGCACTGGTTTCAGTTTCCTATCATTGAAGGAAAGGCCTCCCGTCAAGCTCACTGTGATTTACCTGAAGGGACATTTGAACGTGAATGTGGCAAGGAAGGTTTTTTTTGGCCCAGCAAGCCATATGTATCATGCCAACCCGCCAACAGGATGGACACAATGGGAAGGCCCGCTTCGCCCCCGCGCCATTGATACCACCAAGCTAGAACAACAAGGTGTTACGCCCTGGGATGCGTCGTTACTGCTGCACAATAGCAACCTGAAGGTGCGGGTGTGGAACAGCCAGCAGAGTATGGATCATCTGGTCCGCAACGGTGACGGTGATGAAGTGCTGTTTATTCATCAAGGCTGTGGTCAGCTATTCTGTGACTATGGCCATCTCTCATTTCATGACGGTGACTATATTGTGATCCCACGAGCAACAAGCTGGCGAATCGATATTGAAGAGTCGGTTTCCATGCTGTTAATCGAGGCAACGAACAGCGGCTACCAGATGGCAGAACGCGGCTTGGTTGGCCAGCATGCGATATATGATCCTGCCATATTGGAGTATGCCCGAATTGATAAGGCTTTTTTTTAGCCCAGCAAAATGCAGATCAGCAATGGCAGGTACGGCTTAAAGCCCGCGATCAGCTCAATACCATTACCTATCCATTCAACCCGCTGGATGCACAGGGCTGGAAGGGGAACCTGACGGTTTTCAAACTTAACTGGCGTGATATCCGGCCGTTAATGAGCCATCGTTACCACCTGCCCCCTTCGGCGCATACGACCTTTGTGGCAAATGGTTTCGTGATCTGTACGTTCGTACCCCGGCCAATTGAAAGCGATCCCAACGCGCTGAAAGTTCCGTTCTATCACAATAACGATGATTATGACGAAGTACTGTTCTACCACAGAGGCAACTTCTTCAGTCGGGATAATATTGAAGCCGGCATGATTACCCATCATCCGTGTGGCTTTTCACACGGCCCGCACCCCAAGCACTGGCCAACAGTATGGAAAACCCAAAGAAAGAAACCGATGAAGTAGCGGTAATGATCGATACCCGCTGGCCGCTGGAAATGGCAGATTTACCAGAAGGTGTTGAAAACAAAGACTATGTTTATTCATGGCTAAATAGAAAATAGGCCGTTCACTGTAATGATGGCTACGATTAATCCGATGAAAAAAATTTACATTGTAAATAAGGAGTCGAGAATGAAACTAGCTTCTTTAAATCATGGCCGTGACGGACAACTGGTGGTTGTCTCTCGCGATTTAGCCCAAGCCGTGCATGCACACGACATTGCTCCTACCCTACAATTTGCCCTCGATAACTGGGATCAGGTTGAAGGAGATCTACAGCACCTGTACCGTAATCTCAATGACAGTGTCGCCCATGATGTCTTCCCGTTCAATCCAGCCCTCTGCTCTTCACCCCTACCCCGGGCGTACCAATGGGCCGACGGCAGTGCCTATGTCAATCATGTCGAGCTGGTGCGCAAAGCCCGCGGTGCCGACATGCCCGAGAGTTTTTGGACCGATCCGTTAATCTATCAGGGGATGTCCGATGCTTTTCTCGCTCCGACCCAGGATATCGAAGTGCTGATGAGAACTGGGGCATTGATTTCGAAGCCGAGATCGCCATTATCACCAATGATGTCGATATGGGTGTCCGTACCGAGGAGGTACATGGTCACATTAAGTTGCTGATGCTGGTCAATGATATCTCGCTACGTAACCTGATCCCGGCGGAACTGGCCAAGGGCTTTGGTTTCTTCCAGTCTAAGCCGGCTTCGGCTTTTTCTCCGGTTGCGGTAACACCCGACGAGCTAGGCGAAAGCTGGCATGACTACAAAGTGCATCATCGCCTGACAGTCCATCACAATGATGTCTTGTTTGGTCAGCCCCATGCCGGTACCGACATGACATTCAACTTTGCCGAACTGGTACAGCATGTTGCCAAAAGTCGCCAACTAAGCGCCGGAACGATTATCGGCTCAGGGACAGTCTCGAACAAAGACAGATCCAGCGGATCTTGCTGCCTTGCTGAACGCCGGATGCTGGAGATCATTGACAATGGTGTCGCCCAGACTCCGTTCATGCGCTTTGGTGACACTGTCAGAATTGAAATGTTCAACGATAACGGCCAATCAATATTCGGCGCAATAGAGCAAAAAGTGGCACGTTATGAACATCGCTACCATGATGAAGACCTAAACCACCACAAACCAGCCTGAGTGGGGAAATAATGAAGCTTTACGACTATTACCGCTCCTCCGCCTCATACCGGGTACGCATTGCGTTAAACCTTAAAGGGTTGAACTACGAGCAATGCCCAGTTTCACTGCTCGATAATGAGCAATGCAGCGCCAATTACACCACGTTAAACCCCAGTGCGCTGGTTCCTGGTTTGGATACGGACAGGGGCATGCTCGGACAGTCAATTGCCATCATGGAATATCTGGAAGATTATTATCCTGAACCCTCTATTTTTCCAAGCTCACGTTGGGAAAAAGCCAAGTGCAGGGAGATCTCACTCTCTATCGCCTGCGATATTCACCCATTGAACAACCTACGGGTTCTGAACTACCTCCACAGTGAGTTTGGTGTCAACCAAAATGAAAAAAAATGATTTGGTATCACCATTGGCTAAGCCGTGGATTTCAAACCCTTGAAGCACTGTTGAGCTCCGAACCCCATCATTTTTGCTGTGGTGATACACCAACAATGGCCGATATTTGCCTATTACCGCAAATATATAACGCCCGCCGTTTTGGTTTCGATGTCGGCCCGTATCCAACCCTGCTCCGCATAGAACAGCACTGCCTGCACCTCGAGGCTTTTGTTCGTGCCCACCCGGACGCCCAGAAAAGTTAACAAGGAAGAGATGATGACAGATAACAGTGACGATCCGGCTTTTCAAGCAAGTGCTGTTCCTCAGTCACAAATGATGTGGATGCCAGAAAAAGATCGTATTCATGACAGCCTGCTGTACCAGTTCATGGTCGAACTAAGCGAGAAAAAGAACACGCTATTTCATGATTACAATCAGCTCCATCACTGGACCATCGAGCACAGCGAAGAGTTCTGGGAGCTGGTTTGGGATTTTTGCGATGTTCAGGGAGACAAACGCAAACCTGTATCCTTTTGTCCTCCACAAAGCAAATATCCAGCCAAAGAAACCCAATGGTTTCCCCATGCCTCTCTCAACTTTGCCGAAAACTTGCTTAAAAACTGGGACCGCCACGCAGCTGCCGATGCCGTTATCTTCCACAGCGAAGGGAACCCCGAACGACGCCAGCACCTTAGCTGGCAACAGCTATACCGCCAGACCTCGCAAGTTGCTGCCTTTCTGGCAGATAACGGGGTAAAGCAAGGCGATGTTGTTGCCGCCTATATCCCCAATATCCCTCAGACGATCGTCGCCATGCTTGCTACCGCTTCGCTGGGCGCGATATGGACCTCAACCTCTCCGGATTTTGGTGTTGATAGTGTCGTCGAGCGATTTGGCCAAACAGCACCCAAGCTATTTATCTGTGCCGATGGCTATTTTTACAACGGAAAAAAAACCATAACTGCCTTGGGAAAGTCAACGCAATGCTGGCCCACCTTCCCAGTGTTAAACAATTGCTGGTGGTTCCCTATACAGAGAACAACGTAGACGATAACTTTGCCCTGCAGCTCAGCCAGCAACAGATAACGACGTCATACTGGCCTGATATTCTGGAGCAATACCCCGCACGTCCCCTTTCTTTCACCCAAGTGCCGTTTAATCACCCCCTTTACATTCTCTACTCATCAGGCACTACGGGACAGCCCAAGTGCATCATCCACAGTACCGGCGGGATCTTGCTCAACCATCTTAAAGAGCACCAACTACACAGCAATATCAAGCCGGGAGACCGTTTGTTTTATTTTACCACTTGTGGCTGGATGATGTGGAACTGGATGGTCAGCGGCTTGGCCTCGGGAGCCAGCCTGGTAATTTATGATGGCTCCCCCTTCTTTCCCGATGGCAATGTACTCTGGAATATGGCCGAACAGGAATCAGTCAATCTGTTTGGTACCTCGGCGAAATATCTCGAGGCATTGGAAAAACAAGGTTATCAACCAGCATCTAGCCATAACTTATCAGCACTCAAGACTTTATGCTCTACCGGTTCGGTTCTGGCACCCGAACAATTTGACTATGTGTATCGTGCAATAAAACCCGATTTACAGCTTGCCTCCATTTCCGGCGGTACAGACATTTGCGGCTGTTTTGCCATCGGCAATCCTCTCAACCCGGTCTATCGCGGTGAATGCCAAGGACGAGCACTTGGCATGGATGTGCAGGTGTTCGATGATAACGGCCGATCACTGTTTCAGCAGCAGGGCGAACTGGTTTGCTGCAATAGCTTCCCCAACCAACCAGTTGGTTTTTGGAACGACCCTGATGGCAGACGCTATCACCAAGCATATTGGAATACCTTTCCCAATATCTGGCACCATGGTGACTTTGTCGAGCTCAGTGAAACTGGCGGAATTACATTCTACGGCCGCTCCGATGCCGTACTCAATCCAGGCGGCGTCCGGATAGGCACAGCCGAAATTTATCGTCAGGTGAATCCGCTCAAAGAAATTGTCGATTCGGTCGTCATCGGCCAACATTGGCATAATGATGTTCGTGTGGTGCTCTTTGTCCAACTCGCCGAGGGGCATGAACTGGATGATGATCTGAAGGTCACCATTTGCCAACGGATCAAGCACCATTGCTCACCACGTCATGTACCGTCAGTCATTCTGGCTGTCAACGATATCCCCCGCACCAAGTCGGGAAAATTGGTTGAACTGGCCGTTCGGAACATCGTCCATCACCAGCCAGTCAAGAATGTCGGCGCTCTGGCAAACCCGCAAGCACTTGAACAGTATAAAAATCATCCGGAACTACAAGATGTAACAAAATAAGTTAGGCGATCAGGCTCACGTGGGTTTATTGAGTGATATGATGGCTTCATCAGGCTACAAGGAGAACTGTTACCCACATGAAGCGCATTCCGACCAACATCATCACCGGCTTTTTAGGGGCCGGAAAAACGACGTCTATTCTTTCCCTGCTGGCACGTAAACCAGACAATGAAAAATGGGCAATTCTGATCAACGAATTCGGCAATATCGGCGTTGATGGTGCGATTTTGGACCAACAGGGTGCTATCGTGAAGGAAGTCCCTGGGGGGTGCATGTGCTGCGTGGCGGGCTTGCCGATGTCTGTTGGCATCAATGCGTTGCTAGCCCAAAAACCTGACAGGCTACTGCTAGAGCCTACCGGCCTCGGCCACCCGAAAGAGGTCATTGCCAAGCTGACATCAGACAGCTATCGTAACTATATCGACCTGAAGGCAACCATTACGGTAGTCGATCCCCGTCACTTTTCCGATAGCCAGTATACCGGTAATCAAAACTTCCAGGATCAACTGGCATTGGCCGATGTCGTCGTAGCCAACAAGATTGACCAATGTACTGCCGACGACCTTGACGCTTTTGACGCATTTACAGCCAAGTTCGAACCGGCAAAAGCCGGCATTGGCAAAGTCGAGCAAGGGCAGCTGGAACTCGACTGGCTAGCCGTCGAGCGTACTGAGCGTCAGGCTGAACATAGCCATCACCACCACGCTCACGGTGAAGCAGCTCCGCTCGAGGAGTTTGAACTGGCACCGGGAGAAATCTTTGCCCGCCGAGAAAACAGCGGTCAGGGTTACCGCAGCTGCGGCTGGTTCTTCGCAGCAGATCAGATCTTCGACTTTTCAAAACTATTTACCCTGCTTTCCAATGTGAACGCCCAACGCATCAAGGCCGTCGTGAATACTGAGCGCGGCTGTTATGCCTTCAACGTGGTCAACCAGGTCGTTTCTGTCAACGAGCTGTCACTGGAAGGCTTCGAATCGCGGATTGAGTTTATCGATAAAGAGCCTCTGCCTTGGGATGAGCTAGAGCAGATCTTGTGCTCGTTAACCTCAGTTGAATCATAATTTAACGACTCAATCTTCTGAATTTCATGCTAATAATGAGTATTGAATGCAGTATAAAGAGAGAGTCGAACAGATCTAATTTGTCCATTGTTGGCTATGGACCTAATCACAAGCAAGGAGCAACTATGCTAAACCCTGCTACTGCGAAAGCAGTTATTGATCATGCGCTATTCCTCGGTGCTGATTTTGCTGAACTCTTTGTTGAGCATCACCAGTCCAGTTCTGTTGAACTTACCTCCGGCGACATTGACAAAGTGAACTCAGGTATCGACTTCGGTATCGGTATTCGTTTGTTCTTCGGCCATAAAGTACTGTACGGCTATACCAACAGTACCGATGAAGAAGAACTCAAGCGTGTCACAGGCCTGCTGGCAGCCAAAGACAAGCGTGACCAGATTGCCAATGCGGCAACCCTGAACTTCAGTCGCTACAGCAGCAAGCACCTATGCAAACAACCACTGGCTCAAAGCGCCAACCTTGAAGCCAAAATCGCATTTCTACGAGAAACCGATCAGGCGGCTCGCAGCGAAGACGAGAAAATATCCCAGTTTATCGGTCGTATCCTGCAACGTGAACAGCAAGTAGAGATCTTCAACTCCACCGGTCTGCATATCGGCGATACCCGCCATTATACTCGTGTTGCGGCGACAGCGATTGCCCAAAACGGCAGTGAGCAGTCTACCGGTTTTGAAGCACCGGGAGCGCTGACTGGCTGGGAATTCAACACTCGCCTTGATGCCCGCGAGCTTGGCCAACATGTAGCCAAGCAAGCAATGGTGAAGCTGTTTGCAGAAAACTGCCCATCAGGTGAAATACCAGTCATCATCGGTAATGGCTTTGGTGGCGTGATCTTCCACGAAGCCTGTGGTCACCTGTTGGAAACTACCTCGGTTGCCAAAAAAAAGCCTCGGTCTTCCACGATAAGATGGGCGAGATGATCGCCAACCCTGTCGTCAATGCCGTTGATGACGGCACCATGACCAACGAATGGGGTTCTATCAATATTGATGACGAGGGCATGGAAACCCAGCGCACTCAGCTTATCAAAGATGGCAAGCTAACAAGCTTTATGGTTGATCATATGGGATCGCTCAAAACAGGCTTTGCACCGACAGGCTCCGGTCGTCGAGAATCCTACAAGTACGCCCCAACATCACGAATGCGCAATACCTTTATCGAGCCTGGTGACAGCTCTCTTGATGAAATGATCGGCAGTGTCGAGCACGGTATCTTCGCCAAGAAAATGGGTGGCGGCTCCGTACAGCCGGGGACGGGTGAATTCAACTTTGCCGTGCAGGAAGCCTACCTGATCGAAAATGGCCAAATCACCAAGCCGCTAAAATCAGCCACTCTGATAAGCACCGGACCAAAGGTTCTGAAAGAAATCAGCATGGTTGGCAAGGACTTTGAATTGGCTGCCGGTATGTGCGGTTCTGTCAGCGGTTCGGTTCCGACAACGGTTGGACAACCAGCACTGAAAGTCGACAATATTCTCGTGGGAGGTGGTAACTAATGGCCGATCAAAACAAACTTCAACAAGCAATTGATCAGGTACTGGAGCGTGCTCACGCAGCCGGTGCCGATGCCGATGTTATTGCCAACTGCAGCAATAACTTTTCATTGAAAGCCAATGCCGGAGAGCTTGACGAGTACAAGGTAACCTCCGGACAGGTTATCGGCGTTCGTGTCATTAAAGATCAGCACATCGCAACCTGTTATTCGGAATCCCTAGAACCAGCCAGCCTTGATACTATGGTTGAGCAGGCACTGCAAAACGCCCTGTATACCAAACAGGACGAACATCAGACGATCAGCTGCATTAACAGTCATCTGAAAACCGATGTGGCAGAAATCTATCAGCAAGATAATGCAACCGTCGATGACAAAATTGAGCTGGCGCTGGCGCTGGAAAGCGGCGTTGTTGCCAAGCCTCACGCCAAGGCTGCACCTTACAATGGTTTTGGTGAATCAGACAGCCAGGTCATTCTTGCCAATACCCAAGGGACGCTGTGCCAGCATCAAGAGCGATCGACTTATTGCTATGCCTATACCCTTTACGAGCAAGATGATAAGCAATCGATGCACGGCGGAATGTCATCAGGTCGACGTTTCGATGAGCTCGATCCTAGCTACTGTATCAACCACGGCTATGATATTGCCAAAGCATTGCTGGATGGCTCACCGATTGCCACTGGTAGCTACTCGGTTATCTTTGACCTAAGCTGCCTGAGCAGCCTGTTTGGTGCATTCGGTATGTGCCTGTCTGGTCAATCGGCAATGAAAGGAATCAACCCATGGCGTGACGCGCTGCACGATCAGGTTTCCAGTCCGCTATTGACCGTATCTGACATTGCATTCATTGAAGGTGGCTCGGCCATTAAAGCGTTCGACAGCGAGGGCTATGCAACCCGAGATACTATCTTGATCGGTGAAGGCCAATTGCAGAGCCTGCTGCACAATAGCCACACGGCAAGCTTCTTCGGTATCGACAATACAGCCAACGCCTCACGCTCAGCAAAAGGTGGGCTAGGCGTTTCATCCCGCCATACAGTGATTGCAACTGGTACCAGCTCTGATGCAGAAATTACCTCCGGTGAATATCTGGAGCTCATCGAACTGCAAGGTGTCCATTCAGGCGCCGATGCAGTCAGCGGTGACTTCTCGTTTGGTGCCAGCGGCTTCCTTTGCCGTGATGGTAAGCGTGTCCAGTCTGTCCGTGGTATCACGGTAGCCGGAAACTTCTATCAGCTTCTGAAAGAAATCGATGCGGTCGGTAACACCCTGTCGCACGACTACGAACGAGATTTCTTTGCCCCTCAGATCCGCTTCAATAAACTGAGTATCGCAGGGAAGTAAACCCTAGAAACTAGAGACTAGTACCTAAAGACGATAGTCGAGATTCGAGAGTAAAAAAATGGCGAGCTCAGCTCGCCATTCTTTTAACTATTTTATCTGGTCAAATGTTCAATAAAGTCACTCACATCCTGACTTCTATCCTATCGCTTTATCTGGATCAACCTGATAGTAAGTATTCACACTTGAGCTTGCCAATTCCGGCTCCAAAAAAAATCCCTTACGCTATCAATCGACTCCGCTTCCCACATACATTGACACATGTGTAGCTGTTCGCTGACCATCGTCGAATGAAGCCGCATACCCGTAGGCGGATGGGTTAATGCACCGCTGGCTTTTTGCCAGAATAACTCAGGATCAGTGATTTCATGTTGAATCGCTATAAACATATCCCGCTCCCTTAGCTCTATGCAAAGTATAGCGAGGAATAAACATATGCCCAAGCTACAACATCTATTAACGATAAGGCGTTGGATCGATATTTTCAGAATCTAAGCATAGCCCTCGCTCAATTAGTATTTCTGAGTGTTTTACTAGGTTGACTATATCGACTTCAACATAACGTTTATGCTTCATCGAATAAAAACACTTAATAATAGGTTGGAGAAGTGATGACTCATTTGACTCCCATACAATTCCTGCTCGCCCATCAGATAATTCAACAAGAGAACCAACCGGATAGACGCCAACATTACAAATAAACTTATCTAATAAGTTACTATCTAACTGATGCGGTGTCATAGACTTGAGGATTTTAAATGCAGCAGTTGGACTTAAAGACTTTTTATAACATCGAGTTGCTGTTAACGCATCGTATATATCGACTATTGCACTCATTCTGCCTACTAGCGATATTTTGTCGCCAGCCAATCCTCGTGGATAACCACTTCCATCGAGCTTTTCATGATGAAGTAAACTGACCTGACGACTCATCTGAGATATACCAGTTACACAATCAATAATGGGTTCGGAAAGTACTTGATGTTGTTTTATCTGTTCAAATTCTTCTTCTGTCAACCGGCCTGGTTTATTCAAAATATCATTATCGATCTGGGTCTTACCAACGTCGTGTAGTAAACCTCCAATGGCTAATTGTTTCAGAATATGCTTGTTAAAGCCTAAGTACCGCCCAAAGTTAACCAGCAGAAAAGCCACATTTAACGAGTGCTCTAACAAGTAGGTGTCTTTCTGCCGTATTGCCGATACACATTGAATTGCATCTGGATTACATAAAATAGAGTCAACAATACTATCAGATAATTCAGCAACAGGTCGAACATCTATATTCTTTCCCTGATATAGATTTTCAATAGCTTTGCTAAGTAAGTCCTTTGACTTTGTGAGTATGGATTCAGCCGTTTAATCTCCACCTCTAAAGGTATCGTTTT
>LLEN01000175.1_pt1 | contig 13135 bp, 13 predicted proteins | sample 595881 | NCBI WGS metagenome assembly LLEN01 (sample SAMN02919314, study PRJNA255460) | bioreactor metagenome | biome: chemostat; feature: culture 2012_10.3; material: sediment; isolation source: day86 10degC chemostat 2012 inoculated with Wadden Sea sediment taken from... | place: Germany: Bremen ...
CCTTAGCTCTACTAACAATTTAAAATCCTTAGAGGCATACAATGAAAAAAAATAACACCAATATGCTTATTGTTAGCTTTGACAGTTGCAGGGTGCCAGTCAGATGAAACGACTGACAATCAATCACCAACTCAAAATGCCGAAGTCATTGCGCAGCACAAACAGAGCCTAGCCAAACAGCTAAGTGTTAGTTATGCAGATATTGAAAAAAAACTCTTAAATCACAAATCTCTGATCAAAATCTAAATATTTCATTATCAACACTATTGACTGAAGAGCCACAATCAACCTTTACACAACAAATGTACAAAGCCGACACCAATATCAGGACGATGAAAGGTGTCTCTAACTACACCAATGAATTGCTTGAGCTAAGACTTGCAGACAAGTCCATGGTACAAGAATGGAAAGATGGCAAAAGCCTTTGTTTGCTTTTGAGCCTAAAGGCGATGACGAGTCATGGCAATATATCGAAGCTTATGATGTCTATGGTCAAATTCATCAGCTTGATGTACAGCAAATGCCAGATGTTCCAGTCTTTGTTGTTGACAACAATAGCGCCAAGGAGCTGAAGGCTGGGCTGCAGGTCATGCAAGCTGAAATGAGCAAACTCGGTCAGTCTACGGAATTACGCAGCTACGGCGAAGAGACACAACAAAGCCGGTTTAAAACCAGTGTTAGCAGCCAGCCTGTTGCACCGATTTCAACGACAGCATTAAGAAGATTCGTTTATCAGATGACGAAGAGCCGTGGATTTCAGGCAAAGCTGAAGTATACGCAATCGTGACAGGGGTTAATCCGAGCCGAGATAAGCCAACGATCGATTTAGTTGAAATGCCATATCTGGATTACGATAACAAAGATTACTACCCTAACCAGATTGTTATCCATTGGTCTCGTTATCGCTGGGGCGCTGCGACATGATCCTAATGGAGCAAGATGACGGTACGGACTACAAAGAGCTAGCCAAACTTCTTGTGAAAGTGGCAGAAGAAGTGCTCAAAATGATCCCAGATCCAGAAGTTCAGGCTTACGCAATCATTCCTCAGATTACAGGAAAGATCATTGCTGCAATCCCTGATGGACTATTGGTTAACGATGATGATTTTGTCGATGTGTACTATACGCTTCAGCAAGATACCTCTTATGTTGACCACCCGGCAGCTGGAGGCAATGCAGTATCAACGTTAGAGCCATTAACTATCACTCCAACACGCCCATAGCTTAATTTATTTGGGCGCTACAAATTTTGTAGCGCCCTCTTAATTTCAGTATTGCTAGCTCGCCTCCTCCCCAAGAATGAAAACTTCGAAAATCTCCCTGCATAAATATTCACAACATTATTGACACATCGCCATGTTAGATGGTTGAATCAAGTTGTCCCTAATTGGTGGGATCAGAAGAGGTGCGTTAACCAGGGAGTCTGTGCGAGGTATCCAAATACCCACGACCACAGATAAGGGGGATTAACGCCGAGGTAAGCTTGCTTTTGGAAGTCGCGCTTATCGGTTACTGGGGCTGAATCCTCAGGCTGTCACCTATGGTGGAGAGCTTCTGGTGTTTGTGTTTTATCGCCTTTCTCGTGGCTAATTGCCCTTGGCGTCCTCGCAATACCAAGCTCTCTTACACGAATATCAATAAGTTCGGATGAGAGATGCCTAATCACAATTCTACTCCCGTTGCAGGGAATGAACGCTTACAACAGACTACGTTATGGACGGCCCTCATCACTCCGTTTCTGCCCGATGAGTCTATTGATTTTACGACGCTTAGCCAGCTGGCCAAAGAGCAAGAAAGCGCAGGAAACGGGATCCTGCTGCTCGGCAGTACCGGCGAAGCATTGGCAATGACACACGACGAACAACAGGAAGTGATCCGCCATATCTGTTCAATGTCGCTTTCTGTTCCGCTTATGGTCGGGGTTGGTGGCTTTCAGCTACAACAACAAATGCTATGGTTGGATTTCCTTAAGGACTACCCTATCGATGCGCTGCTGATACCGGTTCCGCTCTACGCCAAACCAGGAGCCGCGAGCCAATTGAAGTGGTTCAACAGCCTGCTCGATGCCAGCAGCTGGCCATGTATGATCTATAACGTACCTTCACGTACCGGGGTTGCACTCGACGATCAGGTGTTGGGTTTACTGGCTGAGCACCCCAATACATGGGCTGTGAAAGAAGCAAGTGGCAGTGTTGAGGCCTTCAGCAGCTATTACACTGCCGCTCCGTCTCTTCAATTTTTCTGTGGCGATGATGGCCTGCTTGTGGACTTTATTGCAGCCGGTGCCTGCGGCTTGGTCTCTGTCGCTGCCAATGCCTGGCCAGAAGCCACTGCACGCTATGTACAACAAAGCCTTGATCTTGATAACGACCCTAACCAGTCTGAACCAGACTTCAAAACTTTATGGCAACAAGCTGGCAGTAGCCTATTCTGTGCCGCAAACCCGATTCCGGTAAAGGCGTTGATGAAACGTCAGGGACGTCTAAATAGTGCAGAACTGCGCCCTCCCCTTTATATGGAAGAGCTGCAAGAGATAACCCCGCTCTTGGATGCTGATACAGCCATTAATCAATGGGCTGAGAGTATCTAATTATAAAAATGGGAAGTCTCTTTACAGAGGCTTCCCCATTACGATCTTAATGTTTGCCTATTTTCGGCTATCGACGCTGGCTAGATACTCAGTACTGTTCGAGTCGTATTCACACAAACTGGTTACTATCGGTTCAATGGTCCAGCCGGAGCCTACTGTCAGTTGAATCGGAGCTTCACTTCGACAATCTTGGCTGTCACTTGACTCGGCATTCATGCCAATCGGCAGTACATGTTGGCTTTGAGCCCCAACATCAATAGTCTGACTTAGTAACCTGCCTGTTTCGTTTTCATTCGAACTGCCACCATTGCTGCTCTACAGTCCGCATTTGGATACGCGCCAAATCACTGGCTAGTATTGCCGGGGGATCACAATCAACGCCGACCCAGCTGCATGCCGTTAGTAATAATGTAGACGCAATCAAACAGTATCTGAACATATCCATTTAGTTAGCCTCAATCACTCCATCAGGCCCAAGATTGTCATTCCCCGTCTGTACTTTGTTCAGGGAAGCCCTTCCTAGATACTTGCGTATCAACACATAGAATACCGGTGTCAGCAGCAGACCAAAGATAGTAACACCTATCATTCCGGAGAATACCGCAACCCCCATCGCCTGACGCATTTCGGCACCGGCACCTGTCGAGATCACCATTGGCAGTACACCCATAATGAAGGCAATGGACGTCATCAGAATAGGTCGCAGTCGTTGATGGCTGGCTTCAAGTATTGCCTCTCGCACAGTGAAACCTTCCTGCTCTTTCTCACGCGCAAACTCGACAATCAAAATGGCATTTTTGGTCGCCAAGCCGACCAGAACGATAAAGCCGATTTGAGTAAAGATATTATTGTCACCGCCATAGATGATCACACCGGTAATCGCCGACAGTAAGGTCATCGGGACAATCAGGATAATCGCCAACGGCAGGCTCAGGCTCTCGTATTGAGCAGCCAGCACCAAAAAGACCAACAACACCACCAGCGGAAAAATGTACATCGCCGTATTACCAGCCAGCTGTTGCTGATAGGTCAACTCCGTCCATTCATAGCTCATGCCGTGTGGCAGTGTCTCGGCTAGGATTTTTTTTCCATCACCGCTTGTGCCTGACCCGAACTAAAACCCGGTGCTGGTGACGCATTCACCTCGGCAGTCGTGAAGCCGTTATAGTGCATCACCCGATCTGGCCCGGCTGAATGGTGAACCGAAATAAAGGAGCCCAAAGGGATCATATCACCGTTACCGTTACGGACTTTCAGTTGGGCAATCTGTTCCGGCTCCTGTCGGAAGCTGTCCTGCGACTGCACATTGACCTGATAGTTTCGACCAAACTTATTAAAATCATTGACATACAGTGAACCCAAATTGATTTGCATAGTGGCAAAAATCTCATCAACTGAAACACCTTGCATTTTGGCCTTTTCACGATTGACATCTACATCGATCTGCGGCGTATTCACCTGAAAACTGGTAAAGGCACCAGTCAATTCCGGAGCTTGCCACGCTTTCATGATCACTTGCTGGGTAACGGCATATAACTCTTCGTACCCTAGGTTTCCTTTATCCTGGATTTGCAGACGGAAGCCACCAATGTTCCCCAAGCCATTGACTGGCGGAGGCGGGAAAATGGCGATAAAGGCATCTTGAATACTCGAGAATTTACCATTAAGCGCCCAGGCTATCGCATTACCAGACATGTGCTCTTCTTGACGTTCAGCAAAAGGTTTCAGGGTGACAAAAACCACGCCTGAACTCGGACTATTGGTAAAGCCGTTGATATTAAGTCCAGGGAAGGCGACCGATGATTCAACTCCTGGATGTGCCAGTGCAATACTGGACATTTCACGGATCACATCTTCGGTGCGATCCAATGAAGACGCATCGGGCAACTGAGCAAATGCCACCAGATACTGTTTATCCTGTGACGGTACGTAACCGGTCGGCGTTTCGACAAACTGGTAACCCGTCAAAACCAACAGTCCGGCATACAGCACCATGACGATACCCGCACCACGGATAACCCGCTTGACTGTACGCGTATAGGCATGACTGCCCCAGTCAAAGAAGCGATTAAAAGGGACAAACAGCCAGCGACCGAAAAGCGTATCGATAACCTTACTCAAACCATCTTTGGGTGCGTTTTTACTGCGCAATAACAATGCGGATAACGCCGGACTCAATGTCAGCGAGTTCAGTGCCGAAATTACTGTCGAAATAGTAATGGTCAAAGCGAACTGACGGTAAAACTGACCGGTCAGGCCGGACATAAAGGCCGTCGGGATAAACACCGCAGCCAGCACCAACGTAGTGGCAATGATCGGCCCCGTGACTTCCTTCATCGCCTGCCGGGATGCCGCTACCGGTGACAAGCCGTTTTCAATATTTCGCTCAACGTTTTCCACCACCACAATAGCATCATCGACCACGATACCAATTGCCAGCACAAGGCCAAACAACGAGAGCGCATTGAGTGAAAAGCCGAGCCCATGCATAATCGCAAACGTACCGATTAACGATACCGGCACCGCCGCCAAAGGAATGATCGCAGCGCGCCAATTCTGCAAAAACAGAACGACCACAATAACAACCAGTAACAAGGCTTCGAACAGTGTCTTCACTACGGCGTCAATCGAACCGCGGACGAATACCGTCGGATCATAAACTATCGAGTAATCGACACCCTGCGGAAAGTTTTCCTTCAACTCGGCCATTTTGGCACGAACACCATCAGAGATTTCGATAGCGTTAGAACCTGGGCGCTGGAAAATTGGGATCGCGACCGCTTGCTTGTTATTCAGCAACGAACGCAGTGAGTAGCTGTTAGCACCAAGCTCAACGCGTGCGACATCACTCAGGCGAACGATTTGCCCCTGATCGCCAACCTTGATCACGATATTTCGAAACTCTTCCTCCGTACTCAGGCGGCCCTTGAGATTAATCAGCAACTGAAAATTATTCTCGCAGTCGGTTGAGATCCTAAGCTACCGGCAGCCGCTTGCTGATTCTGCTCGCGGATCGCACTAACAACATCCATCGCCGTCATGCTCAGAGCGGCCAGTTTAGGCGGATCGAGCCACACTCGCATCGAGTACTCACCCGCACCAAACAGACGGACACTACCCACGCCTTCGACACGGGCCAGCTCATCTTTCACATTGAGATCAGCATAATTAGACAAGTAGAGCATGTCATAGCTTTCATCTGGCGAGGTTAAATGGACAACCATCGTCAGATCCGGCGATGACTTTTCAGTCACGACACCCAAGCGCTGTACTTCCTGCGGCAACCGCGGCAATGCACGAGCGACACGGTTTTGTACCAGTACCTGAGCATCATCGATATCGGTGCCCAGCTCGAACGTCACCGTCAGGCTGAGGTTACCATCAGACGTTGCCTGCGAAGACATATACAACATGCCTTCGGTACCGTTAATAGCCTGCTCCAGCGGCGTTGCTACCGTATCACCGATAACTGTCGGATTGGCCCCCGGGTAATTAGCCGTAACGACAACCGTCGGTGGTACAACTTCAGGGTATTCAGTCACAGGTAATTGAAATACCGCAATAGCCCCGGCGATCATGATCATCAACGAGATGACCCCGGCGAAAATCGGCCGTGATATAAAAAAATTGAGAAAATTTCATGGTTGCTACCCTTAGCCGCGGTTATCAGAGAGCTGATCGCTACCAGCAATTGTTACTTCAGCTTGCAGCTCATCTACACGTTGCTGTTGACGCTGCATCTGTGCCAAGACTTCATCGCTGGCCATTGCTGCCATAGTAGGATTGACACCAGCCCCCGGACGAACTCGTTGCAGCCCACGAACCACAATAGTGTCACCGGGTAACAAGCCATCATTAACCAACCGCAGACCGTTATGCTTCTTCCCTAACGTAACAGGGCGATACTGGACCTTGCTTTCCGAATCAAGAACAAGCACAAACTTAGTGTTTAGATCGGTACCGACAGCTTTATCATCAATAAGAACGCCCTGATAGCTGGCACTACCGGCCACTTTGATCCGAGCGAATAAACCGGGAGTAAAACGCCCATCAGTGTTTTCGAATACGGCACGACCCCGGATAGTACCGGTCTGCTGGTTGACCTGGTTATCCATAAAATCAATATGGCCGGTATAGGGGAAATCTTGATCGTCCGCCAAGCCCATCATGACAGGCGAATTATTGTCTTGGGAATCTAGTCGGCTGCCTTCACGCGCCAAGCGCTTGTATTTAAGAAAAGTCTGCTCATCAGCATCAAAGTAGGCGTAGATTGTATCTGTCGATACCAGCGTTGTTAGCAGGCTCTGCCCTGCTGTAACGTAATTACCCTTTGTGATCAGCGCACTGGAAACTCTGCCAGAAATCGGCGCTTTTACCTTGGTATATTCAAGATCCAGCTGTGCCTGTTCCAATGCTGCTTTTCGTGACTGCACTCTGGCGTTTGCCTGCTGTTGGCTCGCAGCACGGTTATCAAGCTCTTCATGAGAAATGGCATTCTTCTTAATCAGTTTCTTGCCGCGCACCAGTTGACGCTGAGCAAGTAGCGCTTGGCTCTCGGCATCGACCAGATCAGCTTTTAAGCGACTAACCTGAGCCTCCAACGGTTTGGCATCAATCAAAAACAATATATCACCCGCTTTGACCAATGCGCCCTCTTCGAAGACTACCTGCTCGACGTAACCAGAAACCCTCGGTCTCAGTTCAACGGTTTGCGGTGCCTGAAGACGACCTGTGAATTCATCCCATTCGGTAACCCTTTCACTAATCACTTGTGCCACGGTGATTTGCGGAGCAGGCGGCTGACTTGTTCCAGCCTGTTCTTCGCGCTGTGGTTGGCAGGCCATCAGCACGCTGGCAGCAACTGTGGCTAATACCAGATTGCGTAGTCCTTTTTGGGCTTTCATTTTTTTTCTCCATGGAATGTCGTTCTTTGGAGAGCATTCTATGTTGATAAATACATCACAAATAATTTTAAATCATTATCACATACATAATTATTTGTGATGTATTGAGCTGGGCTAGCCAACCAATACATAAAATACTATGATGTATCACACCTCAATTGATAAACAGAACGATAGTATGCGCCCACAAGAACTTAACCTCTTGGTCATTTTTGACGCTATCATGACCGAGAAATCGATCACTCGTACTGCCGAGCGATTATCAATGACCCAACCGGCAATCTCTAATGCGGTAGCCCGGATGCGGGCAGCTTGGAAGGATGATTTGTTTGTCAAAGACGGACGTAATATCCAGCCAACAACTTACGCCAAAAATCTCTGGGATCAGATCCGGGATCCTTTGCTCAACCTCAACCGTGCAATAGAACCTGATACCTTTGATCCCCAAGTTGCCCAACGTACATTCCGAATAGCCGTCAGTGATATCGTCGTAGATACTCTATGGCTGGATTTACGGCGTTATTTTGAAGAACACGCACCGGGCATCAACCTACATGCTGTGCCATATACCATTACCAATGCCCAGCAAGTATTGGATGATGCCGAAGTCGATCTGGTGATGGGAGGAACCATTCCTGCACCGGAAAGTATTCGCTCAACTCACCTGCTCGATATCTGTCACGTCTGCGCAATGCGCAAAGATCACCCGCTGGCAAAACCAGATTTAACCATTGAAGAATTTGCCGCTGCCGATCACCTGCTCGTTTCTTTGTCAGGTGACAGTTATGGCCCTACGGACAGAGCATTGCATCAGCTAGGAATGACGCGCCGGGTAGCCATTACAGTGAACCATTTTGCCTCTGCCGCGCCGATTCTCATTGACAGTGATCTCGTCGCTATCTTGCCGGCAGCAGCAACCTACAAGCATGTTGCAAGCGGTAAGCTATCCGTCACCCACAGCCCGATAGAAATCCCCCGAGGCTCAGTTTCAATGTGGTGGCACAAACGCCAAGACGACGATGCCGGACTACAATGGCTGAGAGACCACATTCAGGATAAGTTTGTCACCCGCTGGAACCAAAACCTTCAGGAAGTCTTTCAATGCGTGTGCGCATAACCGCTATGAGATCTTTTTTTTGGTTAGGGTAACGTTTGATTAAATTTGATCTTTGACCAGAGATTGAATATGCGTTTTAACATGTGGATAGCTATTCGCCACAACGACACCTGCAGTCACCAAAACAATACCAACCAGTTGAATTAAGTGTGGCATAACGCCCATTGTCATACTGATCAACAAGGTAAAAACAGGGATCAAATTAAACAGCGAAGTTACTTTTCGTGGCCCAATCACCTGCGTACCCTTCATCCAGAAAAAGTAAGCCACCAGCGTACCGCATATTCCCATATAGAGAATTAACATTGTATCGCTGAAGGTTATCGCCTCAATAGCAACTAACGGTTGTTCCAACCAACTGGCAAGCACCGCCAATTGAACGAAGCCAATCCCAAGCGTCCAGCGCAGAAACTGAATCAGCGGGACATGCGACACCCATTTTTTTTGCCAGTACTGTGTATAAGCATCCACTGAGAAGGGCAACTACAGCCAAGAAGTCTCCTTGTTGTAATTTCAACTGATACAGATTGCCATCAGTAAGTACCAATAAACGCCAATAATACTGACCGCTGTTCCGAACAGGTGATATAGGGTAATTCGAGTACCTAATAGCAACGCAGAAAGCAATAATCCGGCCAATGGCATATTAGCGATAATAATGGATGCATTCACTGCCGATGTATAATCCAAACTAATGAAAATCGCGCAGTTTTGTACCAATACACCAATAAAAGCCAATATCAACAAATACACTTTGTCCCTGTTAGTTAATCTCGACTCTAACCTTCGACTGCACAGCCACATCAGCAGTAAGATTACACTCGCCACCCCGAAGCGAATGGTCGCCGAAACGATTGGTGTCATTGCAGGACTGAGAACTTGGATAGCATTGAAATTACTCCCCCAGAAGAAAATAGCCAACACCACGCCAAACCAGACTTTATACGTTTTTATCATTGGGACACCTAAGGATTGAATTACTAAATATTAAATTGCCTAGACAGGATACAGATTGCATAATTGACTGTTAACGACCATTAATAAGAGTGTATATATCAATAATGAGAGGCTATTCCTTAGATGATTTACACTTGTTTGTACAAACAGCCCAATACCAGAGCCTGACACAGGCTGCTGATAAAATTTGCATGCCCTTAGCAACGCTTAGTCGCCGCATCAAGCGGCTTGAAGAGCAGCTTAACTGCCGCCTTATCGATCGCAGTGCACACCATTTCTCTTTAACGGCTGACGGCGTTCGCTATCACCAATTATGCCAACCATTCATCACGGGGTTGGACAGTGTTAAAGAGCTGATTGAGTTTGATAGAGAAGAACTAACAGGTAATATCAAAATCTCTGCCCCAATCAATATGACCCAGGTGTGGCTAAAACAATGCATTTACAATTTTGCCCTCAAGCACCCAGCAATAAACATCAACTTACAAGTGCAAAACGAAAAAAAATAGATCTGATCTCAGAACAAATAGATGTGACATTTCGAGTAGGTGAAACCTTAGAACCAGATTGGATTGCCCGGAGGCTATGGCAGATCCCCTTTGTCCTTTGTGCTTCTACGCTTTATCTCGATCAATACCCTCCGCTTTCCCATCCATCAGATTTATCCCAGCACCGATTACTTTCCATCAGCTCATCACCCATTTGGCAAATGTACCATCAGCACAGCGGCGAGATATTTTCTTTGCAGGTTGACTTTCCGTTTCAGTCAAACGATGTGCTGCTGGTGAGAGACGCTGCCGAGCATGGACTGGGAATTGCCTGGATGCCGCCATACTATTTCCATGACACGCAACACCAAGAACACGGCTTAGTACAAGTATTGCCTGATTGGGCAGGCGAAGCTTACGACGTCTTTTTAATGTACCGAGATAAAGACAAACAATCCGCACGAGTCAAAGCGTTTATCCAACATGTCTTCGACTGGAAAGCAAAACTACCTACGAATTTTTCGAATTAGTAGTGGTAGTTATCAACCGATAGAAGTGAGTAATAATTAAGCCTCTGATAAAAGTGGGAATTTCCCACGCAATAGAGAAAAAGATATTAGAAAAAGAAGTACTTGGTTGATGAAAATTTAATTTCGAGATAGTGGTTCTCATTTGGGATGATAAAAAAGCTTTAACAATAAAGATTGCTAAAGCCTTTTTTTTGCTTTGCATTACTGTAGGCTACGAATCAGAGTCCAGAAACATCAGCATAAATCCGGTAATCGGTGATCAGCCCCTCTCGAATAGTAAGGATTGTGGCAAATTGAGCGGAGTGATGACTACCATCTTTCCTGACATAATCTACTTGTCCATTACAGATGCTCTCACTACCCTGCTGCCAGCTTCCCTTTAAGGTATGAGACATATTGGCGATAGAATCAAAAAAAACTGACTGTTAATATCAAGTACAGCATTCTTTCCAGTTACAGGCTTTGAATTTGAAAAACAAAAGGAAACATCATCATGCAGAAAACTTGCTAAGCTTTTAAGGTCTCTGTTATCAACAGTTTGATATAAATTTTCCATATACTCATTTACATTATTCATTTCGACGCCCTCTTATGCCTATCAACGATTAAATGCGGTTCTTCTAGTGCTTGTTTTATTAACAAACACTTTATTGGATTTGATGACTACCCGTTGATATATATTTACGAGTTTTAATTAGTAACACCAAGATAGGAATAAGTTTATAAAAGCGAAGCAATAAATGAAAATTGATTATTGCTATCATAATCATCACTTTTACTTATCAGTTAGATAGATAACAATTGCTGCGATAAGGTCGCATGGTGAGCTCTGCCCGCTTCTCTATAACGGTTAATGAGTAATAGGATTCAAGAGGAAGCACGAAAATTGTGGCCAATATACCTTGACTACGTTGTTTGACCTAATCGTCAGCTAGTTCTAGTTTTAGTCTCTTGGCTAGTGCCTAACAGCCTGTCGAGCATCTCATTCGCGAGGACTGATACGTTTGGTGATAAATCCAATGTGTTTCCCTTTCTCACCGACTCTGTATGTACATCTTTGAAAATGTGGTGCGGTAACGAAAAAGGTATATCCATCAGCTCAAAAAGTTGTGTTAATGATTCAGATGGCTGGCTGACAAGTTGTTCATATTTCAGTAAATGCACTCTCGGATGGGAGTCCAACTGCTGTGTAAAGTAGTGCTCGTTTCTCAAATACCAAAATAAAGTCGCTGCATCGGCAGGACTCATATCAGGGTAATAGCATTGCTTTATCAGTTTTTGCGACTCTGTCGATACATTATCCGCCAACCAACTTTTCGAAGCGCTGTTTGCAAATTCAGAGTCACATATAGGCCTGATATTATCTCTGGCTCCTTCATCAGGACCAAATTTCACTAAATTTGAACTGGCAACATCCATATAATCACGATAGAGCCAAACTGCATGCGCATCGCCAAAATACTCCAAGATTTCTAAAGCGCGTTGGCTCTCAACCAGAGGTTTACACACAATAAGCGGGGCTGGTGACGCTTCAATAGTTGCTTTCACTTCATCTAAGTGATTTAAGCGAAGTTGGTAGGGATCTTTGCTACTAAGCGGACTGTATTCACCGAAAACGCAAGAATATGGCATTTTATCAAACACATGAGTTAATAATGTAGTACCAGAGCGCTGGCAGCCAAAGATGAATATTATTTTTTTTGTTGCTGAGAATGATAGCGTATTCGCTGAAACCAAGGCTTAAATATATTATTAACACGTGAACGCGAATCAATGATGGTTTTCATAACGACGACTCTTCCCTTCACACAATCATCCATTGCCTGTCAGTATAGAATACCAACTAACATCAGTGTAGATTTGTCCGAATATGTCATCTAGTTAGCTATAAAATGGTACTAAAGTTGAGGAAACTCACTACTAATACCTAATTCATTACTGATAAAATAGTGCCGACATTAAAGTACGCTTTATGCCGACACTAATCTAATAGAAATGACTACGTTGGTATTAGCGATTTTTGTCACTGTGGAATGCAAAGCGACTGTATACATTTCCGTCTTCTGTCACAGCCTTGAATTTGATGGATCTCGAGTTATTTAATGATATCGGCAGGAAGACCCGTCCATTTTCATTAGTTTGAAATGTTTGTCGTACCTGAGGAACATTGACCAGTGAAACCGTCGCATTAGCGGCTGGCTGGCCATTTTCAGTCACTTTTACCCAAGCGCCATTCGACATGCTCGATACTCTGAGATCAGCCAATGAGGCTGACGAAAATGCAATTGCCATAGCAGCTAGAATAATATGTGTTTTTCTCATTTAAGATTCTCCATCATTTCGTCATCACACCGACTATTTCCACCATTTTTTTTAGCATTCTATTACATGGTACGGAGCCAGCGAGATTACCTTAATAGTAGTCGCTATGTGCAGTACACGAAGATGAAGGCCGAATTCTGTAATAAATTCGCACTACAAAGACAAAATCTTATCTGTAAAAACAAGCTGTTCTATATTACTCACTGTGTTAACCCCATCGCGGCTAT
>LLEN01000176.1_pt1 | contig 13078 bp, 15 predicted proteins | sample 595881 | NCBI WGS metagenome assembly LLEN01 (sample SAMN02919314, study PRJNA255460) | bioreactor metagenome | biome: chemostat; feature: culture 2012_10.3; material: sediment; isolation source: day86 10degC chemostat 2012 inoculated with Wadden Sea sediment taken from... | place: Germany: Bremen ...
ATGAGTGATGAGCCATCCGATAGTCCGCTTAAATCTAGCAGTAGTAAATTTCAGGGGGGTAAAATATCAACTCAACATATAGCCTATTTCTTATTGGATCAGCTAGACGATAAGCAGTTCTATCGTAAGGCTGTATATATTGCGAGTTGATTATCGTCCATTTGCCGTTGTTCATGATAACCGGGCCTAGGCCCGGTTCAGTCTTTGGTGTTACTGGCTCTTACTTAGTTGCAGCTAACTGCTCTGCTCGTCTGGCTTTTGCCTGTAACAGACGTGCTGCGCGTTTATCCGGCTTTATTAAGATCCTTTTGCCGTCATTTCCTCATCAGATGTCGTCTTTTTCTTCGATTTTGGCAACAGTTGGTTTAGAACGACAGTCGCTAAGGTTCCGGTGGTGATCCCAGAGTGGAAGACCATTTTCAGATCTTCGGGGAAGTGCTGCAGCAATCTAGGCTCGAGGGTAACAGCAAGCCCGGAAGCCAGACCAACACAGACTACCAGCGCGTTACGTCTGGAGTCTGCAGCATTGAGTAGCATCCGGATCCCTGCGTAGGCGATCATCCCGAACATCACAAAACCGACTCCGCCGAGTACGGGTTTGGGTACGGTTACCGCAAGCGCTGCAAGTTTCGGAAACAGACCGCCTAATACCAGCAGTATACCGGTAACCGCTACGACAAAACGACTGGCAACACCGCTGATCCCGACGATGCCGACATTTTGGCTGAAGCTCGCGACCGGCATAGCCGAGAGCATAGAGCCAAAAGTGCTCCCCAAGCCATCGCCTAACAGCCCGCGCTTGAGGTCTTTGCCTGAGACTTCGACATGGCAGTTACTGCCTAGTGCCATGAAATCACCAGTGGCCTCGGCCACAACGACCAGATAGACCAAGGTCATACTGATAATGGCCGGCATCGAGAAAGTCATACCGTACTTGAATGGCTCGGGTGAAGCGACCATTGTGCTTCGTATAACTGGGTTAGGTCGACCATTCCCATAGGGATCGCCAGTAGGTAGCCGGCGGCTAGGCCGATAACAATGGCCGAGGCAGCAACCGCTCCCTTGCAAAATACGGATACGCCGATGACCACAGCCAGCGAGGCTGCCGCAAGGAAGATTTTGGGTAGCGAGGCAAACTCCGGGTCGCCAGCGGGGGCATCGCCGATCCAGTTCATGGCGACTGGCAGGATGGTCAGACCGATCAGGGTTACCACTACACCGCTTACTAAGTTTGGAAACAGCTTACGTATCTGTTCCATATAGAAGCTGGCAATGATCACCATGAAGGATCCGACAAATGCTGCGCCAAGAATCGTCGACATACCGGATGTTTTTCCGATTGCGATCAGGGTACCGAGAAAGGCAAAGCTTGATCCCATCACTACCGGCAGGCGGATTCCGGCCGGGCCGACTCCGATACACTGAACAATGGTTGCAAGTCCGGAGACAAACAACGAGGCACTGATCAAGGTGACGACTTCATTTTCTGGTAGGCCGATTGCCCCGCCAACAATTAACGGTACGGCGACAATACCGCCGATTGAGGCCAGCATATGCTGAAGGGCAAGAAAGAACGTTACCCCACGGGGGGGCTTTTGATTCAGGGTGTAGAGTAATTGCATGGTTGTTTCCTTACGCTAATGCGCTAATAGTTTGGAACCTAGCGAGCCCCCTGCTTTGGCAGGGGGCAACAATTACAGAGCGATATCGGTTATAACGGCGTTGATCGCATTCAGGATGGGTTGATAGCCCGTGCAGCGGCAGAGGTTGCCTTCAAGAGCATCCAGAATCGCAGTATCATCCGGTTTCGGATGCTTTTTCATCAGGGCCCAGGTACTCATCAGAACCCCGGGAGTACAGAAACCACACTGAACACCGCCTTTTTCAATAAACGACTGCTGCAGTTGCTGGGCAAGCGGATCATCTTTCAAGCCTTCAATCGTCACCACTTCGGCCTGGTGGCACTGCGCGGCTAATACCATGCAGGAGCAGATTGCATCACCGTTCATAACGACAGTACAAGCACCACATTCGCCCACGGCACAGCCTTCTTTGGTTCCGGTCAGCCCGAGCTCGTTGCGAAGCAGATCCAGTAGCCGGGTATTGCCATCAACCTGAAGTTGATACGCCTTGCCGTTAACAGTGACTGTCAGCGGGGTTAGGTTGGTTGCCAACAGACTCATAGTGTTTCTCCTTGTGAAAGGGCTATATGGTGTGAAAATCCGGAATTATCGGGTAACGCGCGGATATCATTCATTAAGTCACGGAACATATTAAGGTAGACCGGCTGCTTGTAGACGGCAGACCAGCGACCGCCGATAGCAGTATCGATCATGTCCGCCAGTACGTTGCTGGCCTGTTTAATACGTGCTTCGGTTAGCGGCTGGTGAAGTAATACCTCTTCGGCAGCGGCTAGTCGCTGTGGTTTGCTAAACAGCGCCCCGTCAACCAGACGACACTCTTTGACAATGCCATCTGTTCCGATATCCATCAGGCAAGTCAGGCTCAGGCGTGTAATGTTGAGTGCATTGCGTCGACCGAGCTGTCGGTATTGTTGGATATAGCCAGCGTTCGGCAGTTTCGGAATAAACACCCGGGTGAGTATTTCTCCCTGCTGCCGTTCAGTTCGGTATCCTCCGGTGATGAACTGCGATAGTGGCAACCGCCTAGTCGTATTGATATTACGCAGTTCGATTTCAGCACCATAGACAACGAGCGGCGGAACAGAATCCGCGCACGGTGCTGCATTGACGATGTTACCGCCGATGGTTGCCCGGTTACGGATCTGGTTTGAACCGATGGTATGGCAAGCCTCGGTCAGCAGCGGGAAGTGCGTTCTTAAGGCTGGATGTTCTGTTAGGCGGTTGAAGCAGATCCCTCCGCCAATGATGACTTCGCGATCTGTTTCTTCGATATTACATAGCGCTTCTAAACCGGCAATGTTGACGAGTTTTCGCGGCGTATTTTGCAAGCGCCCTTGAACCAGGATGTCAGTGCCGCCAGCCAGAGCCGTCGCTTGCCCGTCAGCCAGTAGCTCAAGTGCCTCCTCCAATGAGGTAGGATTGATGATACTGAAGCCGTTGAGGCGATGAGTTTGTTTTTTTTCTCCTCCGAAGCGTGTACTAATTCACTTTGTCTGGCCGGTTTTTTTTCAGGTTGTAACCGAGATAAACCTGCTCAAGCGTTAGCGGAAGTTGACGATGGCGGCTGCCGGTAGCAAACGCGACAGCGTTGGTAATTGCTACGGCTGCGAGCTCTGCTGCTGGCTCGCCAATGCTTTTGGCACCGAATGGTCCGCCATTATCTGAATTTTCTACCGCTTGTATCGAGAGTGCCGGAATATCTTTGATAGTCGGTAGCAGGTAGCTATCGAGGTTTTCTGATTTGACGTTGCCGCTCTCGATATTAAAGTCTTCGAGTACCCCGAGGCCGACTCCCTGCGCTATCCCGCCTGCAACCTGTCCCTCAAAGCCGACTTGATTGATAACCTGACCGACATCATGCACCGCTGTGATATCAAGCAGTTCAACTTTACCGGTACTGGTATCAACTTTTAGATCAACAATCTGACAGCCATAAACCCAAGTGAAATAGGGTGATCCGCTGCCTTTTTCCTCGTCCCAGTGAATCGCCGGTTGATCAAACCAGCCGTAGGCGGCAAGGTTGACCCCGGCCCATTTCGTACTGTTGGCTGCTTCTGCAAAGGTGATTTTTCGGCTCGGATCCAGCTTGTTCGATATTTGCCCACTTGCCCAGAGAGTTTCCTCTAGTTTGGTGACGCCAAGGCCGGTCTTGATCACCTCGAAAATTCGGGCTTTGATCATCTCGGCACCATTCTTGACGGCACTGCCGCCGGTCATTGTTGCTCGAGACGCCACGGTAGGGCCGCCATCGGCGATCAATGATGTCGGTGGTTCGACAAAGTTGACGCTGTCTAGCTGAATTCCAGTACCTCGGCAGCGATAGCTGACATAGTGGTTTGCAGCCCTTGCCCGTTTTCACACACACCGGTCGAGACATTGACGCTACCGTCGGCATTGACGGTTACCAGCGCACTGGATGTATCGACGCCCTCGGCACCCATAGAGCAGCCCCGATAGCTTAGTGCCAGTCCGACACCGTATTTGACGGGGTCATTTCCTGCATTGAGTTGGCGGTAATGTGCCTGCTTGGCGACAAACTCGGCCTGATCTGCTGCTTTGCTGAGTACCTCAACTGCCGATACCGTATGATTATCGAATGGTTGGTCGGTAATGCTGTGGCTGCCTTGCTTCAGCGCATTGATAGCCCTGACTTCGACAGGATCTAGCTGACAGGCTTCGGCGATTTCATCCATCAGTGACTCGTTGGCAAAGATGATCTGCGGCGAGCCAAACCCCCGCATTGCCCCTGACATACTGTTGTTGGTATAGATTCCTTTGATATCGACACGGACATGATCAATATCGTATGGGCCTGCCGCCTGTACAACTGAACGCCAAGTAACAAATGGCGTACAGGCCGCATAGGCACCGGCGTCGGCTAGAATATTAATTTTGATCCCTTGAATGCGTCCGTCACGGTTGAAGCCAACCTTATAGTCCATATAGTAAGGGTGGCGCTTGGTACTTTCGATGATGGACTGTTCACGGGTGTAGGTGAACTTCACCGGCCTGCCTGTTAGCGAAGCCATCAAGGCGGCTCTGCAGGCAAGATGATCAATACCGTCATCCTTGCCCCCGAACGAGCCGCCCATGACGGCACGACAGACGTTGACCCGGGCTTGGTTTATCCCTAAGAAACTGGCAACAAATCCGCGTACACGGTGGGGGTTCTGGATAGAACCGGTGACAATAAGATCTCTGGAGGTTGGATCCTGATAGGCGGTGACAGATTCTGGCTCGATATAGCCATGTTCTTGAAAGCCGACCTGATAGTTTCGCTCGAGTACGATATCAGCTTGTTGGATAGCCTGCTCGGCATCGCCCTTGTGGGTATGATGCTCGGCAACTATGTTTGAACCGGAAGCTGGGTGTATAAGTCTTGCATCGGGCTTTAGAGCTTCATGGACCGTGCTAATTGGGGTGAAAGGCTCATAGTTTACCTTGATCTTGTCAGCTGCCAGACAGGCAGATTCGTAGGTATCGGCGGCAACGACGGCGATAACATCACCGCTATAGCGAGCCAGATCGTTGCAGATCGGCTGGTAATCTCGAATGATCACTCCGGCGGTAGGGTCGCCGGGAATATCGTTGAAAGTAGCAATCCGTACTACGCCCTCAATGGCGTTAGCTTCAGATGTGTCAATGCTTAAGATTTTGCCCGCGGGAATATCGGTATAGCGACACACACCATACAGCATGCCGGGCAGGTTAATATCATCTCCATATATTGCCTGACCGGTTACTTTGGCCTGGCCGTCTACACGGGGTAGGTTTTTACCTACATGGTTGAAACGCGTCATGTATTGCTCCCTCTTACATCGACACGACGTTAGTGCCGATGACAAACAACTTGTTAGTTTGAATTGCTGCATCGAGGATGATTAAACACTGTCCTTTCAGAGTTCGTCCGTCACTTAGAATAAAGCGCCGAGTGAGCGATTAACGGCTCAAGGGCAGTGGCGACTTCGACAGAAAGCAACAGGCATGATCCAGACCATATTGATAACAAATCAGTGAGTTATGTTGCTAAACGTGATCTTGGTGAGATATTAGCTGCCAGTTGGTTAACTGCAATCGTCTGAAATGGGATAGCTAAAAGAGAGAGCCTGCGAATATATGTTCACAATCTTGTGAGAAGTAAATGGGATATTAAAACGAGAGTTGTTAATTGCGGGAGACTATCAAAATGAGAGTGGATGGCTTTTTTTTAGCGGTGTGGTTACTTATTAATCACTATCAAAATGATACAGGTGGTTATTATTGGATAATTGTTCACCTTGTATAATCTCACTCCAAAGCCGATAAGCTTTGGAGTGAGGCAGACCATCTAACTAAGCAGACAATCAATAAGTTGCCAATTCATATGACGGCAAGTCGAGATAGTGATTTCAGCCAGTATGATGATTGATTGGATTATTGTTCTTCGCCTGCAAGAAATGCGGTATCGAGTTTACAGAATGCGAGCAGCAAATTTGCAGCAGTGGCGTAGAATCCGAAATTGTCGCGAGATTCACAAGACTTGGCAAAAGCGGGTAGCCAATTCAGTAGCATGGTATTGATGAAATCAAGCTGTGCCTGCATTACTGTTTCGGCTTTTTCTTCGTTTTCTTGATTATTAGCAAGAATGATCAGGTTACCCATGAAATCGAGCTCGACTGCAACATGGTCTGCAGGCTCATGGAATTCTTTACGCTGGGCAATGCTGTATTCTTCCATCAACTTGTTCATGTCCTGCGCGGGTTTATCATTCAGCAGGCCGCTTTCACCAACGTACATGGAAGCATAAGGAAGGGCGCCAGATTTTGGTGTGCTCAGAAACAGGCCACAGAAATCAGCAGCAAGTTCAAGCTGGGCATCCTCACGATTTTCTAGGCGATTCAGTGCATCAAGGAATGCTTCAACGGGTTGTTTCAGTTCCGGTGTCATACCAAGGCCAGATAAAAATGTGCGCATCTCACCACCGAGATACTCAGTAATATCATCTTCTGTCAGTTCACGAGATAGTAGGGAAGACATCCACCAGTAAATTTCTGCACGTTGCTCGTTGAAATTAATAAACTCTTGCATGTGTACTCCGGAGTAAAGCCGTACCGACTTATAATAAAAAGCCTCGCAGATGTGAGGCTTTGATTTTAGAGGTGAGTTCGAAAAGTATTACGCTTCAACTTCCTGCGGACCACCGAAAGCGGTAACTGCAGGTGCCTTGCCAGCGAACTTCTCAACTTCAACGATACAAGTATGGGCACTGGTTGCCTGGGACAGTTTAGATGCACCAATATCCAGCTCACTGTGTTTGGATCGCCATAGGTATCTAGTGATCCTACTTTTTCATCTTCAGGGCCATACCAGGCACCCTCATGAATACGCATAACGCCAGGCATGTAGTCTGGAGTCACAACGGCACCTGCCAGTAGCTGGCCGCGGTCGTTGTGTACGCGTACGATGTCGCCATCTTTAATCCCGCGTGCTTTTGCATCTTCAGGACTCATGTAGATTGGCTCACGCCCCTGAACGGTATAGGTTGCACGGTATTCTTCAGATTCGCATAGCTGGGAGTGCAGGCGATGATCCGGGTGGCAAGACTGTAATTGAAGCGGGTACTTGTCAGAGCCTGGGCCACCGTGGCTACGTTCGATTTTCTCGAACCACATAGGGTGACCTTTACAGTCGTTGTAGCCGTATTTCGCAATCTTGTTCGAGAAGATTTCAATCAGGCCAGAAGCGGTACCCAGTGCGTACTCTTCAGGATCTTCACGGAAGTCGGCATGACGAACCCAAGGCTTGCCCTTACCAAATTCAACAAAGCCTTCTTCCCAGAATTTATCGAACTCAGGCATGTCAAACTTGCCTTTGTTGGCTTTACGGCAGTTTTTGTAGATTTCTTTCAGCCACTGCATTTCGTTCATACCACGGGTGTACTCACGATCTTTACCGAAGCGCTTTGTCAGCTCGGTGAAGATTTCGAAGTCACTTTTCGCTTCGAACTGAGGCTCAACCAGCTTCTGCATTGCAATAATACCGCGGGCCGAATAGGAACCGTACACGTCGATATCATTACGCTCGAATGGCGTAGTTGCAGGCAGAACGATGTCAGAGAAGCGGCAGGTTGCTGTCCAGCGGTAATCAACGGTGACCACAGTTTCCAGTGACTTCTGCGCCTGCTTCATGCGGTTGCGATCTTGGTGGTGATGCCACGGGTTGTTACCGCTGAATACCATCATCTTGACTTCAGGCAGTTTCACTTTCTTGCCGTTGTAGTCGATAGTTTCGCCCGGGTTAACCAGACAATCAACCCAACGCGCAACCGGGATCACTTTGCTGAAACCGTTGAACTTCTCACCGTATACTGGCTTGTAGCTTTATCCGGTGTTGAAGGGAATGCACCTGGACCAGAAGCACCCGAAGACGGTACACCGATAGAGCTGTAGTGGTGGGCATAAGAGATGCCGCCACCAGGCAGACCGATTTGACCAAGCATAGAAGCCAGTACCGCCGCCATCCAGTACGGCTGCTCACCATGCTGCTGACGCTGTACACACCAGCCAGCATCAGCTGAGTACGGTCTGCTGCCATAGCGCGTGCCAGTTGACGAATGTCGTCAGCCGGTACGCCACAGATCTTGGCTGCCCACTCCGGCGTTTTCTCGATTTTGTCTTCGGTTTTACCCGTCAGGTAAGGGACGAATTTCTCGTAACCCATTGTGTATTCATCAAGGAAGTCTAGATCAGCCAGCTCTTCAGTCATCAGTGTATGGGCAATCGCATCATCAGGGCAACGTCAGTTTGCGGGTTGATTCGCATCTGCTCACAGCCGAGGAACTTCTGGGTCTTGGTTGCTACCGGGTCAATGCTGATCACGCGGATATCACCGCTGGCAATCTTGGCTTTTAGTGCGTCCAGATGCGGGTAGGCTTCATGGGTCTCACAGTTCCAGCCAACCTGCAGGTTTTTTTACTGGATCGTTGGCCCAAAGAACCAGGAACTTGGTCTCGTTGAGAATGTGTTCCCAAGAGGTACCCTGTGCATATACTTCAGAGTTACCCAGTACGTAAGGAAGGATGTGTTGACCAGCACCGGTAGAGTAGTCACCGACTTTCTTAGTAAAAGAACCATGGTAAGCAACAGCACGCTGCATATGGTTGCCTGCACTGTGCAGTGCACCGGTAGAGCGCCAGCCGCTTTGACCTGCGTGAAGTGCTGAAGAACCATAAGTCTTCTGAACACGGTTTAGCTCACTGTGGAACAGATCTAGCGCCTTATCCCAGCTAACACGAACAAAGCGGTTATCACCACGCTTGCTGGTGTCGCTCTTGCTGCCATTTTTCAGCCAGTCGACTCGCACCATAGGGTAACGGACACGGGATGGGTTGTAGATCATCCCTTTCATGCCGTTTAGCATGTCGGTTGGATGCGTATCTAGTTCGAATGGCTTAATTTCAGCCACGCGTCCATCTTCTATACGTGCACGGAATGCGCCCCAGTGAGAGCCTGTCAATCTCCACGTTGGTGCTTCGGAAGCCATTGCCTTACTGGCAGTTAGCAAACTTGGGCCTACAACTACGCCTGCGGCACCGGCGGTAATACCTTTTAAAAAGTCACGGCGTTTCAGGTTAAAACTTGAACCACTCATGATAGCCTCGCTTATCAGTTATTATTGATATCAAGCTGAATAATTAATTCTTGCCGAGAGGCATCCTAACCATTCATCTTGGTTTTATGGGAAGGAGGGCGCCGATAACGACCTCCAAACTTAGTTAGTGATCGTTGCTATAGTCTGAAGAGTGCATCTGCAGGTAACGCAGAACGACTTGTTCTTCTTCTTTTTCAAAGTCGGCGAAGTCAAGCATGCCCTTGAACATTCCTACCCAGGTGTTTGAGTCAAAATGCGCTTCTGCCGGTTGTGAGTGACAACGGCTGCACGTTGCAGTGTAGGCTTCTTTGGCGTATTCCCAGATTGGCTCTACTTCTTCCACCAGGTCGTTTTTATCTGTCCACAGAGTAAAGTCGACGTTCTGCCAGGTGATGCTGGTATCTTCGTCTTCTTTGGCATCAAGTACATTGAAGAAGCCTTTGGTTTTCGTAACCTTACGCTGAAGTGAAGCGATGCGAATGTTACGGGCAAAGTCTTGCATAATGATCTTGCCGCTACCTTTCTTCTTACGCCAACCCGTGATTTTTACTTCAATGGCTTCGCCTTGGCTGCCGATAACTTCTACTGGCACTGATGAAATCATCAAGCCTGCTTTCTTGGTCATTTCAGGATCCAGGAACAGCTTCTTGTTGTGCAGCGTATAGTAGGTGTTGCCTTTGTTAATTGATGTTTCCACGGCCTGGGCGTTCAGGTCATCCATGATGGATTTATAGCCTGCGGACATATCTGGCAGGTGGTGGGCAATCCCCTTGTGACAGTCGATGCAGCTTTGATCATTTTCAGCAGCGTCCATCATCTGATCACGGGCATCTGCGGACATCTTTTCAAAGTCCATGCTCTTATAGTCATGACAACTGCGACATTCAGCCGAGCCATTAGCTGACATTCGTGCCCATTCGCGTTTGGCCATTTCCAAGCGGTGCTTACTAAACTTTTCTGGAGTATCAACAGCGCCAGTCAGTTTTGCCCACACTTCCATCGATGCCTGTGCTTTGCGCGCTATCTTGTCGGTAAAATTGTGTGGTACATGGCAGTCCGGACAAGTGGCGCGAACGCCGGTACGGTTTTTAAAGTGAACAGTGCTTTGTAGTTCCTGGTAAACGTTGTTTTCCATCTCATGGCAACCAATACAGAATTCTTCCTGATTGGTGTACTCAAGTCCGGCATCAAAAGTGGTCCAGAACCCTATACCGCCAATAAACCCGGCTAAGATCAAAATCCCCAAACCGATGGTTTTACTGGGTGTAAAAAAAATGTTGCAGTATTTGTTTAATTGACTTCATTACTTTTCCTTACAGCAGCCATGCTGCCATACCGTAGAGGCCTACCGCACCAACCGTAAGCGCAGGAAAAATAACAAATGTATATAGAAATGTTGATTTCAATTCTTGTTGTTTAATTGCTGTCATAAAGCTCACCTTGCATATTTTTTTTGTTCATTCTAATGAGAGGGTATGAATGACAGATATAGAAATGCGAGCATATATGAGTGAATATGAAAGAATGTTAATACATTTTTTTTGTAGGTTAATGAAAAATAACCATTTTATATTTAAGGTATTTGGTGGGTGAATTTGACTTTATTTTGAATAATTGATGAGAATGTGACGATGGTATGATTTCTCACAAATTAAATGTTCACGCAATACCGCTTTGGTGGTGTTTTTGTGGGGGAGGGATCGTTGATTATCAGTCACAAAAAGAAAACATTGACGGTTTCATAGGTCCGTCAATGTTTCCAATATGACTCGATGAGTACAGTAAGTACGTTACTTACTCGTTGTCTTCATTGTCTTCAGTATATTCGAGAATGTCTCCAGGCTGGCATTTTAGGTGTTTGCATATAGCCTCAAGAGTTGTAAGGCGGAGTGCCTTGGCCCGGCCATTTTTGAGCACTGAAAGGTTCTGCTCTGTAATGCCGATCTTGGCTGCAAGCTCGTTGGAGCGCATTTTTTCTTATTGCCAGCATTACATCTAAATTAATGATAATTGGCACGATATCACCCTAAACTGTTAACTCGTTTTCTTCTTTTAAGTTTTTCGCCAGTGTCATGACGTGCGAGATAGCACGAACCATAAGGCCAATTATCAAAATCGTCAAATCACTGTCATCAACACTGAGTCCCGTGTTGAAGTCTTCCTGTCCGAAAGATAGCACTGCGCCAAGCAAGATGTCTGATAATACGTCAATGAAAGGTGTCGCAATCATAAGGTTCGCAATGCGTCTGAAGCAGGAAATATTGTCTTGGGTGAAGACTTCTCCTGAGCGGTATAGGCGAAATAAACGGATCAGCTGCCAGATGATGGCCATATAAACCAACGACGGAACCAAGGCGAAAGGGTAGCCTATTAGCGATTGGCCTAAAGACATCGGCAGGCTGACATCATAGGAAAACTCTAGGCTTACCCCTGTCGGCGAGTCGAAGAGTGTACCGTAGAACCAGAGATAAGTGAGGGATAGCGGCGTACACAGCAAAATTATCCACAGTAAAACCAGGAGCCTCTGACTAAGTGTTTGGATGGCATGTTGCACAGACATAGTATATCCCTCAATAAATTTTCGCACTTATATTGACATGCGATACGTAATTACTCAATAAAAACTTATCGAAATACGATAAGGTTGTGTTTTTGCGGTTCGCTATTGGGCGCACACATTGTGCATACTGTTAACGTTATCCTATTTCTTTGTCGTGCAATGAAATAATGAACATCACGGTGATCGTGATTAATTACAGACTAAGCGCACGAGCGAGAAAATAACAAAAGGATGGCTAGGGTGGGAAATTCATATTTTGCTGAAATAATAAACGGCTTCTCGGTACTTAATGAAGTTGAGGCAATTCTATTAGCTGGTTCCAGAGTAACGAATACAAGCGACTCTTTATCCGATTATGATGTCTATATTTACGTGAATTCAGAAATACCGCTGGATACAAGAGAGAAACTACTTGTGAGGCATTGCTCTTATCTGGAAGTAAACAATCAGTATTGGGAAACGGAAGACGATGGAATATTACTGGATGGAACCGAAATTGAATTAATATACAGGGGCTTGGAGTGGCTTGATACCGAACTCGGCCGGACTCTTTATTATCACCAGGCGAGTACAGGATACAGTACTTGTTTATGGTCAAACTTAATGAATTCAAAAGTATTGTTTGATCGAAGTGGAAAACTGGACAAATTAATCAAGAAATACCGAATTAATTATCCCGATGGATTGAGAAAGAATATTGTTGACAAGAATTATCCACTTTTAAGCAGTAGTCTACCTGCTTATAAGCGACAAATTAGTAAAGCGCTTAAAAGAAACGATGCAATTAGTGTGAACCACCGTGTTACTGAGTTTTTGGCAAGTTATTTTGATATATTGTTTGCGATAAATAAACTGCCTCATCCGGGCGAAAAAAAAGCTGGTTGAGTTCTCTCTTTCGCGCTGTAAGTATCTACCGGCCATGTTTGAGCAAAATATCAATGGTTTGTTATTAATGACCGGAGGTATGAATGCAGGCATCCCTACTATTATTGACCAGCTCGTCGCCAATTTGACTACCTTGTTGCAGCAGGAGAAGCTCCTGGTGGCAGAAGGCGACAAAACCTGAGAGCGTTAGAATATCAAACTCACCCCGTCATCAACTACCAGTGTCACTGGCGGTTGATGACAATACGGCGCTGTAAATTACTGGGTATAACCTCTTCTTATCTCTTCTCTTCTGGACCGTGACTAATAAACCTGACAGGAGCTAATACTCTATTATTACGCGTGTCGTCGTGAGGGTAGT
>LLEN01000177.1_pt1 | contig 12918 bp, 15 predicted proteins | sample 595881 | NCBI WGS metagenome assembly LLEN01 (sample SAMN02919314, study PRJNA255460) | bioreactor metagenome | biome: chemostat; feature: culture 2012_10.3; material: sediment; isolation source: day86 10degC chemostat 2012 inoculated with Wadden Sea sediment taken from... | place: Germany: Bremen ...
TTGTTCGAATTCGTTGGCGCGGTTGCCAGCGAACACGAGGTGAGTATGACAATCAATAAACCCCGGAGTGACTAACGCTCCCTGACAGTCAATGACATCAGGATGGCCGTGCAGATCGTCGTGATCAGCATGACCGGCCAGCATGATTTTGCCGTCCTGGATGCCAATCATTCCGTTTTCTATGATTTGGTAACCTGTGCCTGGCTGCATGGTGACCATTTTTAGGTTTGTCAGTACTCGAACCATGGAAGCTCATCTTTAATGTTGATTATGTATATACAAATAAATAGACAATTATTGAGTGAAACTCAAGATGGTATGTAAAGGAAATGTGATCAAAATTGTAATTATTGGCTGACAGCGGGTAAAAAGTTGGTGTTTGATCGGGAAAGCGATAATTGGTTTTTAGGAAAATGAAGCCCTAGATTCGAGAAAGAACCTGTCTTGGAAAGATCGTAATTAGAAGCGGTCTTGTGGCTCTGAGGTACTATGCAGTATGAAGATGCAAAAGAATCAACGAGTGCCCAGAGCCTCGTGTCTAGGAAGCTCAATAAGCTTATTTCTCCTCGCTCTTAAACCTTACTTCTTGAACTTAACTTATATTTGTCTCCCGGGTGATACAGCAGGGCGGTGCTGATCAGGTTTTTATCGCTCCAGGTACGGCGGTTTAACAGCAAGCATGGGGAGCCGGATGCCATCCTCAGCAGGTCTGAAATCCGTTTAGTCGGCAAGATGGCCTCGACAGTATGTTCAATATCACTGAGTGGGCAGGTTTGAACCAAGTACTCGTTTGGGGTCTGGCGGGTAAAGTCTTGCTCAATATAGTCGGGTACAAAGTCAGGGTTTACCCAGCGTTCTTCTAGTTGAATAGGAGCATCATTCTCATAATGGACGATTTGGGTAAAGTAGACATTGGTTCCGTGGCGCACACCGAGCTGAAGAGCTATGTCATCATTGGCCTCTACCATTACTTGGCTTATCACCTTGGTGGCGTAATCATGGCTCGATTCTTTACTTCGGCAGCAATGTTACGAATTTCCATTAGAGGAGACTCAGCTTTTTTTTGGCAGACAAAGGTTCCTAAGCGAGGTGTCCGCTCCAAGAAGCCATCCTTGACCAAATCGCGTATAGCTTTGTTTGCCGTCATACGGCTAACAGAGAATTGTTCTGATAATTCAATTTCCGTAGGGATCCTGAAGCCGGGAGGCCAAGTACGAGACTGAATCTTCTCGCTGAGATAATGTTTGATCTGAATATATCGCGGTGACTGAGCCATTGCTGTCATTCCATAATTGCCTATACAAATGAAAGCAATTTTTCCTTAGTATTTCAAGTTTGTTTTAATAGGGATGATAAGGAACATCTAAAAGTGGGGAGGATTACCTCGTTTTATTGCGTACATGAGCAGCGCCCGTGGTATTGGACACTGCTCATATCAGTGGCAAGCAGAGGCCTAGAAGTGATATGCGACAGTTGCGCCGATCAACCATTGGTTAGCACTATCAACGATAGGTGAGTCTGAAATTTTCGAACCCAAACGGGTGTAGGCAGTGCTTTGAGTAATGTCGATGTTTGTGGTGACTGGGACAACGAGCTTGTATCCGACATTTACAGCAAAGTCACCCTCACCAGAGTATGCTTTTCGCGTTGCCGTTGCTTCTGATGCTTTCACGCCATAGTAATAGTCGACAAAGTCTTTGCTCAGATAGCTAACACCAGCGAATGGGACGAAGTCAGCAACCCCGAAGTCCATTACATGGAAATACTTCGCGCCGCCGATGAACCTTTATAAGCGCCAGTTACATCGTGTTGTAAGTAGGTTGATACCGTACCTTGATCAAGCTGGAAGTCAGCGTTGATGCCAAGATCGCCACTCATCTTGCGATCCTCCATTCCTTTTAGTGCGTCCGCATCACCTGCATCGTAACCAATACCGCCTCCTGTAAAGTAAGTACTGATATTAACAAAGTCGCTGTTATTACCGATGAAGCGGTAGTTAATACCGCTAAGGTCAACGTTGAAGTCTTCGCCGTGATAGCCACCATTTAGAACGACGGCTGTTGTTTTATCCTGCCCTTTATATAGTTCACTGCCGCTAACTACGCCAGCTTCTACAAAACCGTCACCCTCGTTAGAATAAATATTACCATTGCGAATATAAGTTTCGCCTGCAAGAGCTTGGCTTGAGAGAAGGGATACGGCGATTACCAGTGCTAGCTTTTTCATTGTTGAAATCCGTCTATGTAGTTGTTTTGGTATAAACGATTAGATTGTGCACACTGTACAAAATAAATTTCGTGATCTCTAGCAACGGTTTGTCAGGGAATGTCATTCCGGCCGTTACAATCGGGTACAAAAGAGCTGTAGAACTAATATTGCGGGGGAAAGGGGAGAGTTGACTGGGAGAGACAGGTTATTTCCTGATATAGCAATTAATTTTGCCAGTGCCTTTGCAATCGGTCACAACCGTTTGATATAGTTCCGCCTTCGTTTCTGTTCACTGTGCTGCTCTGTATTGCGGAACCGGTTCAGAAGCTTTCATTCATCTAAGCTTCTCAAAGCTTATATAAATTCAACATGTGCTACTTGGTGTGTGGCACCACTGTGAAAGGACATATTCATGCCTGTAATTACTCTTCCTGACGGCAGCCAACGTCAATTCGACAATGCTGTATCAACTATGGATGTTGCACTATCAATCGGTCCGGGTCTTGCGAAAGCATGTATTGCTGGTCGTGTTGACGGTGAGCGTGTTGATGCGTGCGATTTGATTGAGAAAGATGCCAGCCTAGAAATCATCACTGCAAAAGACGAAGACGGTCTCGAAATCATCCGTCACTCTTGTGCGCACCTTCTGGGCCACGCTATCAAGCAACTTTATCCTGAAGCCAAAATGGCGATTGGTCCTACGATCGACAATGGTTTCTACTACGATATTGACCTTGAGCAATCTTTGACACAAGAAGACGTTGATGCGATCGAAAAGCGCATGAAAGAGCTTGTGAAAACGAAGTATGCCATTGTTAAGAAGAAGGTAAGCTGGCAAGAAGCGCGTGATACGTTTGATGCGCGCGGCGAGACTTACAAAATTGAAATCCTAGACGAAAATGTTTCTCGCGACGATCGTCCGGGTCTGTACCACCACGAAGAATATATTGATATGTGTCGTGGTCCTCACGTACCTAACATGGGCTTCTGCCAGCATTTTAAACTGCTGAGTGTTGCTGGTGCGTACTGGCGTGGTAACAGCGATAATAAGATGCTTCAACGTATCTATGGTACAGCTTTCCAAGATAAGAAGTTGCTAAAAGCGCACCTTACTCGTCTTGAAGAGGCAGCAAAGCGTGACCACCGTAAGATTGGTAAGCATCTTGATCTGTTCCACATGCAGCAAGAAGCACCGGGTATGGTGTTCTGGCATCACAATGGCTGGACTATCTTCCGTGAGCTAGAAGTGTTCATTCGTCAGAAGTTGACGGAATACAAATACCAGGAAGTAAAAGGCCCATTAATGTGATGGACCGTGTTCTTTGGGAACGCTCTGGTCACTGGGACAAATACGCTGAAGCGATGTTCACAACAAGTTCTGAAAACCGTGAATATGCTATCAAGCCGATGAACTGCCCGGGTCACGTTCAGATCTTTAACCAAGGCCTGAAGTCATACCGTGATCTGCCATTGCGTATGGCTGAGTTTGGTTCGTGCCACCGTAATGAGCCATCAGGTGCACTACATGGCATTATGCGTGTACGTGGTTTCACACAGATGATGCTCATGTCTTCTGTACTGAAGCCCAGGTGCAAGAAGAAGTTACATCTTGCATTAAAATGGTTTATGATACTTATCAGACATTTGGCTTCGACAACATTGTTGTGAAGCTATCTACTCGCCCTGAAAAGCGTGTAGGATCTGATGAAATGTGGGATAAAGCGGAGTCTGACCTTACGCTAGCTCTTGAGTCGATGGAAATTCCATTTGAGATTCAAGAAGGCGAAGGGGCATTCTACGGCCCTAAGATCGAATTTACCTTGCACGATTGTCTAGATCGCGCTTGGCAGTGTGGTACTGTTCAGCTAGACTTTGCTCTGCCTGAGCGTTTAGGTGCAACATACGTGGGTGAAGACAACGAACGTCACACTCCCGTTATGATTCACCGTGCTATTCTTGGTTCACTAGAGCGTTTCATCGGTATTCTGATTGAAGAATATGCAGGCTTCTTCCCAACATGGTTGGCGCCTCAGCAAGCTGTAGTGATGAATATTACTGACAGTCAGTCAGAATATGTACAAGAAGTAGTAGAAAAACTGCAAAAAAAAGTGGAATTAGAGTCAATGCGGACTTGAGAAATGAGAAGATTGGCTTTAAAATCCGCGAACATACTTTGAAGCGAGTGCCTTACATGCTTGTTTGCGGCGACAAAGAAGTCGAAGCAGGCGAAATAGCAGTTCGTACTCGCAAGGGTAAAGATTTGGGTAAAATGAAGATTGATGACCTTGTTGCATTCTTGCAGCAAGAGATTAGCAGTCGTACGCTTAATGTTTTGGAGGACTAAGGTATTAAAGGCGGAAGAAGAACTCAAGCACCAGTTAAACAAAATGCGCATCGTCTGAACGGTGAAATTCGCGGTGTTAACGAAGTGCGTCTAACGGGAATTGATGGTGAATCAATTGGTGTTGTTTCATTTGATGAAGCGACTCGTATTGCTAATGAAGCTGGTGTGGATTTAGTTGAAATCAGCCCGAATGCCGAGCCACCTGTTTGTCGTGTGATGGACTATGGCAAGTACCTGTTCGAAAAGGCGAAGGTGCTAAAGAGCAAAAGAAAAAGCAGAAACAAATCCAGATCAAGGAAGTTAAATTCCGACCTGGTACAGACGAAGGCGATTATCAGGTAAAACTGCGCAACCTGACTCGCTTTTTAGAAGAGGGCAATAAGGGTAAAGTCACACTACGTTTCCGTGGTCGTGAAATGGCCCATCAGAATCTTGGTATTGAACTTTTGAATCGTATTAAGAAAGAACTTGAAGACCTAGCGGTCTGCGAGAGCTTCCCGAACCGAGTTGAAGGTCGCCAAATGACTATGATGCTTGCTCCAAAGAAGAAGTAATTACGGCATTCAAGTAGCTAAAAGCGCTGCTTAGGCAGCGCTTTTGTTCGCCTGATTACTATGTTTATTAACTATCAACAATGCGGAGTCTCATCATGCCAAAGATGAAATCCAACAAAGGTGCTGCTAAGCGTTTCAAGAAAACTGCTGGTGGCTTTAAGTTTAAGCACGCGACTAAGCGTCACATCCTTACTAAACGTACTACTAAGAACAAGCGTCAGCTTCGTCCAAATGCGATTCTTCCAGCATGTGAAGTTGCAGCAGTTGCACGTATGCTTCCGTTCGCTTAATAGTTTTTAGTTTTATATTTTAATTTAGTTAGGAGTCTCCTATGCCTCGCGTAAAACGTGGTGTACAAGCACGTGCACGTCACAAGAAAGTTCTTAAACAAGCTAAAGGTTACTACGGAGCACGTTCACGTGTTTACCGCGTAGCTTTCCAGGCTGTTACTAAAGCTGGTCAGTATGCTTACCGTGACCGTCGCAACAAGAAACGTACTTTCCGTCAACTTTGGATTGCACGTATCAATGCTGCAGCACGCCAGAATGGCATGTCTTATAGCCGTCTAATCAACGGTCTTAAGAAAGCATCTATCGAAATCGATCGTAAGATCCTTGCTGATATCGCAGTATTCGACAAAGCTACTTTCACAGTACTAGTTGAAAAAGCGAAAGCTGCACTGTAATTTCAGTCCAGTTTGATGGAAAAGGAGAGCTTCGGCTCTCCTTTTTTTTCTTTTTAGTAATATAGTGAATAGGGTTCTGTCGCTATAAGAGACTGCTGCACTGTACTGTTTTCATCGATGACGTCTTAGCTCATCTAGTCGATTATCTCCCTGCCTTTGTTCTCCCCCTGTTGTTCCGTTTGGTACTAGTCGCTGCAAAGTCTTTAGTCAATACTCACGATGATGCGTGTCACTTCGGTTTGGTAATTGATGTACAGCTGAATATTTTAATGGGATATCTCTCGATATTTTCTACGGCTAGCCGGTTTCAAATTTGGAATTTCATATTTATCTGCTTGGTTTGTTATGTGGTGTAAATAACTGAATTATTTACATATCAATCACTAATTAAGAGGGTGACAAATTGAAATCGATAGGGAATTTAACGTTAGCTGCTGCGATGTTGTTTTCTGTACCGGCTGTTGCTGAGCATGGGAATGATGCCTCTCCGAAAAACGAACCTCGCATCGTTGGTGGTAAGCCTGCCAATGCAGCTGATTGGGGCTTCTATACCCAAATAGTCAGCCGAAACAGTAACCGTTCATACTGCGGCGCGAGTTATTTAGGTGACGGCTATGTGTTAACAGCGGCACATTGTGTTAATGGCGATTCACCAAATCAAATAGCGGTTAAAATTGGTGGGGTGAAATACAACGGCACTGATGGTCAAAGAGCCAATGTGACAAATATTTATGTACACCCGAACTTCAATTCGCAAAACTTGGCTAACGATATTGCACTATTGAAACTCGACCATGCGCCTGTCGGTGCTCAACCAGTTGAGATAGCTCAAGGCACATTGACTCAGTATGCTACTGTCGGTGACTGGTTAACTGTGGCAGGGCTTGGTCGTATTCAAGAAGGAGGAAGCACACCTTCAGTATTAATGGAAGTGGATGTGCCGTTGATTTCAGATGCGACATGCCGGGCTGCTGGCGGCAGTTATACCAATGTCGGTGATGTTTCTTTCTGTGCCGGATTACAACAAGGAGGCAAAGATTCCTGTCAGGGAGATAGTGGTGGCCCTATTGTGATAAATCGCTCCGGAACTATTACACAATTGGGAGTTGTCAGCTGGGGGATTGGATGTGCTAGGCCTGGGAAATATGGTGTTTATAGCGATATTGCGGCATTGCGAAGTTGGGTTGATGGGATAGTTGCCAACCCAGCCGGTAATGTTTCTGTCGGCTATATCAAGAATCAAACATTGGCTGGATTTAAGGTTGGTGAGATAAAAGCCCATACCTTCAGCATTAATAATACCGGAACCACAAGCTTTACTCTAACTAACATTGACTTAGCCTACAGTGGTACAGCCCAGCGACCTGTTATCAGCACAGATACATGTTCAGCAGCAACGTTAAGTGCTAGGCAAAGTTGCTCTGTTGCCATTGAGTTTGGAGCATCCGCGGTAGGAACGGCACAGGTAGCCTTAAACTTCTCGACAGATAAGGGGACGACGGTATACACCGCGAATGTAAGCGCTGTCGTTTCAGCGTCTGGAACCCCTGGTACATGTGAAGGGACATGGGATCTAAGTAAGGTATACAACAGTGGAGACCGAGTCAATTGGGCCAGCAAGGTGTGGCAAGCACAGTGGTGGACCCAAGGTGATAACCCGTCAGAGTCTGGACCATGGGGTGTTTGGCAGGAAGTAGGCCTAGCGACTTGTGCCAAATAACGGTGCAGCCTTTCAATGTATGCCGTGGCTCGCTACGATAATGAAACGGAACAAGCCAAGCATCAGCTTGGCTTGTTCTTCCAGTTCTACCGCAAGGGATAGCGAGCAAAGTTGTTGAAACATCTCTAATAGCTATGGCTTACTTGTTTTTGGGCTTCTACGCTTGGCGTATACACCCACCTTTGAAGGCCTAGCGTTATGCCTGTTGATACAATAAAGAGCAAGCTAAAAGTAATTAATGGGCTAGACAGTACAGCAATATACGGGTTTGCTTCTATTTGATAAATCCCTGTAAGGAAATCCAGAACTCCGCTTGCAGAAAGGGCTATCCAATAACCAGAAACTGCTGTACCGACAATAATGTGCTTGAGAATAGGAATTGACTGTTGTTCGCGGGAAGAGGATAGCAAACGAAGAAAAGCATAATAAACCATGCAGCATACCGATGTGGTGACAATTAATGTCATCGGGTTTTGGCTGTCGAATAAGTTCTCGCCCTGTCCGTTTTTTTTGCATAAATAAATAGCAGCCAGAATGCACAGAGCACCATTGCAGATTCGCGGAAACTATTGAGGGTTTGCTTGCCAAAACAACGACGGAAAATGCCACGGATAGAGAAATATAATGTCAAATTGATCGTAAAAGCGAGAGGGACGAGAAGAGTTTGTAGTGCAAAATTATTATCAACCAAAGCACTTATCTTGGGGTCGGAATAGACACCCATGTGCCAGAACACTGACATCACGCAATGTTTAGGACGCCATGATTGAGGTAGATTTCTCCACTGTGCTCTCCGGTTTTAGCCAAAATAGATGGCTTGGCTACCGTAGGCAACGTCAATGCTAGTGCATGAATGAGAGTGTGACAGGTATCGTCAATAAATAGTAATCGGCAACGATCCCACCGTATCCTTTGACGAGCCATATGCCTTCAGCTATCGATAGCCAGGAAAATAAAACCACTCCTACCAGGTATACCGGCCATGGAAATCGCTTGATGAGACTAACGGCATTGACTCTTGCGAGTTGGTACCCGAGGTACATAGAAAAGACCAAAAAAAAGAGTGGATCACGGGAATTGATAAAGAAGGTGTTTGTTTCTGGGTTAAAAATCTCAAATGGAACGAGGGGCTGATAGGATTGACCGCTTAGGCCTATAAGATGAAGGGCGCAGGCAATTGCAAACAACGCGGAGCTTAGATTGAACTTCTTGGCAACAAATTGCAGTAGTACAGCAATTATAAGTGCTGGCATGAACCACATGATTTCAGAGCCTAAATTCCCGTGATAGAAAGTGGCGTAAAAAAAAGGGGCAGAAAATGAAACTGGGTACCAGAACTGATAGACCATACCGGTAATAAGCAGATAAATCATAGTCCAGCTGATATACATTCTGCTCAGTTTGGTGAGGTAGCGTGTGGTATAACTTCCACAGTTATTTATGCTTTGGAAATAATAAAGGTAGCCTGCAACGGCAAAGAAAAACGGTACGGCAAAACGAGCAAGGATATTCAGACTAAGATGAATAGAATTTTCGACTTCGCCACCGTAAGCATAAAAAAAATTGGGTAATGAATGACGAATATTGCCATGATAGCCAGTAATTTGAGGCTATCAAATGCGTAAACTCTTTTCATTTTTCACTCCGCGAAGTTCGTTAGCTTGAATTCAATAATGGTTAATTTCAGGCTGTTATAGCCTGTTTAATGTGATTTGATATATGACAATATAAGCCATCGGTTTCATATCGTTGGTGATCATTAGTGTATTGCTTTTCATATTCAAGCTAGAACATGATGTTTCATCATTTTTCATTACTTCACGCGATTGATTGCTTGTTTATGGCGGTGTTGTGCCATCCATTAGCGAAGCGGCATTATTTTTGTTCAATTCCCTCTTTTTATTGCGATTCGATTTGGATTTAGACGCTTGTTTCTTTAGTATGTATCGTTACGCGAATTTATATCTCCCTTATGGACGCCACCTGTGGGTGGATGAGGAAATGATGCAACATCTAGACGAGATCATTGCCAACGCAACGGCAGCTATTGAGCAGGCTGATTCATTAGTCGCTCTGGACGAAGTCCGAGTTCAGTACCTAGGTAAAAAAAAGGGCACCTAACCCTTCAACTACAACAGCTAGGTAAACTACCACCAGAAGAGCGTCGTGCCGCTGGTCAGGAAATCAATAAAGCAAAACAAGCTGTTCAGGCCCTTTTAGTAGAGCGTAAAGACGCACTACAACGAGCTGAACTTGAAGCAAAGCTTGCTGCAGAAACGATTGATGTGACTATGCCTGGTCGTCGTATCGAAAACGGTGGTATTCACCCTGTTACGCGTACGATCGAACGTATCGAAAGTTTCTTTGGTGAGCTTGGTTTTACAACTGAAGCTGGTCCGGAGATTGAAGATGCTTTCCACAACTTCGATGCATTGAACATTGCTGAAGATCACCCAGCACGTACGGATCACGATACCTTCTTCTTTAACCCAGATTTGATGCTTCGTACGCACACCTCTGGCGTTCAGATCCGTACTATGGAAGAAAGCCAGCCGCCTCTTCGCTTTATCGCACCGGGCCGTGTTTACCGTAACGATTACGACCAAACACACACGCCAATGTTCCACCAGGTGGAAGGCATGCTAGTTGACGAAAACGTTAACTTTGCACAGCTAAAAGGCACCTTGCATGATTTCCTATGTAACTTCTTCGAAGAAGAAGTAGAAGTACGTTTCCGCCCATCTTACTTCCCGTTCACAGAGCCTTCTGCAGAAGTAGACGTGAAAGGCAAAAACGGCAAATGGTTAGAAGTTCTTGGCTGCGGTATGGTTCACCCGAACGTACTTCGCAGTGTAGGCATTGACCCTGAGAAATACTCTGGTTTTGCATTTGGTATGGGCGTTGAGCGTCTAACCATGCTTCGTTATGGCGTAAACGACCTACGTGCGTTCTTCGAGAACGACCTTCGTTTCCTAAAACAGTTCAAGTAATCCAGAGGTTTAATCACAATGAAATTCAGCGAATCATGGCTTCGTGAGTGGGTTAACCCTGCGGTTACTACTGACGAACTAACACATCAAATTACAATGGCTGCCTAGAGGTAGACGACGTTCTACCTGTGGCAGGTTCATTTACTGGCGTTAAAGTGGGTCAGGTTGTTTCTTGTGAACAGCACCCAGATGCCGACAAGCTGCGCGTAACTAAAGTTGATATTGGTGCTGAAGAGCTACTAGACATCGTTTGTGGCGCGTCTAACTGCCGTCTTGGCATCAAAGTCGCTGTTGCGACTGTTGGTGCAGTACTACCTGGCGATTTCAAAATAAAGAAAGCGAAGCTGCGTGGTCAACCATCTCACGGTATGCTTTGTTCTTTTTCTGAGCTAGGTATCGATGTTGAGTCTGACGGTATCCTTGAGCTGTCAGAAAGCGCAGTATTAGGTACAGATTTCCGTGAATTCCTTGGTCTAGACGACGTGACTGTAGACGTTGATCTAACGGCGAACCGTGCTGATTGCTTTAGCATTCGTGGCCTTGCTCGTGAAGTGGGCGTTCTGAACCGTGCTGACGTAACAGAGCCATCTGTTGCTGCTGTTGCGCCTTCAATTGATGATACTGTTTCGATTGAAGTTAAAGCGCCTGCTGCGTGTCCTCGCTATCTTGGCCGTGTAGTTAAGAATGTAAACGTTAAAGCTGAAACGCCATTATGGATGCAAGAGAAGTTGCGTCGTTGTGGTATTCGTTCTATCGATCCTGTTGTAGACATCACTAACTACGTTCTTCTAGAACAAGGTCAGCCAATGCACGCATTTGATCTTTCTAAGATCGGAGGCGGTATTGTCGTTCGTATGGCAGAGCAGGGCGAGAAACTGACTCTTCTAGACGGTTCAGAAGCTGAGCTAAATGCAGATACACTCGTTGTTGCTGACCACAGCAAGGCACTGGCTATCGCTGGTATCTTCGGTGGTGAGCTGTCTGGTGTTATGTCTGGTACTACAGATATCATGCTGGAATGTGCTTTCTTTGCGCCTGACCATATCCGTGGACGCGCGCGTAGCTATGGCTTGCACACTGATTCTTCAATGCGTTTCGAGCGTGGCGTGGATTACGCGTTGCAGGCAAGTGCAATGGAGCGTGCAACTCAGCTGATCGTTGAAATCTGTGGTGGTGAAGTGGCACCGGTTGTGGCGGTAGAGTCTGAAGCTGAGCTGCCTAAGCCGAACAACGTTGCGCTGCGTCGTACTAAATTAGACAACCTGCTAGGTCACCATATCGCAGATGCTGATGTGGTCGAAATTCTAGAGCGTCTTGGTTTGACGGTTGAAATCACAACAGACGGCTGGACTGCAACAGCTCCAACATGGCGTTTCGATATTGCTATCGAACAAGATCTGATTGAAGAAGTGGGTCGTATCTACGGTTACGACAACATTCCAAATCAAGCACCTGTTGCTGCACTAGGCATGAACGATCACAAAGAAGCTAACTTACCGCTTAAGCGTGTACGTGACCTTCTTGTTAGTCGTGGTTACCATGAGGCGATCACATACAGCTTCGTGGAGCCAGAACAGCAAACTCTGATTGTTCCAGGCGTTGAGCCTCTCGTTTTGCCATTCCCAATTTCTGCAGATATGTCAGCGATGCGTCTTGGTTTAATCCAAGGCCTTTTGAACACCGTCGTTCACAATCAGAAGCGTCAGCAACCACGTGTTCGTCTATTCGAATACGGTCTGCGTTTTATTCCATCTGAGTCTGCTGAAAACGGTATGCGTCAAGAGCCAATGCTAGCGGGTGTTATTGCGGGTAACCGCAGTGAAGAGCATTGGGATATCGACAGCAACACGGTTGACTTCTTTGATCTAAAAGGTGACCTAGAAGCGGTGCTAGAGCTGACTGCAAACGAGGTTGCATTTGGTTTCAAGCCAGCGAAACACCCAGCACTTCACCCTGGTCAAACAGCGGCAATTGTCGTAGACGGCAAAGAGATTGGTGTCATTGGTACTGTTCACCCAGAGCTTGAGCGCAAGTTTGGCCTTAACGGTCGTACTGTTGTGTTTGAACTTGAGTGGGATGCGATTAATACTCGTGTACTACCTGAAGCCGTTGCTGTTTCTAAGTTCCCTGCGAACCGTCGTGATATCGCAATTGTAGTCAACGAAGACGTTGCTGCTGGTGATGTTGTAGAAGCTTGTCGTGCAAACGGCGGTGAATTGTTAACGGGTGTTAACCTGTTTGATGTTTACCGTGGTAAAGGTGTCGAGGAAGGCCAGAAGAGTCTTGCTATCGCGCTTTCATTACAATCAGCGGAACGCACGCTAGAAGAAGCAGATATTGCTAATGCAGTTGAAGCGATTGTTGCTGCTCTTGCTGAGCGTTTTGGTGCAAACCTGCGTGACTAACTGATAAACCAT
>LLEN01000178.1_pt1 | contig 12914 bp, 14 predicted proteins | sample 595881 | NCBI WGS metagenome assembly LLEN01 (sample SAMN02919314, study PRJNA255460) | bioreactor metagenome | biome: chemostat; feature: culture 2012_10.3; material: sediment; isolation source: day86 10degC chemostat 2012 inoculated with Wadden Sea sediment taken from... | place: Germany: Bremen ...
AAGGAAACCAAAGGGAAGGTAGCTATAACGCTATTCGTACTTATCTGTGGGCGGGATGCTAGCCGATGATGATCCGTTTAAGCCTCGGGTTATAGAAGCCATGCAGCCGATGGTTACGGCCAATACACGCAAAGGGTTACCGCCACGGACGGTGAACACCCGTAACGGTTCTTATCGAGGGAAGGGCTCTGCGGGCTTTTCGGCTTCTATGTTGCCGCTGCTGGTCGCATCCGGCGAAGGCGAATTTGCTAAAGAGCAGTATCAAAGTGTGAAAGACTCGCTACTGAGCGAGCCGGATAACTATTACTACGATAACGTTCTGGCGTTATTTGGCGGGGGATGGTTTGAGAACAAATACCGATTCGAACGTGATGGTAGCTTAGTCACATATTGGGATACGCTATGTCAGTGATTTCGGGGCGCATTGTGGCAAAATTGGGCTTATTTTTGTTTTGTCTGATACAAGCCTACTCGGCTTGCGCTTTGACATCTAAGCAGCGTGAACAAGTCTATAGTTTGTCACCGCCTTTATTGCATCCAGCATTCCCTTCACAAACGATAGATACTGTTGACTGGCTTCATTCACAGATTGTTACCGCAGAACTGATGAATCGTGATGATATCGTCGAGAGTGCCTTGATAGGTTATTGGCAGTGTCGCCAAATGATATAAATGGACAGATAGCACTGGTGCGTCTTAGTGCGCGAAAGAACCAACTTAGGCAGGCCAAGCTGAGACTGAACCTGCTTCGCGTGCAACATTCTGCGATGAACTCCGTGTTGTTATTAGAATCATATTTGTCAATTTACACCAATAAACGTAGCGACTACAAACGACTTCAGTTACTGGAAAAATTAGGTCGTACAGAGGAAGCAATTGCCAGCTACGATGCTTTATTTCCCTATGGCATGCCGACGCATCAACTACGGTTAGGCTACCTTTCCTTGCTGGGAGAAGACGATAGCAACTGGTCTCTAGTGAAAGAAAAACTGGAGCAGATGAATTACCATTCTCCGGATGTGCCAATCTTACAGCTCCAGCTTGCTAGCCACTTAAGAACGCGAGAACCCGATAATCCCTGGATGCTCGAAACCTTGCAGAGATTGGCGGCAAATCCGCATGTCGGTGAGCGGGCTGCTAAAACTTGGTTAAAAGCTCTCTCTGATCTGCCAGTCGACGCAGAATGGGCGAAACAACATGTTACCCTTGCCAGCTACTTTCCATACGACTTCGCTATTCAGCAGGCAAATCTTGCCGCTCAGTCTCGTTGGAAGCAAGAGCAAGAATGGCTTAGAGATCCGACATATCGTGCCAAGCTGAAGGGCATCGCCTTGGTGAAAACCGATGACTCCGAAAATCTTTCCTATGCCTACGAGCAGCTTAGCTATGCAATGACGACTCGGCCGAATGATCCGCAACTGCTTGAAGCAATGGGAAAGTATTACTTACGTCAAGGACAGTCAGATCAGGCATTACTTTATTTCAAGCGAGCTGCGTATTTTGATGAAGACCCTGATAATACGACGAAATATCAATCTCTTGTTAGAACGGCCCAATATTGGACCTATCTTGATCGTGGTGATCAGCTAGTCGCCGAGGGGAGTGCCCAAGAAGCCAAGGAATATTACTATAAAGCACAGGGGCTATTACCTGATAACCCTCACAGCTATATCCGGCAGGCTAGTCTCGCGCTTTTGGAGAACGACTATTTACTGGCCAGCGCTAGGTATCGCAAGGGGAAGCAAAAGGATCCATTAAATGCTGCTGCGCTAAGAGGGATATTGAATACCTATGTTATGCAGCGGCAACCGCAGCTAGCATTACAACAGGCGAGTACATTTACGCCTGCGCAGCAACAGCTGGTACGGAAGGAAATCGATACGCTAAAAATCGAGCAACTGGCTCGGCGGCTTGATACATATTCTAACTCTCAGACAATCAGCGTTCAACACAACAAGTACTTGATGAGCTCGTGCTTATCAATCCGAACGATCCTTGGTTGAGGAAGGATATCGCTGATTTGTTGGTAAGCCATGAAGGCAAGCGCGTAGCCGAGCGATTGATGGCAGACTGGGCCGCTGGAACGCAGGCTCCGGAGATGGCTTATGCTCATGGACTGTTTTTATCTCAGCAAGGCCATTCGCGTGAAGCTATCACGACGATAGCGTTGATACCTAAAGTTAAACGTACAGCCAGTATGGAAGTTAGCCTTGAGCGGTTAAAACTAAAGCAGGCAATAGATCAGGCTGTGGCCCTGTATGAGAAAGATCCTGAGGAGGCGGTCCGGCTGCTACAGAGTTATCCGCGTCCAAAGACGGTAGAAAACCGATTAAGCTTGGCTTTTGCTTGGATACGAATGGGTGACCTTGGAAAGGCACGCTTGATTATAGGCTCTCCTGAGCTTTCCGCACTGAGTGATACTTTGTTTATTAGCTATGGAGAGGCCGTTGCTGTCCTTGATGATAAGTTCTTGTTCGATAGATGGCGGACAGCTGCACAGCAGCGTACATTTAATGATGTGTTGCAGGTTCAGTATTATCAAGTGATTGCCGACTACGAGCTATACGGTGTCAATGCTGACTATGCTGTCGGAAATATAAAAAAAAGCGCATAAAACGTTTCAGTTTTTACTCAATTCCGACGTCCCCAGTCAAGATGAAATTGCAATTCGATTAGTCCAAACCAGTCATCAGCTAGAAGATCAGAAAACCTTTACTTACGTGATCCAGCGTTTGATCCAGCGTCAACCCCAACTGAGTTATTCACAGCAACTTAAGCTGGCAGAAGTGCTGTACAAAACGGATAAAAGCCAAGATGCAACCCTGATGCTGGCCAAGCTTAGCGAGCGGAGTGACGGTACTGCCATTGATAAGTGGGAGTCATTGAATATTGCAATGGAAAGGCAGCTGTGGGATACGGCAGAGAAACTGGCATACCAGACTTTGTTGGCTGATAGGCAGGCAAAACACCCGGTCCAGAAAGAAGGGCAGAGCTTAACGCTGGAGACAATGTACCTTGAAGCAGATGATTACTGGCTGACTCGAAATGTAAAAGCAGATATCGATACGTTGCGGGCGAGGGAAGATGGCCACATTAAGATAGGGCTCGACTATGGATTTCGAGAAGGTGAAAACCATGAGCTAAATGTTCCTCTGGAGGCTCGGATACCGCTCTCGGAGTATGACGGGCACTTGCTCTTAAAATTGGATTATGTACAGGTAGATTCTGGCGACCAGAATTTTTATGACAGTAATGTTAGCTTTGATGACAAGCACACCGGAGCTGCAATTGGTATTGGTTGGGAGGCCAAAAACTGGCGGGCAGATATCGGTACAACGCCCCTGAGCTTTTTGAATACGGGTTTTGTCGGTGGGGTCGAGAAGGTGTTTGATATCGACAGGTATACCTTTAGGGCTGTTTTGTCTCGTCGCCCTGAAACCAGTACGACACTGTCTTACTCTGGAATTAAAGCTGCAGTACCTTCGACGGTGCCTAGCGAGCAAGAGTGGGGAGGTGTGCTAAAAACGGGAGTAAATCTAGGGCTGTCATGGGATGACGGGGGGCCGTATGGTGTTTGGTCGAGTGCACAATTCCATTTTTTTTCGATGGTAAAAACACAGTTGATAATACGCGTTTTGCATTGATGGGAGGCGGCTACTGGAAGCTTGCTGCCGAGGAAGATAAGCGCTTGAGTGCTGGAGTTAGTGCTTTTTATATGAGCTATGACAAGAACCTCGGTGAGTATGCCGTGGGGCACGGCGGTTACTACAGTCCTCAGTCTTATTTCTCGCTCTCGCTACCGGTAAGTTATTACGGCCGATATCAAAACACCTGGGCCTATTCTGCCTATGCATCAGTGTCACATTCCTGGAGTGAACTTGATGTTCCGTACGGGTTGAATGGTAGTGAAGATAGCGGTAGTGATTTTGGTTATTCACTTCGATTGGCAACGGAAAAGAGGGTAAGTTCGAAGTGGTATATAGGGGGGCTGGTGGATGTGGAACGGTCGGAATCTTATGAACCAAACCATTTTCAAGTGTATGTGAAATATACCTTTAACGAAGGCTGGCAACCGATAGAGACTCCGCCGGAGCCTGTTACGTTATATGCCGATTACTACTGATTAGCAGTATGAAGTGTTTCGTCGCGAGAGGGATAAAAAAAAGCCTGCAATGCAGGCTTCTGGTGGCGGTGAATTTGAGGTGTGAAATACCGTTACCGATTTTCCAGTCGATTATAGTCCAGCAATCCGGCCTCTATCGGGTAATTTTGTTGATAGAGCTGGTTAAGCTTGTCACTAAAAGACCAGAAGTCTGGGCTCGTACGGCGAACTGCGTACTCAGCGAGTAGCTTGCGGTAGTCTTGCTCAGTGTTAACCGCTTTTAATTGAGCCGCGAGTTTAGATAACTGCGATTCTTGTAGGTGCCAAAAGGCTCCCGGATAACTACCGAGCAAACCTGATACCAGCGTCATGTCATCGTCCTCAAACTGACGATTCGACTCCTCATCAAACAGGCTCGAAACATTCTTGTGGGCGCTGTTTCTAACAAGGGTAAACAGCTGCGGATCTACATTGCGCTCACTTGGCTCGATGACAATAAATGTCAGTTCAGGGAACAGAGTCGCCTGCTTACCTTTTAATTGATCAATCGAATTCAGTGCAGCCATACTTTCAGGCGCCAGCTGGCTGTTGGACAGAGCAAAGCGTTTGGAACTTACTTTGCCTAAGCGAGCCTGCAACAGGTTCAACAGCTCTTTCTTGGGGGTATCTGTCTTATACTGAATACCCGTCGGTTGGTTAAATTCATTGATATCGCCCTGCAAGAACAAGCTTAAGTGCTGATCTGCGTCCTGATACCAGCTAGTTAATTCCTGGCGTCTGGTTTGGGCTGGTAATAGAGACAAGAAGTTAGATTCCCCTTCCATACGTAGGAAGTCCATATACATCCGAGTCACTAGCTGGTGCCCAAAATTGCCATAAACATCAAAGCCGGCGACCAGCAAATAATGAATACGCTCAATTAAAGAATAATCAAGAACCCAGGCTGTTTTCGGATGATCACCAATAAGCCCCTTGGCAACGGTTGCGCTGTCGAAATGGCGGAAGATGGTTAAGGTCGCGTTATCATTGCTACCGTTACCATTCCAAATCAAATCAGTCGTTAAATGCTCGCCATTTTCAAACGTCTGGTTCATTAGGGTGTTTTTGGCCCGCAAAAATCGCCCTTGCTGTTTGGAGTAGGAAATCCATTTTGTTAGCGGTAGGGTGTTGCTTTCGTTTTCAGCGGGTAACCGAAGGTTGTGCGCTTGTGCATTATAGAAGCTGTTGACACTTGGGATGTCAGCCATCTCGGGATCAACAAAGAAGACCCAGAATCTGTCGTTGATGACATTCAGAGCCAACTGGCCACGGCATACCGGGCCTTTGATGAAGCCCATGATAGTGTTTTGCGCATTATCAATCATAAAGCGATAACGGGCATTCACTGGTAGCTGGCTGAATGACATCAGAGGGTTGGCGGCAAGATCAGGCTCATAGCTCGGCAGCGTCGATACAGTATAGTCCGGCTCAAAAAAAATAGCTCGTTAAACCTTGCCATTTTCTCCTTGCTAAGGGCGTAAGGCATGTGGGTCTTATCAACGATTGTTTCTCGAACCTGAACAAATCGATAATAGACGCGATCAACTTCAGGATCGTCAAATGGGCGTCGAGTCGCAATCATATCTACCGGACTATCAGGTGCTGTTCTGGAACGCACTATCTTAAAGAAAATCGGGCGTTCATTGATTGTAAAGTATAGGTTTGAAACAAATAGATGTTCGTATAGATAGCGGCTGACGAGCTGCTCTTTAAGCGAATCACCGTTTAAAAATGTTTCCCACTCACGAACTTTTGCTTGTATGGCTGAAGAGGGCGCTTCAACACCGGTCATCGGTGCGCCTGCTGCTAGCCATTCCATCAGCGTGTCATTCTCATTGTCGGCGATTTGAGGTAATCCGTAGGGCATTCCCCATCGAGGGTACTCTTGCTCGTATTGATCCATTTCCTCAATCGTTGGGCATTGTTGATCTCGATCCAGTGAAAAGTCCCAGTTGTCGGGCTCAAGCACAGTTTCCGATGGCAAAGGGTGAGCTTGCTTCAGCTGAAGCATTCTGGCCATTACGCCAGCTTGAGTATTGGCCTCTGGTGACTGCTCCCGTTCATTGAGAACGGGGTCAAACCCTTTCTCGCGCCACTGCGCTGTTGTTTTAGCATCAATAAACATACGGGTTGTGTTCGCTGCCAGTAGGCGGGTGCCTTCGTAGACTTTTTCTTTATTGGCACCACGATCGATCCCTTCCGGAGAGGATAACTTAAGCTGGCACGGGGCATCGTAGCAAGCGTGACAAACAACACAGCGGTTTTCGATGAGCGGTTTAACTTCGGTCAAATAACGCTGAGCAATAGGAGTTGATGCCGGTAGCATACGTTCTTGGGGCACGGGCATGCCATAGAGTTGGTCATAGTTGTACCCGGCATAAACAGCACAGCCAGAAAAAAAATCAGAGTGGCCAGTATCACCGCCACTCGATTGCTGCGCTTGAAAAAAAAGTGAGCTCATGGATGATGTTTTAACAAGTTGACATTGCGATATTGTATAAGTTGCCGACTCGGTATTCCAAGATTTTATTTTACTGGTTAGGCTCCTGTACATACTGTTTGACATTAAACAGCTCAGTATTTTTGACACTGTTATGAATCCAGTAGATACCTACGTTGGGGTAGAAGACCAAGTCTAGATATGGTTGTTGGAATAGAAGGTAGCTGTAAACGATACGTTTAGCTTTAAAATCATCCCTCATTCTTGCCTCTGTCATTAATGCGGTTGATTTATCCTCGATAAAAAAAATCACTCGGCTGATAAGCCCAGTGAAACATATCGGGCTTTAATTGAGCTGTTGCCAGAAAGGGGGAGTGATTCTCTATAATCGACAAGGCAGCAGCACGTACCGAAAGGGCATGATGATAGTCGGTGTCTTTTTCTGTAATGAACGACATGTAGGAGTAGTTTAGCCTGCCAGACTCCCCCTGGGAAATGTAGTGATGCACCACTTTTGACTGAATGCCTGAATCATCGACATAATTCATGAATACTTGAGCGGTCGGCTCTCGTGCTAACTCTGTCTGGATTATCGGGTCGTTTCGATATGACTTGGCTTCAAATATGAGGAAGTCCGAGAATTTTTCCCAATCTCGATACTCAAGAGTATAAGAAAAATCAGTTTTTGGTAGGCAGGCTTCTTTATTGTCAACACGACACCAAGCTATGGAGTAGAGCCCGTCACCTTTAAAAGCAAAAGCTTTCACATTTTGGATTTTAGATGGACTTGTCTGCTTAAGGTGCTGCTGGTAAGTATGATCAAGCTTTTGGGTCAGATCATCTAAATCATTCTTGTTAGTGGCGATGAGAGTGAGCTTGTTATTCCCCCATATTTCCGTTTTGGTCAGATAGACCGCCTGATCTGGATACTGATAATGGTTTAACCAGAAATTAGTGCCAATACTGGCCGCAATCAGACAGCAAACAAAGGAAAACAATATAAAGGGGTGACTAAGTAGTCGCTTGGTTTTCTTTGATGAATCAGAATCAAAGGGAGATTGCTGTTGTTCAAATTGGGTGATCTGATAACCAACGCGAGGCAACGTTTCAATTACCTCACCTTTGTGTCTTTCTTGAAGTTTCACCCGAAGAGCGCGTATAACCTGAAACAGTGAGGCCTCTGTAACAATACGGTCTGGCCAACCTGCTTGCAGTAGTTCGCTTTTTGTAACAGGCGCTGGTGATTAGTTATTAGAAAAGTCAGGATTTTTTTTGTTCTGAAAGGTTCAGCTTTTGTATTGAATCGGGAGATTTGATTATGCCTTGGCTTGGAATGAAGTAAACCTCAGTTCGAAATTTAATCTGCTCATGGCTTGACATTAATACCTCTGATTACTGAAACAAAGCGTAACTTCCTCCCTTTAACTTAACTCTAATTGATAAATATGAAGGGTATTTATGATGTTACATATAATTTTACTACGAAAAGTAAGTTTACCATGAAAAATGAAAAAGAGGAGGGCAACAAGGGTATTCGGTTGGTAAAGGGAGGTAGAAACCTCCCTTAGGGTCTGCAAGACTACTTCTTGAAGATTTCCAGGAACTCACGTTTCATTGGTGGGTTGCGGCGTGCTTTCTTAAGTTGTTTGCACATGTCTTTCACGCAGTTGTGAAGAACTTTGTCCAGCATAATAGCTTTATACTCGGTGTACTCTTCTTCGGACATGTCGTCAGGTTTTTTTTCGATTCCTGCATTTCACCCAGGAAATCTACGCCTGAATAGCTTTGGCTTAGTGCGATCAGAGCGTGAAACTGTTCGAAGTTATCCAGTACATTCTGGGCACTTGCCGGTAGTTGATTCCATGCTTCGTGAGATGTTGGTTCAGATGCTTTATAAACGTTGATTAGCATGCCCAGTAGCTCTTCTGGCACTTCTTCAAACTCGATAACCTGGCGAAGTTCCGGTGAACAGTCGTCTAGAGTAAATGTTACTTCTTCAACGATTTGTTCTTCTTTATTTTCAATCTCAGACATAGCTAATTCCTACAGCATGAATAGTTAAGGAGGGGAATCCTATATCCCTACGTATAAATGTCAACTTTTCTCCGCTTAACCTTGAGACGAATGAACTTCTCTCGGTTAGCTTGAATAATATATCTTCTTATCCGTAACAGATTGCCAATTAGGTTTCAAAACTTGCTAACTAAGTCACGTTCGATCATGTGTGATGAAATTATGCTCATATTATCGTTAGGTTAATTTCTCAGCTGTGCTATAACTTAAGACAGTACAAATGTTTCTATATCAATAGGATGCTTTCATGGAAGCAATGCGTATCTTACTGGTCGATGATGTTCACCTTGAACGAATGCAGCTCGCAATGCGGCTGCAGCGTTTAGGTCATATTGTCGAGGCAGTTGGTTCAGGGCATGAAGCCATTGAGAAATACCCGTTGTTCGACCCGGATTTGGTGCTGCTTGATATTAGTATGCCGGATATGAGTGGTACTGAAGTCGCGGAACAAATTCGAATTCAACATCCCGATTGGGTTCCAATTATCTTTCTGAGTGGTCATGACGAGCCTGAAATGATTGCAAAAGCGATTGATATGGGAGGGGATGACTACTTGGTTAAACCTGTCAATAAGATGGTCTTGGTGTCTAAATTGAAAGCTATGCAGCGTATTGCTCATATGCGACATAAACTGAAGGAAGCATCGGAGCAACTGGAACAGGCTAATGAGCGTCTATCGCAACAGGTGAATGAAGATGGTTTAACTAAGCTGGCCAATCGCCGTTATCTTGACCAAAAATTGACAGAGTTTATATCATGGCACGGACGAAATAATTTCTCTCTAACGATTATCATGGTGGATGTGGATCACTTCAAACCGTTCAATGACCATTACGGTCATCTTGAAGGTGACCGTTGTTTGCAAGCGGTTGCTGGTGAGCTTAAGCAGACATTCAGCCGGGCTGGTGAGCTAGCAGCACGCTATGGCGGTGAAGAGTTTGTCATATTGCTTAGTCACTGTGATAAAACAAAGGCCGTCAAAGAGTGTGAAAGGCTGAAAAACTGTATTCAGAAGCTAGAAATACCGCACTCAAAATCAACGACATCAGATTTCGTAACGGTGAGCCAAGGCATGGTATCTTGGATCCCGACCGGCCTTGAAACTGCCGAAAATATGTATGAAATTGTCGATAAGGTGTTATATAAAGCCAAAGAGCAAGGGCGAAACCGTTTTGTCGTTGCGGAATTTACCTGATTAAACAAAACCCTTTTTCGTAATAAAACGTTATGTGCTTGGCTGTACTTTCGATACCTATAGGGGCTTGAGAGGCAGTCGGGCGACTGTACCCATCTGCCTTACTCAAATAAAACACTATACCCAAGTAAATTCTCGCTGATATGAGCATATTGAAGTTACTGGGTATATATACCAATCTACATAAATACTTGATCATTCTTGCTGGTTAAAATCGCTTATAACTGTGTTATGAATTTTGTAATTAGAATAACTAGTTAGCTTCAATTCATGCCTTGTTCTAAGTTATTTTTTTTCTGCGTAACTATCTGGCCAACTGCTTATCTAGATTGGTATAACCTCGCAAGATTGAATTCTAATTGATTGATTTTCAAGCACTCGGTTCGACTAACGCTTGTTGTTCAGGCAGGGCATGCTAACCTGCCTAAAGGTCAGTGCTGATTCCAGTCTTGGCAGTGATCTGTTTTCGGAGAGTGGAATCGGCCTTGGTATCAGAAAAATAAGAAGGGTGAGGGAAGATCATGGATATTTGCTTTTCGCAGAATGAAGCGCGAGTGGTGGGTTGTTTACTAGAGAAAGAAGTCACCACCCCGGATCAATACCCATTGACATTGAATGCATTAATGACTGCAAGTAACCAGAAAAGCAATCGCGAGCCGGTATTAACGCTGGATGAGGCAACGGTACTTGATACCGTTGAAGAGTTGAAATCAAAACGCTTCATTCAAGAAGTGACGGCAGGGCAGGGTAGCCGAGTAGCAAAGTATCAGCATCGGTTCTGTAATACTGAATTCAGTACTTTTCAGTTTACTAAGCAGGAGAAGGCTGCACTATGCGTGATGTTGCTCCGTGGTCCGCAAACACCGGGTGAAATACGTACACGTACTAATCGTCTTTGTGACTTTGCTGATGTGAAAGAAGCTGAAGCAGTATTAGACGGGTTGGCTGAGCATGCAAAAGGCCCGTATGTGGTGAAATTGCCAAAAGAGACAGGTAAGCGTGATTTTCGTTATATGCATCTGTTCAGCGGCGAGATAGATCTAGAAGCACTGGCAGAGCAAGCCGCTGCCCCTATTGCTGGTGGTTCGTCACCAACCTCACAGCGGGTAGCCAAACTTGAAGAAGAAGTTGAAGCTATGAAGTTAGAGATGGCTGAACTGAAAGAACTTCTTGAGTCACTGACGTCTTAAGCGTTACCTAGCAGAGTGGTTAAGCAGAATACGGCTCAGCATTGGCTGAGCCTTTTTATATGATGAAACAAACAGATAAATGCCCTCAGGCGGTTAAAGTCGTCGGTCGGGCTGACACTATGGGTAGTAAAACTGTGCAATGGTCGGTCTACTTGATTAGAACAGCATCGAACCATCTTTATTGTGGTGTTACGACAGACGTCGAACGTCGTTTGAATGAGCATAGAGGCGGCAAGAAAGGGGCCAAATATTTAAAAGGGAAAGGCCCATTGGTGTTGGCGTGGACAGCGCAAGTCGGTGACAAAAAAAAGGCTATGCGATTGGAATATAGGATCAAAAAGCTGTCAAAAGCTAAGAAAGAATCAATTGTTAACCAGACTCTGGAGCTGGATTCATTATTGGAATAAAACATCGTTTTGAAGGTGAGCGTTGGATCACGAAAATCGATGAGCACAATAGCGGTAATCACGTATTATTGGATCAATTATGTGTTTGATAGGTTAATTGACTGTGTTCATTAGAGCTTGGTGTCTTGGTTTCTCGTTGTTATTTACTTCAGTTACTACTGAGGCATCTGAGGTGGCGAATACTCCTAACTCTAGAAGCCAAAGAGATGTGATGAAAGACAAGTTGGTGGGTATTTATACAACATACCGACTTCGAGGTGTCGTGATTCAGGGGTGCAACCGGCTTGATGATCGTATCAGTACGGATGTTAAAGTCGCCTTTGATGATTATGCTATGGTTGCACAAGATTATATCTTGGAAGGGAAGAGGCTGTTAAACGAAGAATTATCAGCAGTTGAAGTGATTGAGTGGAAAACGTCTCTGGCTAATGCTGGAAAGTATTATCAGAAAAAAAATTCAATCAGCTCCCCCTGGTAGAACTGAAGCAAGAATGTCAGCAACTGGCAAGAGAAATGGCCACTATTAACCAGCAAGTTATTGCTTTGAAAAGTCAATAGAAATTGAACTCTTGTCTTATTCTTACTACACTTCACGCATCTTAAACCCAGGTATTTTGTTATGGCACAGAAAGCCACCATTTATAAGGCCCAGTTCAATGTAGCTGATCTGGACCGACACGTTTATATTGATAAATCTCACACATTAGCATGTCACCCCTCAGAGACAATCCAGCGGTTAATGCTTCGCCTTGTTGCTTGGGGACTAAATGCAGATGAAGAGCTGCAATTTACCAAAGGGCTATCAGATACCGATGAACCTGATCTATGGACTAAAAGCCTCAGTGATGAAATTGAGCTTTGGATTGAGCTAGGTTTACCGGAAGAGAAGCGAGTTCGTAAAGCCTCCCACCGTTCTCAGAAAGTGATTATTTTCGCATATGGCGATAATGCGGCCCCTGTTTGGTGGCAGCAGAACAAAAGCAAGATCACTCAGTATGAGAATGTATCGGTTGTGTATATCAACGACACGACACTCGCTGAGTTTGAAGAAATGGTTGAACGTACTATGCAGCTTCAGCTAACTATCGAGGGCGAACAAGGCTGGCTGAGCTCCGACGCAGGTAGTTGTCATATTGTTCCAGACTGGTGGCACCGAACCTAATTAACAGACCTAACTAACACATCTAGCCACTGCACTTTATTATGGGGGATGTGTTGATTCCCCCATAGCTAGTCTCCTAAGTTATTCACTAACAATTGTTATGCTAGCTTCATTGTTGTTGTGCAATGTGAACCATGGACATTTGAACAATGAACATCAATGGCTATCAATGAGGACGGATATATGGCGTTACAGGTCCATTCATTAGCTCAAAAGGTATGGAATTACCATTTGCTCAATGACTCGCTAGAGAAAAGTGACTGCATTTTTGTATTATGTAGTAATGATGTGCGTGTTGCTGAGCAT
>LLEN01000179.1_pt1 | contig 12868 bp, 13 predicted proteins | sample 595881 | NCBI WGS metagenome assembly LLEN01 (sample SAMN02919314, study PRJNA255460) | bioreactor metagenome | biome: chemostat; feature: culture 2012_10.3; material: sediment; isolation source: day86 10degC chemostat 2012 inoculated with Wadden Sea sediment taken from... | place: Germany: Bremen ...
CAAGGATATCAACTTTAGTGATTATGGTTAAAAAAAATTATCAATTTTACTCAACTCTTTTGTCACCCGTATGCTGAATACCAGTTACCAATCACAACGAGGAGGAAATGTGACGTTATCAATCCTTTACGTGTTCACTATCCCCGGCCGACAAGCCGGAAACAAAACAGGAGACTCTTAAAATGGCCACGGCAATGGCATCCAACAACAATAACTTCACTCCCAAAGAGATGATGAAGCAAGCGGAAAAAATACGCGGTCGGCAAGGCATCCAAGCCAACCCGTACGACCATCGCTCTGGCAATCACGGCTGGCGTTTTTATCGGCCTCGCGTTTGTCTTTTACATTACCGTCACAACCGGCGGCGGGAACATGAGCTGGGGAATCAACCGCTTATTTGGTGGATTGGCATTTAGCCTTGGCCTAATTCTGGTGGTGATTTGCGGCGGTGAACTCTTTACCAGTACAGTGCTGTCTTCAGTAGCCCGAGCCAATAAACACATCACCACAGGCAAGATGCTAACGACTTGGCTGAAAGTCTATTTCGGCAACTTCATCGGTGCAATGCTGCTGCTGGCGCTAGTGTCAATGGCCAGCCTGTACCAGCTTGACGGCGGCCAATGGGGACTTAATGCCCTCAACATCGCCCAGCACAAGCTGCACCACCAGCCTATGGAAGCCTTTGCATTAGGTATCTTATGTAACCTACTGGTTTGCCTAGCTATTTGGATGACATTCTGTTCAGAAAACATGATGACAAAAATGGCCATCATGGTGCTTCCTGTCGCCATGTTCGTCAGCACCGGCTTTGAACACAGCGTCGCCAATATGTTTATGGTGCCACTGGGTATCACCATCCAGAACGTCGCACCGGAATCATTCTGGCTAGGCCTCGGCGTATCGCCAGAACAATATGCCGACCTCAATATTCACAACTTTATCTTTTCCAATCTTATTCCCGTAACTCTGGGCAATATCGTTGGCGGCGGGGTATTAGTTGGCCTGAGCTACTGGGCAATCTTCAGCTCGCCGAAGGAACACCATTCAACAGCAACCATCATTACACCCGACTTCTCAAATTCAACCGTTATAACTAAGGACAACACTATGCTCCAGGAAAATCTACTTGTGAACGACTATATGCGCCCGGCAACAACCACCCTTCTGCCAGGTATGCCTGTTGCTGAAGCACTTGATATTCTTATAAAGGAAGGCCTTTCTGGAGCACCGGTTCTATCAAGTGACCAACGTCTGGTCGGCTTCTTTTCAATCCACGATACCCTGGTTGATCTCTGGTGCAGTGACTACATGCCAGAAGCCGAGTGCAAGGTACAAGACTTGATGCGACATGAGATTCAAACCGTGGGTCCTGAAAACTCGATCCTAGAAATTGCCGAGTACATGTGTATCGACAAAAATATCCTATACCCTGTCAGCAGCGGTGGTATTGCAACCCAGCTGACAACACTTTCTCTGAATGAGCGTGCCCGCACCATGGTCGTCAACCGTCCTCACAGCTTCCCAGTTGTCAAAGATGATCAACTTGTTGGCATGATCAGCCGCAATGAAATTATCAAAGCGCTTCGCCCTGTTTACGGCAGCCTCGTATCCGTAACAAGTATCAACAATAGCCAACAGGAAGCTGAAATAGCATAAATTTATCAATAACCTGCCGGCTCGTTCGGCAGGTTAATTTATGGCTTAGCCGTAGTAATAACCATTCAATTTTCTTTCTGCTTTCATCTTATCCCTGATTAAAAACAAAATAACCGGACTTACATCGGATTTTTTTTCTACTTATACATGATAAAATTGTGGTATAAACCAACCGCAAACGATTGCGCGACCTGCAAATGCAGTTCTATGCAGTATTTCCTTATTGCTACCGATGCGAGGTTATGGCCCCGATGAAAAGTGATATTCAAATTTGCCGTGATACCAATCTCACCCCAATTGATCAAATCGCTCGACAAGCTGGCATTCTGCCGGATGATTTAACTCCCCAGGGTACTCTAAAAGCAAAAGTTAAACCCTCAATACTCAAGCGCCTGACTGATAGACAGGAAGGAAAGCTGGTACTGGTTACCGCTATTACGCCAACACCGCTGGGTGAAGGCAAAACCGTCACCACTATCGGACTTGCCCAAGGACTGGCCAAAATCAACCAAAGTGTGATGGCCTGTATCCGCCAGCCCTCCATGGGGCCGGTGTTTGGAGTAAAAGGCGGTGCAGCAGGCGGAGGCTACAGCCAGGTCGCACCAATGGAAAAGCTCAACCTGCACCTTACTGGTGACATTCATGCTGTCACCGCGGCCCATAATTTGGCGGCAGCGGCTCTGGATGCCCGCTTGTATCATGAAGAACGCCATGGATACGACACGTTTGCCGAAAAAAAACTGGCCTCACGCCGCTACGGATCGACATCAACCGTATTTGCTGGAAACGGGTCATGGATCATAATGATCGCGCTCTGCGAATGATCACCGTTGGCAACAACGAGCCGGGCAAAACCATTAACGGTATCGCCCGTGATGATGGCTTCGACATTTCTGCCGCCTCTGAGCTAATGGCAATTTTGGCCCTGTCTAAAGATCTCGCCGATATGCGCCAGCGTCTTGGCCGCATAGTCCTTGCCTACAACATGGATGGCCAGCCCGTTACCGCCGAAGATCTTCAGGTTGCAGGTGCTATGGCCGTGACAATGTGCGAGGCTATCGAGCCAACGCTGATGCAAACGCTGGAAGGGGTTCCTACGCTTATCCATGCCGGGCCGTTTGCCAATATTGCCCACGGCAACTCTTCAATTATTGCAGACCGCATTGCGCTGAAGCTCAGCGACTATACGATCACCGAAGGTGGATTTGGTTCTGATATGGGGTTTGAAAAAGCCTGTAATATTAAAGCTCAGCAAGCTGAACGCGGCCCTGATTGTGCCGTGGTCGTCGCAACCCTTCGCGGCCTGAAAGCCAATTCTGGCTGTTATGACTTAAGGCCGGGGCAAGCTTTACCTGACGCGATCTTCTCGCCGGACGAAAAAGCATTGCTGGGTGGCTTTGCCAACCTGAAGTGGCATATCCGTAATGCGGCGAAATACGGCATTCCGGTTGTTGTGGCGATAAACCGCTTCCCGCAAGATACGGATACCGAACTAAACCTACTCAAGGCGTGGGTTAGCGAAGAAGATTTCGGTTGCTACGTCGATGTCGCGATCAGCGAGGCCTTTGGCAAGGGTGGCGAAGGGACAGCGGAACTGGCGCAAGCCGTAGTCAATGCCTGCCAGAGCCCGGCACAGTTCAAGCCGCTATATTCACTTGATCAAAGCCTAGAAGAAAAACTAATGACCGTCGCCGAGGTTGGATACGGCGGCCGTGGCGTCGAACTGTCGCCACAGGCAAAACAACAGCTGGCAGAATTAAAGCAGCAAGGTCACGATAACCTCGCCGTCTGTATGGCAAAAAACGCCGCTCTCGATCACCCATGATCCGAGCAAGAAAGGGGCACCAACAGACTTCATCGTCCCGATACGCGAGCTACGGCTATGCGCCGGAGCAGGCTTTATCTATGCGCTATGCGGCAATGTGATGACGATGCCGGGGCTACCGGAAAAACCCGCTTACATGGCACTGGATATTGATGACGACGGGAATATCATCGGACTAAGCTAGTTCAAGGCAAACACAAAAAAAAGCGCCAGCAAATCAGCTGGCGCTTTTTCTATAATCGATACCCACACTATTTATCTTTATTATTGGCAGGATAAATATAGTCTCGGTCAGCAAAGGTTCTCACCCACTCCGGTTTATAAACCACCAACAGGGTAATTGCCATTCCGTTTATCAGCCTTCAGGAAAAAGCAATAAAGGAAGTAGCACCAAATAATTATCTACAATATAAGTCCATGAATAATCATAACCAATATATATCCAGCCACTGGTTAATAGCAGGTGAATAACCATGGTGAGTGCGCCGTTAAGAAATGCGGCAATAAATATATAGATAAATAGATGCCTTGCCATAAACCGGTAGCTAAATAAAAACACCCCAAAGCTAAACATCGCGGGAACAATCACTCCGGTTAACGCATATAACCCAGCGTCAGGCCAGCTAATGATGCCAAGAGCGGCGAATATCACAATCGGTATTGAGCCAATCAGCCCTGCAATCTGCCAGCCGTGAGATAAAACCAGAACCGTTAACGCCAAAAAGTGGACTTGCAGTCCCTCGGCAATCCCGGCCCTCAGGCTCCAGAGCAGAAACAGCACCACAATGCTTGCCAATACCAGGTGCTGGTAGCCTTTCTCCGATCTAAACTTGGGCCAAAATTCGCGTGGAAAGCTAACCACCAAAATGGTCAACCAAACCAGATACCCCACCCACTGTAACACTGTCATCCGTTTAACACCTTCTATACTCAAGCTAAGGTTATATCAATAGGATAGCGCATCAATAGCCATGTAAAAATCAAGGGTAAATATTGTTAAATCGGCACCTAAAACCTGATTGCACAAGCTTTAGCCAGTCAATTTTATTTAACAATAAATCATCAGCAAGACGGCGCTAGATCAATTTTTTTTGTATTCAACCTGATAATCTCAATGCCAGCTCAATACAATATTATTAAAGGCCTACCATTATGGAAATGACCAACGCACAACGTCTTATTCTTTCTAACCAGTACTACCTGATGTCTAAAATGAATCCGGAGAATGCTGCAAAGTACCGTCGCCTGCAAACGATTGTCGAGCGCGGTTATGGCCTGCAGATGCGTGAACTGGATAAAGACTTTGGCTGTTTGGCTGAAGAAGACTGCCGCAACGTAATTGACTTTATGGAAATGTATCACGCGATGCAGGAGTCGTTCAAAATGCTTAGCGAAGACAACCAGCGCCAAGTTGACCCGCGTCGTCTTCAGTTCCTGGGCTTTGATGCTGCGACAGAATCACAGTTGGTGCATTACGTTCGTTTCCTAACTGAAGAGGAAGCTGTATCCTCAGTTTGATAAATCTGAGCATATGTTCAACAGCCAGATCCCAATGCTAGAAAAATACCAACGTATGCTGCAAACATGGCGTAACTGTCCACGTCAATACCACTTGTCTGCAACTGAAATCCAACAAATTCAAAATGCCTAGCAAGTAAAAATTAAGAATATTAAACCGGAGTCATGGCTCCGGTTTTTAATCGATAAAAAAAATCACTCCGCACTCCAGTAAATGCCACATTTACCTTTAACTTCCGCTTTTCCTCTCTTTACCTTTATACCCAAGCTACCTGCCATATCTCATTAGCATGTCAAGGCAGCTAGACCTCTTGCTTCAACACAGGAAAAATGTGACATTAAACAAAGCCCAGCGCCAAGATGGGTCACTATTGACCGATAATTAACATATAAAACTATAAAATCGATAGCATCTTAGAAATTCGTCAATAGCCTCGTTTAATTCACTATAATCCTGCGGAGTAACCTTGTATATAAGAGCTGTCAATACAAGGTAAACAGTAATTATCATGATTCGATTTATTATATTAATGCTATTTTTTTTCATCAGCTTGTATTGCAGCGCCCACGAATCAACTGATTATTCTGACAACCTTTACCGAATCATCAATTACACCGGTTACCCAGCAATTCCAACAACAATATCCAAATGTAACTATTAAGGTACTTCATCGACGGGAGGAGTCCGGGCTTCGCCTGCTGAACAAAAATAACCATGACATCGATATTGTGATCTCCTCTTCTCCGGCTTTATTCTTGCCTCTGATTGAGAATAATAGGCTACTGCCCTTAAGCGGAATAGACAATGGCTTTGATGCTCAGTGGCAGACCTTTCAGCCAGATACAACCGCCTCTATCGCCGTTTTCGGATATTCGGGGTACGGTCTGATGTGGAATAAAGATTATCTGGCAAAGCACCAGCTCGATATCCCCAAGACATGGAAAAGCCTGGTTCAGCCACAGTACTTTCGACATATCATTATGAGTAGCCCAAGCCGCTCTGGCACTACTCACCTCATGGTTGAGAACATCTTGCAGCAGTATGGCTGGAAAGAAGGCTGGAGACTACTGCTCCAAATTGGCGGTAACCTTGCCTCAGTCTCTGCCCGTAGCTTTGGTGTCAGCGATGCAATCTCTCGCGGACTTGCCGGTGTAGGCCCTGTCATTGACAGCTTTGCCTATGAAGACCAAAAACAGTTTCCTTTTATTGGTTTTCATTACCAAAACCAAAGCCCACAGCTACCTAGCTATATTGCCGCGGTCAAAAATGTTAACCAGGCAGCACATAGCCAGAATTTTATTGACTATTTGCTCTCTGACAAAATACAGCAAAGCCTGTCTACCAGCTCAATGAACAAATACGGCTTGCACCAGAAGCCCAACCAACCCTATTCGGTATCTCCGATCAACCATAAGTTGATGCAACACCGTGCAATCCTAATTAAGCTGCTATTTGACCAAATCATTAACCACCAGCTGGATTTGCTGAATCAGGCTTGGCGGCTTATTCATCAGATCGACAAACAAGAGTCCCTGACCGATACCCAGCAACAACAATATCAGCGGGCAATCCAGCTGGCTTCGACTCCGCCAGTCAGTGAAATCCAGGCCAACAGCATCAGCTACAACCAAGCTCTGCTCCACTCTCGGAGTGATGTTCATACCGCTAAGTGCATTAAACGCTGGCGCCATATGATGAGCAAACAGCTGGAAGAATCTATTCTCATTTCTGAGCAACTCCTTGCCAAAACCAAAGGGGTGAAGTGATGTTGCTCAGGAACACCATTGGTAATCGTCTGGTAGCCTCTATCGGCTTCATGGCCTTGCTCACCATCAGCGTGAGTCTGATAGCCGTTGTTAACTGGGAAAACCTCAATACCCAAGTCAACACGATCATCGAGAAGAATATGCCGACCTTGCGGGTAAGTTATCAGCTGGAAAGGAATACGGCAGGGCTGCAGGCAGCCCTCAATATGCTCAGCAATAATACTGATCCGATTTTACATGCCGAGCTCAAGCAAAACATTACAACAAAACTAGAACAAATATCAGCCGCCATCAAAGAAACGGCTAATTTGAAGTTTTACCCGGCAATCAAGGCCGAACACGAGACATTGCTAACAGATATCTCTGCCTATGTCGGTTTGCTATACAGGCGTAATACCCACCTGTTCTCGCTCACCCAAACAGAGAATACCATCAAGTGGCTACACCAGGATTTGGTCGACGAGCTCACGCCGTTACGCCAGGAGGTCGAGTGGCAGGTCACCCGAATGCTGCCCAATGCGATTAACACTGAAGCAATTACGGATGTAATGGCAGAATTTTCTTTTATCCAGTCAATCACCATCAAAGAAAATGAACTGCATCAGCTCGTTCAGGAAATTATCCAACAGCGACAAAATCGGGATCTCGGTAATGCTTTTTATTTTATTGGCTACAAGACTGAAGACATCAGCAAAATGAGCCAAAATCTTAGCCATTACCCGTCAACTATCTCTTACCGACAACTGTTGCAAGAGCTGATCACCCTTGTCGAACCCAAAGGGGTTCTGGAGGAACAGCTGAGGTTGGATGTCGAGTTACACAATGCTATCAGGCTGTATGAAGGTCAAATCCAGACTCGGCTTGAATATCAGGAAGAGCTTATTCAGACGATGGTTGAGCAGGAGAATGCCTCCCTCAAGCAGCTCAATGAAGAAACGAACCAATCGATTAAGATCAGCAATATCCTTCTGTTCGGCGTCGTACTGTTGTCTGTTTTCCTTACGGTCACCCTATCGATTCACCTCGTTGGGCGCGGTATCGTCAAGCGACTCAATTTACTCTCGCAAGATTTATATGCCGTCGCCAATAACCGTCTCAACGCAAACATCCAAGTCTCCGGAAATGACGAAATCGGTATGCTGGGCGATAACTTGCGCTATTTTTGCAGCCAGATGCAGGAAATGCAGCAAAGCAACGCCCTGAACCTAATCAATAATACCCAAGCCAGCATCATCACCTGCGATTTGAGCGGCGTAGTAGAATCGGTCAACCCCAGCGCACAAGCCTGTTCAATTACGATGCATCGCCGGTTCAACAGACGATATGGACTCTGTTTAGCAGTAATATGCAGCAGCGACTGCAGGCACTGTTCTTGAATACCAGCCCGCTATTGAATAACGGTGCCTGTAATCTCACCCTGATGCACAGCTATAGCGAAGGTAACAAGCTTTATCTCCGCTTGGACTTCCGTTTGTTCAAACAAGGCAACAATGACAAAGTCATCATCACAATGACGGATATCACCGAACAAGAAAATGCGGCTCGCTGGCTGGAAAATATGGTCAGAGAAAAGACCCAGTCCCTCACCAATCGAAATCGCCAACTCAAAGCCGAGGTCGATGACCGGAAACGGGTCGAGGCAGATTTACGCGCAACCCAGGATGATCTGATCCAGGCAGCCAAAATGGCGGTTGTCGGTCAGACGATGACTTCCCTGGCCCATGAACTCAATCAGCCTCTATCGGCAATTTCGACCCATGTCTTCGCCACAAGAATGGCCATGGACAAGGAGAACTATACCCAGTTGCCTGCCAGCCTGGAGAAAATAGACCATTTAACGTCTCGTATGGGCCGCATTATTTCCACCCTGCGCAGTTTTTCAAAGAAGCAGTCTGCCAACAGTTCACTTGGCTCCGTTGATATACAAGCTTCCTTCTATCAAGCAATGCTGATTGTTGAAAACCGGGCCAAGGTTCAAAAAAAACCACAATATCCAGCCAGATTGACGTCCCGCTCAATGCCCTGGCCGATCAGGTGCAGCTAGAGCAGGTGTTTGTCAATCTACTGGTAAATAGCTGTGATGCAGTCGCAGGAAGCGAGCTACGCGAAATCACTATTAAGGCTCTTGATAGTGAAGGGAGTTGTGTCCGTATCGCCGTCAGTGACAGCGGGCACGGATTTTCTGCTGATATTATCGAAAAACTATTTATCCCTTTTACCACAACGAAGGACGTCGGACTTGGCCTCGGGCTAAGTATCTGCCGTTCAATTATGACCCGCTTTGATGGTGATATCTTTCTTGCCTCAAACCTTCAAGGTGGTGCTATGGTCGTATTGGAGCTGAACCATTATGATAATTAATAATGATATCGAAGTTGTCATCATCGACGATGACCAGGATGTACTCGATGCCTATCAGCATCTGCTTGAAGTATCTGGCTATAAGGCCTACGCCCTAACCGATCCTACCGCCGCAGTCTCCATGCTGCATAAGAACTGGCCAGGGGTTGTGGTTACCGATATGTACATGCCGGGCCTAAGCGGCATGGAGCTGCTAGATAAAGTAAAAGCTTTGGATCCAGAGCTACCTGTTATCATGATCACCGGTCACGGAGATATTCCAATGGCCGTTGACGCGGTCAAAAAAAAGGCGCGCTAGATTTCTTGCAAAAGCCCCTCCAGCCAGCCGAACTTATCACCCTGCTGGAAAAACACTTGCCGGTACGGAAACAGAAAATTGAGCAGCGAGCCAACCTGACCTACTCAGCGTCAGAGGCCTTGCTGGGCGAAAGTCCGCTGATCATTAAAATCCGGGAACAAATCGCCCAGACGGCGCTTACCACCAAAGACGTTCTCATTGAGGGCGAAAGCGGAACAGGTCGTCACACGATTGCCAAGCTATTGCACCAGGAAAGCGAGCTGCGTGATGAACCATACGCCAATGCACTCGGCCAGGCCATCAGCTGCACTGCCGATCTGCAACGCAGTATGATCTCAGCACGTGGCGGCAGCCTGTGCCTGTGCAACCCCCAAGACATGCCGATAGAAGCCCAGCAATGGCTGTGCCGCTTTCTGCTGGAGCAAGAGCGCCAGGGGAAAAAAAAGAAGTTCGCGTGTTGGCTATTCTTGAGGGAACACCAGAAGCCAAGGTCGAACAAGACAAGCTGCTGCCGGAGTTATTCTACTTCCTCAGCCAGATACGTTTCAGCCTTCCTCCTCTTAAACAGCGCAACTGTGATATCACGCCACTGTTTCGCCACTTCTTGAAGAAGAGTTGCCAAAAACTCAATAAAGCCTTGCCAGCCGTCGATAAGGCGTACATTAACACCCTCAACCGCCATGAGTGGCCGGGAAATGTTCTGGAGCTCAAAAATGTCGCCGAGCTCTACGCTATCGGCATCGTAAAACTCACCGGACAAGAGCGGACGAAACCACTTGATCAGATGAGAAGCCCTCTTGATGATCTTGTCGACAGCTATGAAAAGCAGGTTATCGAAGATGCCCTCTATCTGTTTGCCGGACGGATCAATGAAGTGTCTAGCTATCTGCAGATCCCGCGCAAAAAGCTGTACCTGAGAATGAAAAAAAACACAGCCTTGATAAGGCTGAATACAAGGTTCGGCCTAACTAGGTCATATCGCCGTACGGGAGGCCGTCGCCTCCCTAAGTCAAACCAACTATTCCTACAGTGTTATTTTATCTTCGAGAAATGTGGGCGATCTCCTGCTCCCTTGCAGCCATATTAGGGGATGTTTACAATAGCCGCTGTCTCTTACATCGTCCGGTTTATTCCATGTCTTACCAATGTCCACTTTGTCATTCAGCGCTTAGCCTTCAGGTGAATACCTGGCGCTGTGAAAATAACCATCAGTTTGATCAGGCCAAAGAAGGTTATGTCAACCTAATGCCGGCCCAGCACAAAGGTCGAAAAACCCGGGTGATAATAAGGAAATGATGCAGGCGCGCCGCCTGTTTCTCAATACAGAACATTACCAGCCTTTGCGAAGGTTGGTCGTCGAGCAGCTAAAACAGCACCTGCCAGAAAACTCGCAGCACCTGCTTGATATCGGCTGTGGTGAGGGCTATTACACCTCCGAATTTGTCAGTTTAAAAAAAACGCACTCAGACCTTTTCGTACATGGGCTAGATATATCAAAAGTCGCTGTCCGTTATGCTGCGAAGCGTTATCCGGATTGTCAGTTCTGTGTTGCCTCCAGTCATCGACTGCCGTTTGGAGACAGTCTACTGGATGGCGTGGTTCGCATTTATGCGCCTTGCAAGGATGAGGAGCTTTACCGTGCGATAAAGACCGGCGGTCTTTTAGTCACAGTAACGCCTGCCGCCCGCCACCTATACCAACTGAAAGAGCTGATATACGACGGCGTGCGCTTGCATGATATGACAGCAGAAGCCATTGAGGGCTTTGAGCTCGTTTCGGATGAGCAGCTGCATTACGAAATGAACCTATCCGGCGAAGAAGCAACGGCATTGATGCAAATGACCCCTTTTGCCTGGAAAACCTCTGAAGATGTATGGCAACAACTCCGTACCGCCAGCGAATTTGGCTGCGAAGCCGATTTTTCGGTCCGGGTTTACCGCAGGCTTTAACTTCCGGACAAACAGCCATCAACCGGTCTCAGCCCTAGCCTGAGACCGCTGCTCAGAATCACAGGGCTCTAACTTTTAACAGCAGCCTTAACAACAGGCCTCAGCCACAGGTGATATTGGTTCATATCTCCATTGCCACATAATTTCATCTCTCTTATCATTTCGCACCGTCTACAGTTATATCAAGCGACTGTTATATCAAGCGGTTCTTATATCAAACGCCTATGAGCACAAATTCTCTTTGGCTAACGCGGCGAGCTTGGTCTTTTGTTAAACTTGGTACTAGCCAAAGCAATAGTGGTGACAGAAATGAAAAATTGGCTCTCCCTCGGATTAGTCAGCCTGCTAATGGGGTGCTCTACCCAGCCAGCCACAACTCAATCAGCCCCGGATCCGGCCCCACTATCTAAAACGTTTTATGACTACTCGATCACATCGCCCCAAGGGACGCCCCTGAGCCTAAGCGAGCTAGCCCTGGCATTGCAGGATGCGGATATCGTGCTGGTCGGCGAATGGCATGGCCATCCCGGCACCCACTTGATGCAGGCGCAACTGTTTGCCCAGATCTATCGTCAGAACCCCAATATGGCCCTGTCAATGGAGCAGTTTACCCGTGAAAAGCAGAATGTGGTTAACCAGTACCTCGCCGGGGAAATTGGCGAACAAACCTTGATCAAGGAAGGCAGAGCCTGGCCAAATTACAGCAGTGACTACCGTCCGCTTGTCGAGTTTGCCAAACAGAAACAGCTCGACGTGATTGCCGCCAATGCGCCCAGAACCATTGTCCGTTGCATCGGCAAAAATGGGCCAGAGTACCTCGACCGCCTGCCAAGTATCGAGCGAAAGTGGGTAGCCGAATCGCTATCCCTAGGCAGCGATGCCTACCGGGAAAAGTTCATCTCATCAATGCATCACGGAGATGAAGCTAAGACCCAGCGTCAGTTTGCAGCCCAAACCACCTGGGACGATACAATGGCGGAGAGTATGGTCAATTATCTTGCTTTGCACCCAACCAAGCAGATCATCCACGTGGCAGGCCGATTTCATGTAGCAGAAGGATTAGGAACAGCCTCACGTATTACGGCCCGTAATCCAGACTTGAATGTAATGATGGTTACACCGGTAACCAGTGAGTCCGATCTTGGTGAATCAGCACCGGATTTTCGTGTTGAGGTTATGGCCTTACCGAAAAGCTATATCGACAATGATAAAATGATGGCTGCAATGAGCAAAATCCATGGTAGGAACAATACGTTGAAGTGTTACCCGTAGGCCATTTGGACAGAACCCCACCGGCGGCCAAGCTTGTGGGTTCTTAGGGAGAGATACAGCTAATATCTCTTGAAGAACATAATATGAGTCAATAGCTGTCTGTCCGCTGAACACGCCTTCTATGAATCCATTACTCAGATAAGGTTATGAGTTAATTACCATCGAATGCCAATTAAGAATATAAAACCACCAATTTACCAGCAGCTCGAAATTTAACCCACC
>LLEN01000180.1_pt1 | contig 12782 bp, 15 predicted proteins | sample 595881 | NCBI WGS metagenome assembly LLEN01 (sample SAMN02919314, study PRJNA255460) | bioreactor metagenome | biome: chemostat; feature: culture 2012_10.3; material: sediment; isolation source: day86 10degC chemostat 2012 inoculated with Wadden Sea sediment taken from... | place: Germany: Bremen ...
CCCACAAGGCCTCTACAATGATGAAACCAATGGTCATGTCGACAATCTTATCCATGTCGTTTGTCCGGGTGAAATAGCGCTAACTTGGTGCGATGACGAAGATGACCCTCAATACGCTATATCGCGTATGGCACTAGATGTGTTGCAGACAGAGACCGATGCCAAGGGGCGCCAGCTTAAGGTACATAAACTCCCAATGCCGGGTCCTTTATATATTTCCGGTGACGAGGCTTCTGGTGTCGATGCTTCCGAGGGAATGGAGAGGGTGCCCGGTGAACGGCTTGCGGGCTCTTATGCCAATTATTTAATCTCAAACTGCCATATCATCTATCCATTGCTGGATCCAAAATATGATGATGATGTGGCGGCTTTGCTGTCTGAATGGTATCCGGGCTATAAAGTCTCTGGGTTGATGCCAGAGAAATTCTTCTCGGAGGCGGTAACATCCACTGTATAACCCAGCAGATCCCGCGGGTGTAATCACGACAGATATGGCAAAGCCTCTCAGTTTAGTGTTCGTTGAGAACACGTTGAGAGGCTTTGTTTATCTGGATTAAAATCGGTTCTTAGGCTTCCGCTAGCCTCCCGTCAGCGAGAGGCTTTTTAAGTACTGCAATCCGGTATGCTGCCGGAACAAAATAGAAAGAGACGATTGTTGTCAGTAACGTACCGCCTGCAATGGCTACCGCAAATGGTGGCCAGAATCCACCGCCAGCCAAGATCAACGGCATAAAGCCACCGATAGTGGTTATGGTGGTAGAGGTGATATGTCTGGTACAACTCATTACTGCTACAAGAATGGCATCGGTGTCGCCATGTAGTGCTTTCGGACTGGCTTTGAGTTCAGCAAGTATCACAATTGCCGCATTGATAGCCAATCCGACTAAACCGAGCAGACCAATAATCACGGTAAAGCCAAACGGATAACCAAATACCCATACCGATAGTATACCCAATCCGGCAGCTAACAGGCCGACGGAGAAAATGATCAGGCTAAGACGGAACGAGTTAAATGAGATCACTACGACCATTACTAGCAAAGCTACTACCATAGTTAGGTTTGCCATCAGGTTCCCGACTGATTCATCTCGTTCCTCCGATTCACCGCCGAATTCAATTGAGTAGCCGGTAGGGATTGTCTGGGCATAAACTTCCAGATTTTGCTGGAAGTGGTCGAGAGCGGTTTGCGGTAGCACACCGGCTCGGATATAGCTTCAATAACATTCACCCGCTGGCCGTTACGGCGCGGAATAGCACCTCGGCTCGGTGTCAGTTCTAAGTCGGCCAGTGCAAAGACAGGTAGCCCCGTAAGCCCTTCGCTTGAACGAACGGGCAGACGTAGACTACTTAGGTTGGCCATGTTTTCGCGGTTTTCGTCTTTTACCCGAACACGAACAGGGATTGATTCAGTCGCTTCAATCACGTTGCCGCTAACTCGCCCAGTTAATGAGGCATGTAGCAGATCAGCCAGTTCGCTAAGAGAAAGGCCACTGAGCTGGCTTGCCTCTTCGTTAACATTAATCCAGACCTTTGGCGTTCCGGGTTGCAATGTCTCGCGGGTATGGGTGACATCCGGCGTTTCGGCCATGATCAGGCGAATATCTTCACCAATTGACTTTAACCGATCCAGATTCGGGCCATATAAACGTACTTCGAGCGGCGCATTGAACGGTGGGCCTTGCTCGAGTTTTCTCACTAGTATCTGGGCCTGCGGCAAAGCATGATCGAGTTTGGTCTGAAGTTCAGGGATCAGGGTATTGGCGGCCTTAAAATCTGCCACTTTCACCATCGCCTGGGCAAAGTAGGGCGCACCATGTTGCGATCCGACCAGGTTGTAGTAGAAGGATGGGAAATTTCCTCCGGCCAGCCAACTGACTTGCTCAACCGACTCATACTCCGCCAGGACCTTATCGACCAGTTTTGTTGTATCAGCAGTGGCATAGATGCTGGCTTGAGGTGGCAAGAACACCTGAATCTCAAACATGTCCCGATCCGAGGTGGGAAGAACTGCTCTGTCAGCTGCGATGCGCTCCAGAAGCCAGTAAAAGGCAATATACAGACTAGCAATGCGGTAATTACAGGGTGCTTGATGGCTAACTTGACAGATTTTTCGAACCGCCTACTTAACGTTGGAAATACCAGACCGGTATGGTACCAGCGCTGATTACTTTTCTGGGCGGGCAGCCAGCGAGAGGAAAACCCTGCCACTATGGTGTGGGATATCAGATAGGAACCGATTAGAGAAAAACAGACGGTAATGGCTATTGCGCCGACGAACTCACCGGCTGGGCCGGGCATCAGGACTATCGGTGTAAAAGCCAACACTGTTGTCAGGGTTGAGCCCAAGAGCGGTATCCACAGGTGATTAACCGCTTTTATCGCTGCATTGAGCTTGTTGACTCCCTGCTGCCGATAATGCTGAATAGTATCAACCATAACGATGGCATTATCGACCATGATCCCCAGCGCTACAATTAGCCCGGTCACCGACATTTGATTAATTGGCAGTCCGGTGAATTTCATCATAGTCAGGGTAACCAAACTGGTTAGCGGCAGAGAAAGAGCCACAATGATGGCCGAACGCACACCCAGAGTTAATAACAGAACAACCAAAATAATGGAAAAGCCAAGTAGCAGGCTTTCATTAAGGTCTGATAGCCGAGTCTCGGTATAGCTTTGCTGTTCGAAGATCAGGTTAACTTTGACGTTGGAAGGTAGCTCATGTTGATAGCTATCAAGTAAGCCTTTAACTTGCTCAGTCCATTGATCTACCCGGAGCGTAGGTTGCATTCGAGCAGCAACAAGAATAGCCGGTTTACCGGCAACAACAGCCAGTTCAGCGGGTGGTGATGCCTGAGTACGTTCAACCTCTGCAATATCTTCCAGCCGAATTAGATGGCCATTTTCGTCAATGGCAACAGGTACCCTGCGTACTCTATCCAGTGAGTCGAGGGAATCGGATACCTCCAGCGTAAACCGGTTGGCTCCGTTGACCAATTCACCGGCTGAGTTTTTGGCATCTGCGTTGCTGATAGCATTGGACAGCGAAATAGCCGAGCGGCCTAACGCACTGGTGACATTGGGATCCATGGTGACAAGGATTTCTTCATCAGGTAGCCCGTAGAGGTCGACAAACTCGGTGCCGCTCAGTACCCGAAGCCGGTTGCCAAGCTCGATGGCATATCGGCGCAAGGTGAGCAAGTCTGGCTCGGTCGGACCTTGCCATGTCAGTGCTGTGATCACAGTAAACGCATAGCCATGATCATCATCAAGCTCAGGTACGGAAGCCCCTTGTGGAAGTAGCGGCTGTGCATCGGCTAGCTTGTCTCTCGCCCGTGACCATACTGTTTCTGAACTGTTTATTTCATCTTTAAGCTCGACCGATACCACCGAGATCCCTGGCCGGGAGACAGAAGATAGCAGTTTGACTTCATCAAGTTGCCGAAGGCTGGTCTCAATCTTTTCAGTGATCAGCGCCTCAACTCGTTCCGCCGTGGCACCGGGAAAGTGCGTGATCACGCTGGCATGGCGATTATGGATCACCGGGTCTTCTGCCCGAGGCAAGGTGTTGATTGCCGAAAGGCCACTGACAATGAGTAGTGCAACAGCTAATACCAACAGCCGAGTGTTACTGATAATGTGGGTCATCGTCATCGGTTATGCCTCATTATCAGCTTCAATATCAGCTTCCATATTACTCAAGGGCAGCGGAAGCTTCTTTACCGGCATAACGGCCTGTCCCGGCACCAATCGATGGAGCCCGTCGGAAACCAGACGCTCACCATTGCTGATAGCGCCGGTAACGAAGGCATGATCGTTATTTGCGTACAGTACTTGAACCGAACGGCGCTCAATTCGAAGCTCCTGATTGCTTTCATTAAGGGCAAAAACATTCCACACACCGCGCAGGCCATCTGTCATTGCTGATAGCGGGATCCAGTAGCCCGGTTTTTCACGAATATCATCAAACTGCAAATAGGCAAGCTCGCCATCGATGACGTTAGCGGTTTGTGGCAGGCTGAATCGGAGTTTTACGGTGCGAGAGCCCGTGTCTACGCGAGCGCCGGGGTTGAGTAGCGTTGCGTTGTAGGATTGGTTGCCTACCCGTAATGTCCACTCTGTCTCTTTGTTCATTTGTGCCAACTGCTTAGCGGGAATGCCGATATGCGCTTCTTTATTAGTGCTGGCGAGTAATGTCAGGTTGGTGCTCCGGTATTGACTACATCTCCCTTAGATACAAAGCGGGCACTAATCGTGCCGTCGTATGGCGCAAACACAGTTGATTTTTGCTGCTGTAATTGATTGGCTGCAGATGACGCGGCGAGTTGACGGAAATTAGCCCGTAAGGCATTTCTCTGGCTGTTCAGATTATCGATTTCAGATTCTGCACTAAACCCTTTCTTCTTGAGCGCCTTCTGACGTTTAAGGTTAGCTTCAATCAACTCAAGCTGGGCGGTGATTTGTTCTTGTTTCGCGCTTAGCTCGTCAGCTTGAGTTTGGAGTAACTGTTTGTCTAGGGTGATGAGCGGATCGCCAGCTTTTACTCTGTCGCCGACATCAACCAGAATTTGGGCAATCTTACCGCCAAGCTCAAGTCCAAGATTCGCCTGCTGGCCAGCCTGAACGGTACCCACATATTCTCGCTCTACCAAGTAATGATCTGAAGGGGACAGGGTGACAGTATTGACCCTTGTCAGCTGCTGGGCTTCATGTGTTTGACTTACTTCAGTATTCGATGTGTTGCAGCCGCTTAAAAGCGCTGAGGTAATCAGCAAGCTACAGGTTGTGAACTTTGTTATCCGTCGCATGGCAATTCATCCTGACAGGGTTTATGCTAAAACTAGACTGTCTAGTCCATATAGGTTAAAAGTAATCCAAATGAACTGGACTGTCCAGTTTGATTGTATCAAAAATATCAAAAGTGATGTGAGGATGTTAAGTGTGAGTGATCCGGTAATGAGTCCAAGAAGCGCGCAAAAGAGAGATCAGATATTAAAAGCGGCTGGCGAGCTGTTTGGTGAGCAAGGCTATGCCATCAGTATGGATGCCATTGCGGTTAGAGCACAGGTCTCCAAACAAACGGTATACGCGCACTTCAAAACAAAAGATGACTTGTTTGATACTTGTATCAGGGCAAAGTGTGTCGCTAATCAGATAGACGGGAATTTGATTGATGATTCGCGCACGATGCGTGAAGTACTCTGTGAATTTGCCTGGCGTTTCCAAAATATGCTGATGAGTGATGAGGCTCAGCACACCTATAAAACATCGGTTAGCCAGGGAGATACCCATCCGGAACTTGCGCGGGTATACCTCAATGCAGGGCCTAAAACAACGACAGAGATGGTGGCAGAATACTTGCAGCACAATGTGGCTAAAGGGGTGATCACAATCGATATCGATTTACGTAGTGCCGCTTTGCAGCTGCTACTGATGTTGCATGGCCGATCTGTGTATTGGAAATACCTAGGTCAAGATGGCGGTGAAACAGATAATGAGCGCCGGCAGTACCTGGAAAGATGCGTGGATCTATTCCTTAAAGGGTATGATTGCGTGAGTCTTAATTGAGTTCCAGCGTCTGGTGCAACCATAATCCCCCATATCACTTCTTTGCGAAATGCATGGATAAATAACTGCTATCTTTAAACGTATGCGCTTGTGTATTCAGGTATATTGGGGGAGAGGTATCTATGAGAGCGTTGTACGCCCTGAAGAGTATTATCATTGCAGTTGTTGTTTTGGTGTCGGTGTTCTCAAATCCCTCCTTCGCAGCCCCCAGTCGCTTACAGCAAATCATTGATCGCGGAGTGCTTCGTGTCGGCACTACAGGTGATTGGAATCCAATGACAATCCGTGATCCGGCCACGAACTTTTACAAAGGTTTTGATATTGATATCACCACTGAGCTGGCAAAAGATCTTGGTGTTACAGTCGAATATGTTGCGACTGACTGGAAGACGTTGGTCAGCGGTGTCGTTACCAATAAATATGATATGACAGGCAGTGCGGCCTTAAATATGAAGCGTGCACGAGTAGCAGGATATAGTCAGCCCTATTTCAATTTGGCCTTTGTACCTGTTATTCAAAAACAGAACTTTAAACGATTTCGCAAGTGGAGTGATTTTAATTCCAGCACTGTCACTATCACATCGACCAAGGGTACGGTTCAGGAATCGTTGGTTAAAGAGCTGTTTCCCAACGCCCGGCATAATGTTATTCAGGCCCCAACCCGTGATTATCAGCAATTGCTGGCCAATAAGTCGACAGTGATTGTGACATCAAATATTGAAGCCGCCACCATAACGAATCGATTTCCCCAGCTTACGGTTGCCAAAGTGAAAGGGATGCGACGCCCGACACCTGTGGCAATGTTACTCCCCAAGGAAGATCAGATTTGGATTAACTACATTAATCATTGGATTGAGTTGAAGAAAACTCAGGCTTTTTTTTGATCGTATTGCCAGAAAGTGGGGGCTGGTTAGGCTCGATATCCGATAATTGATAGCGCTAGATTGTTATTGAAACGATTGCTTATTGTAATAGATAGTGTTTGGTGAGTTACACAGTTGAACATGTGTAATAAAAATGACATGGTGGTTTGATAGGTTTCAGGGAAGAGCAAAAGCTTGAAATTAAAATATAGCTTTTGAATTCATTAACATAAGGAGCAATATGGACTTATCAGCCTATCAAGGACTAATCTTCGACATGGACGGTACACTGATAGATTCAATGCCAGCCCATGTACAGGCATGGAAGAAAACATGCGAGCTATACGAAATTCCGTTCGACGAGCAGTGGTTTTACAGTTTAGGTGGTATGCCTACTATTAAGACGGCGCAGGCAATTAACCACCGCTACCATCAGAATTTAGATACCAAGCGTTTGGCTAATACCAAAAGTGAGTTCTTTGAGACGTTGGATTTCAAAGGCGATGTGATTCCCTCAACATATAAAATTCTTGTCGATAACAAATCGTCGAAGAAAATTGCAGTCGGTACCGGGTGTCGCCAGATGAATGCGTTGCCGTTACTTGATGAAGCGAAAATTTTGCCACTGCTTGATGCACTGGTTACTGCCGATGATGTAGAAAAACACAAACCTAACCCAGATACATTCCTGCAGGCCGCGATGCGAATTGGACTCGAGCCCCAGCACTGCTTGGTATTTGAAGATACGGAATTGGGAAAAACGGCCGCATTGGCAGCCGGAATGGATTGTGTGCTGGTGGTTGATGGTGAGATCACAACCATAACGAAAGCGAATAACCACTAAAAGAATCAGATTACACCTTCGTGCAGAAAGGGTATTCTTCCTACATTGAATGAATACCCTGATGACAACATGAAGAAAACTGCAGCAGAACTGGAACAAGTACCCTCCGCAAAGAAAACTAACGATAAAGGCCTAGGCTCGAAAGAACAGTTCCCCATTTCGGAAACCCGCTTTTGGATCCAGCGCCTGAGTAAAACGGGGGTTAGAGCCCTGCACATTTTGGGTATTGCAGGTTCTGCTGGCGGTATCCTGTATGGGGTAGAGCGTGAGTTATGGCTCAATTGGTGGATTTTGGCGATGGTTACAGGCGTTATTTTGATGACACTGGAAATCAGTCGATCAAAGCTATGGCTGATCCAGCTAAAAGGTGTGCTCACTCTCGTTAAGCTGACGTTGCTAGGTTCATTCTTTATTATCCCCCAACATAAACCGATGTTGTTTATTACAATCTTATTGATGTCGGTGCTGATTGCTCATGGGCCTGCGGGTTTACGGCATTACTCTATCTGGCATCGTCGTCGCATTGATGAGAAACCGCGCAAGAAAAAAAACGGTGAATGGAAGTTCTTCGAAGTATGTCGACAAAGTAAGCATTATCACGATCTGAAGTGTATTGCAGTTAGTGCTATAATTCAGCATAATATTGCTATTGCAGTGATAACAAAACTTTATTTGTCAAGGATTTCCTTTGAAACCATTACTGAGCATTTTTTTTACTACCCTTGCTTCTTGCTGGCTGTTCACAATCGGTGGACGAGCGTGCCGATGAATATGTTGATTTGAGCTTCACATTGTGTGGCGCCAAAGTAAAAACATACTCTCAGGGCGATGATGGCAAGATCAGAGTTATTTGTGAAAATGACAGTTACTTCTTGGTGAAAGACAAAGAAACATTAGCCTATATGAACGAGTTAAACGGTGCATATTGCTATGGCAAAGGTTTCTCTGTGTTTAACGAGCGCAGTAACTATTACACATTTACCTGCAAGGACGAGAAAAGCTTTAATATCCCTAAATAGGTAACATTTGGGACTGCTTACTCGTTGCTTCAAAATGAATTAAATCGCCCTGTTTGTTAGTGTAAACAAACAGGGCGTTTTTGATCGTAACATCCAACGTAAACCCTTGCATTACTCCGGTCTGCTCAATTGAACTCAATTAATTTCATAGCCCGGTGCCAGCTGGGCACTATTGACTTGATAGAGCGCCTGCGGGTTGGCCAATGCCAGTTGGTAACCGACACATTTGTGCAAGTGCCTTTCTTTGCTGCAATCGACTTCCCATTTGCGCAATAGATAGCCTGCAAGTGCAGCTCGGGCTTCGATGACTTTTTTTTCCGTCTTTCATCTCGTAATCAAGCTCAATCGCCTCTGGATTCTCTTGATGAGGGTGGGGGATCAGCTCAAGCTCAATAAACTTTTGCCATTGGCGATCTTCGCCCGCTTGCTCATGGCTGCTCGGGGAATCGTCGAGAATACGCGCTGAAACGGCTCGGTTACAGACAACATCCATAAACCGTGCATTCTTGCATCATAAGAACGTACATGCCAGCGGTTCCCCGAATCTACCAAGCTGTGTGGCACGATTTCACGGGTGCCTTTTCCGCTAGAGGTTGATATATATTCCACCTCGACCGCTTTGTTTCGATAAATCCCTTCGCACAGTACCGCCATAATCGCCGTTTTCGGAATGGTAAGCGGTTCCGGTGATTCGCAGCTGATTGGAAACTCCTGGAAACCTGAAAAGCCATCACCATAACCAAGTGATACAGTGGCGAGTGTTTTTTTTCAGGTCCAGATTAAACAACGGCTTGAATGCCGGCTGCTTGTAATATTTCTTCGAACGCATGTCCAGCTTTAGGTTGTCTGGTGCAATCTCTTTGTATAAGCAAAGTCGCGTGTTGTAGCCGCGTGTCCGACAGCAAAGCGATCAATCAAATCTTTGCGGGTTAGCTCCCCCAGGAAATAGAGTGCAAAGTCGATGAAAGCAAGCCGTTCGCGCTGGGCCGAACCGATAGCGTCCAGCTTCTTTGTTATATCCGCAATGTGATCGTTTTGATGTAAAGACATGGTTATTTATCCAGTATTCCATATGCAGACTAATATATAGCGAAAATAAGTAGAAGCAAGACCTGAAGCCACCATTCATCATTTTTCTTAGGTGATGACGAGCACGAATTTGCTAATATGTACAGGTTATCAAATGCTTATAACGCACCTTGATGTATGACTGCACAGCTTTTTTTTAATCAATGTCAGTTTAAATTGGTTGCTTTACATAATCATAATCAGTAGATATTATGCGCCTACTCTTTTATGAACTCAATCGCATTGTGAGCGTACAGGACATGTTGTTAGTTGGAGAATAGCAATCGATGCCGTCGAAGTATTTGAAATAAAAGTCAGTTGAGTAGTGAAATACTGCTTTAAATATGGAAAATGTGCTGGCGAATGAGATTCATTGCTGTACGACGTAAACAAACAGTGTGATATGTAGACAATTGCCTTTATGCCATAGAGATGGTTATTAAGGGCGCGGTAGATTAGGTAGTGGTAGAAAGTGACGTTTTCAAAAAAAACAGCTAGCGCAGGCGTATGACGTATTGATTCAGGGAGTCGTGTGCCTTGATGACAATTTGCGACAGGGTGTACTGGTTTATATTGAGAGCCTGCTGCTAGAGCAGGGCATTCAACGAGACAAATACCTGTCGCTTGATGATCTTCACTGCCATTATCCCTATGTATCTATGAACTCTTTTATGCCTATCGACTTTTTCAACGCCGACAACCTAGGTTTAACTACGGCCTGCAATGATGAAACCTTCAAGCCTATTAGCCTGAAGGTTTGTACTGTTCTCCAAGGTGGTCATAAACCTGTTCATCGCTGGCACACGGTTGGCACATATCGATGTGATGATATTATTAGTGCTATCCACGTACTACTGGAAACCCTCAGTAACGAAGCCTATTTCAGCCAGTGCAAAACCTGTAACACGATTCGACCTGCAGGCTATCTTGATGACGAGCAGGTATGTGGTTGCTGTCATGATGGTTTGCTGGGTGTGGCGTAGGTTACTCTCAAGTTCCATTTATACCCCTTCTGTCATCTTCCTTTGGTTATACAGCTGCAGGGATAAAGTGTGCGCTTGCTAAAGCTCTTTCTATCTTGTTGATGCAATTAAATATTATTGGGATTAAGATGAGCTCAATTGCATAAAGTAAGCGTACTTGCTGTGAACAAAAACATTGATTTCTACCATCAAAATGCCTCCAGCCTTGCTGATAGTTATCAGCAGCTTTCCTTTGAAGATGTCCACGCAAACTGGAAGCCATATTGGCCTGTGGCGGGTGATGGACAGCCTCTTGTTCGTGTTTTGGATGTGGGAGCTGGCTCTGGCCGTGATGCAAGATGGTTTGCCAAGTGCGGTTGCGAGGTGTTTGCAATTGAACCTGCTAAATCCTTGAGTCTTTTAGGCCGCAAGCATACAGGCTCTTTAGAGGTGACTTGGCTTGATGATGTTCTTCCTGATTTAAAGAAAGTGACTGATTTGGGGATGCGTTTTGATTTGATTCTTGTGTCTGCGGTCTGGATGCATTTAGCGACATCTAAGCGTAAACGAGCATTCCGAAAACTAGCTAATTTATTGGCTGCTAATGGAAAATTAGTTATCTCACTGCGTCATGGCAACTTTGATGATGGCCGCACAACCCATGGTGTTTCCGTTGAGGAACTTGAGAAGCTTGCGACAGAACATGCGCTACATGTTTGTTACAAAAGCGAACTTAGCAAAGATGCAATGGGGCGAGACGACGTTCAATGGCAAACAATAGTTTTCAACCTGCCGGATGATGGTTCGGGAGATTTAACGAAAGTTCGCCATATCATTGTCAATGACAGTAAATCTGCGACCTACAAATTAGCACTACTGCGAACTTTGTTACGAATTGCTGATGCGCATCCCGGAGCAGTGTTGGATAGAACTGATGGTAAAGTATCTTTGCCTTTGGGTTTGGTAGCACTGTACTGGATTCGTCAGTTTAAGCGTTTAATCGATATAGAAATTGATGGTATTCAAGGTATTCAGCAAAATAGTAATACAAGTAAAGGATTGGGTTTTGTTAAAGAAGAAGGCTGGAACAAACTCAAGAACTTAACGGCAGACGATCTGGCTATTGGCACCATGTTTATCGGTGATGATGCCAAAGCTCTGCAAAAGACGTTTAGTCATACTTTAAAAACGATAAAGGATGGGCCTGTAACCTTTATTTATCAAGGTGGTAACGATAATAGGCTTTTTGAGATGTTGCCGCCTTCCAAACGGAGAACACAACTTTCCTCCTTATTTATCGACAGCGACTTTTTGGCAAGTTTCGGCACTTTCGTTTTGGATGAAAGTTTGTGGGAATGTTTACGTTTGTATAGCAGCTGGATTGAACCTTGGTAGTTAATCAGTGGGTACTTGAAATGCAGCGTTTTGAAAGCAACAAGGCGCGCAATATTGGCTTACAGACATATCACGACTGCTTGATCTGGGTAGACAAAGATCATGATACTCGTGAGGTGCGAAAAAAAAGTAGATGTCCTGCGCCAATGCGGCACCGAAATACACAGTGTCTGGAGTGGAAAAAAAATTGCGCAATCAATACCATGTGGATCATTGCCTGCCGTTCGCATACTGGCCAAATAATGATCGATGGAACTTGCTGCCAACCACGACTAATGAAAACCAAGAAAAGAAAGACAGGTTACCGACATCCAAACGTCTATATGGTTCAAGGGAGTTGATTTTGGACTGGTGGCAAACTGCCTGGCAAAGCGATCAAGAGCAAACCCGCTTCTTCGGTGAGGCTGTTTTATCATTGCCAAACCTTCCGCCACAATGCCGAAACTTTGACGATGTATTTGAATCGATGGGATTGCAAGTAAAAGGAGTGAAGAGCCGATTACTGGTGAGGGAGTGGTGATATAGCAAAAAGCCTTCACCCTCCCGATCAGGTGTTACACTTCATAATACCTTTTCAGTTGATCCTGCCGGGAGGCTGTTAAATGATGAGTCCTATGCGAAGAACTTTCTGTTCGTTATTGGTATCGAACAGGAAAGTTATCTTTTTAATCAACTTGCTAGCCGCAATAATTGTTATGGCGTTCAGCCCCAATCTCTTTCCGCAAAGCCTGAGCTCTCAGTTGCTATTTCAATCGATATGCCTCCCTATGTTATTAACAAAGCAGCAAGTGGTTTGCAGGTTGATATCATCACAACGGCATTAGACGGCTATGATATTCGCTTTGTTCAGATGCCATTTGGCGAGATCCAAACTGCGGTTCAGAAAGGAAAAGCAGATATAGGCGTTGGCGTACAGGAGATGATAGCGGGGTATTTTATTCCAATCATTTTATTACTTTCGCCAATGTTGCCGTGAGTAAAAAAGGCCAGCGGTCAGGAAATAGAACAAGTGGGTGACTTGAAAGGCCATCAGGTATTAACTTGGCAGAATGCTATATGGAGT
>LLEN01000181.1_pt1 | contig 12759 bp, 12 predicted proteins | sample 595881 | NCBI WGS metagenome assembly LLEN01 (sample SAMN02919314, study PRJNA255460) | bioreactor metagenome | biome: chemostat; feature: culture 2012_10.3; material: sediment; isolation source: day86 10degC chemostat 2012 inoculated with Wadden Sea sediment taken from... | place: Germany: Bremen ...
GTCCTTTATTTGGGGGGGGGTCGAGCTCGCAGATAAACTTGTTGTAGTACATCAGAACAGAAGGGATCACCCCGGCAGCACCGTTGGTCGGTGAAGTCACGACTTGTCCGCCTGCCGCATTCTCTTCGCTGACGGCAAAGGCAAATAGGTTCACCCAGTCAAGGATGGTCATCGGATCATTATCAATCTCTTTATTGGCTTCCAGTTTTTTTTAGCAATGCCGGTGCGCGGCGAATAACATGCAGCCCTCCCTCCAAGATCCCCTCGGTTTTAAACCCACGTTGCATACATGAAGACATGACCGCCCAAATTTGTTCGGCCTTGGCATCAAGTTCTTGTTGGGAGCGGAAAGCCAGCTCGTTACGTAGGATCATTGCCCCAATGCACAGGCCTTCTTTCTCTGCGTTGTTGAGGATGTCTTCGGCAGAGTGAAAGCTGTAAGGAACGGTGACTTTGTCGGAGGATTTACCCTTTTGCAGTTCCTCAGCTGTGGCAATGAAGCCGCCGCCTATCGAATAGTAGGTTTCGATAAAGAGTTGGGTACCGCTGGCATCGAATACACGGATCGTCATACCGTTTTCATGCAGCGGCAGGTTGTCATTGTGAAATAGCATGTCGGAATCCGGATCAAAGCCGATGGCTTTTTTTTACCAGCCAGTTTGATTGTCTTGGCCTGAATACCTTCGGCCATTGTTTTGTTGGCCTGCTCTATATCGATGTTATCCGGTGTGTTGTTCATTAGGCCGAGAATGGTTGCGCGGTCGGTATGGTGTCCTTTTCCCGTTAGTGATAATGAGCCGTAGAGATCCACTTGAACACGCTCAATGGTGCCAAGGAAGGCATTCACCTTTTGGCAAAAATCGAATCCTGCAAGCATCGGACCGTTGGTGTGGGAGCTGGATGGCCCCACTCCTACTTTGTAGATATCAAAAATAGATAACATGGTCACTCCCCTCATCCTGTATATAAGCAAGACAACCAAATCGGGCCGATGAATACAGTGATTGTCGTCTAAGTATCGGATCAATGATCAAGGAACGGGTAGCTCTGCTAGCATTGTAAATTTAGTGTCATGAGAGGCTCCCCCTCAACCACAGGGTATAAATAAAAAAAATAGCACTGAATAACGGCACTATCTGTATTTGAAAACTTCTCTATCTCTCTGTTTTTCTAAACAGCATTTATTGTGTGGGTACTTCCTCTGGCATAATAGCTGTAGTTATGCGGCAAGTTGCCGTTATATACAGTGTATTAAATTGTTGTATGAGGGGTTATGTCAAACCTGGTAATCGGCCTAAGTCTTGTTGGCGTGGTGTTGGTTTGGGTGATTGTTCGCTATTCTTCGGTGGTGAAAAAAAACAGCGCAGTAAAGTGCACGAACAATCTCTCAAAGACCAAAAATATAAGCGAGTCTTGGAAAAGGCCAGGGCGGCTGAGCGCGAAGAGAAAATCTTCAAGGCGCAGACTGGACACGTGTCTAGTCAGTTGTCACTGGCGAAGGAATATGAGTTGACCAGTATCAGTCAGGCGATATTTTGGTATAGAAAGGCCGCAGGCCTAGACAATGAGATTGCCCAGAATGCGTTGGCCCGTTTATGTCGGCATGATCCTGCAGACTCCGATGGCGAGGCAAAGTCGAAGTACTGGGAGCAGGTCGTCTTGGCTAAGCGCAAAGAGCCGGAAGCCTTGTATCAGTTGGGGTATTACCAAGTGACGGGCTATGGCACTGACGTTGATGCTGATGCCGGAATTGAAAATATCTTGGTCGCGGCTGAGAAAGGTTATGTTGAGGCGCAGCTATTTCTGGGCGATTGGTATGTAGCCGAAATAAACCAGAAGAAAGATCCCCTGATGGCGTTCGGTTGGCGCGTTCGGGCCGCGATTAGCAAGGATGTTAAAGGGTGCATCAAAACAGCCTTTTGCTACCAGAGTGGTGTCGGGGTCGCCAAGGATCGAGCCCGCGGCATTTACTGGCTGGAAAGGGCGGCAGAAATGGGAAGTGGTGAAGCACAGTTTCTGGCGGCGAAAATGCATTTGGGCTCGGATGCTAGTGATACGGCTATTGCCTATGTCTGGTTTTCGATAGCCCATGCTTTCGGCCACAAAACGGCCAGAAACGAGCGTGATGACGCGGCACAGTATGTCGGGATTGAATCAATTTTGGCTTCCCAGAGTGTTGCCAATTCCGTATACAAGATCCTTAGACACCAGCCTGTTGTGCTCCACACCGTTATCGAACTGCTGGATAGGGTATATGGGCGGCAGAGTTATCGGCCGGTTGAAGACGTGCTGGCATCGCTGACTGCAGGTGAGCTTGCCGGTGATACGGCACAGGCTGACGCCATTGCCAGCCGGGATGGTGAAGCGGAGTGTGTCAACACTCCAGAATCAACAGCATCGTCAGATCAAGATAGCGACTTGGAAAGAAATAGTAGGGTGAAATATGAAGCCGAGTCGCAGGATGACAGCGCTGACACTCCGGGGACGCAGAATGCTACAGCAACCAAGGAGTACCAGCAGCAAAACTGGGCAACATCCTGGGATAGCGTTACGACGGAAAACGATAAGTCATCGTGATATTGTTGGTGCCATGTCGCACTGTAGATACTCAAGCAGTTGTGGCATTGCCGTTATGGTTGTGACTAGAGGATGGCTTATTTGAGCCGAATACGGTGTAGCTGCAAAGTGAAAGGTGCGCATGTCTGCATTAATGCCGGCTTGCACACCTTTGAGGGTATCATCGACGAAGACACACTCTTTAAGCATCACTCCCATATGCATTGCGGCGAAATGAAGGATATCCGGATCAGGCTTCCAGCTGCTGGCCTCAAACCCGCTAAAAAGTTTACCTTCAAAATAGGGCAATAACCCGGTCAGACTTAGCGTGTGCTCTATTTTGTTGATTGGTGCATTGGAAGCAATACACATATCGCAGCCCATATTCGACAGGGTTTCGAGTAGCTCAGGTACTCCCTTGATCGGAGAAAGCCCCTGCTCAAACAGCTGTCGGCACTCTTCTCTGTACAGCGGTTCAAGGTCATCAATACGAGCGTTGATGCCAGTGCGCTCCCGAGTTTCGGCAAGAATATCGACCATCTTACCGCCTTGAAAATGACTCTGGCATTCCTCGAGGCTCAGGGTGGCACCGAGCCGGTTGAATATGTTGACCAATGCTTGGTTACAGAGTGTTTCGCTGTCGACTAGAGTACCGTCACAATCAAAGATGACACAGCGTATATCTGTTTTTCGTCTTGTTGCCGTGATGTCGAGGTTATCCATAACTGGCACTCCAATAGGTTTCATTTGCTGACATCACATTGTTAATACACACTATTGAGTTCTACAATATGCATATTAACGTTTTGCAATCCTTATCGCGCTTACTTGCCTTTTTCTATGGTTTCTGGGATTTGAAACTTATTCTGTATAGAAATGCAGACACTTAATGACGAATAATCAGTTGCTATTGGGAAATTCGCCCGTGGTAGCGGGAAAGGAAGTTATCTAAAACAGCTAGGCTGTTTCTGTCATGACGTTGCTCGGCGTGCAGAAAGGCCAAAATGGCGTCCTCATGCTCTTGAACAAGCTGGTACAAGGCTTGGTGCGCTTGTGCTTGCTCGGCTTGTTGACGATATTTAAGCGCATAGGGTTCGACCATGATGCCATGGTGTCGACCAGTACTGGCCACTCGAGCGATAGCCACTTCTCTGCATCCTGGTGGCCTCTCTGTTCCATTTCCAAGTGGCAATCAGGGCACTTTATGCCTAGCTTCTCCAGCCCCGATTTTAGGTGTTGGGCTGTGATGCGCTCGACAAGAATCAGCTTCTGCCATTTGTTGATATGGTTATCATCACTATACTTTTCAGCAAAAGCAGTAAAAAAAAGGCAGTACCGTACAGTTCACCTAGATAGGCAGAAAAAAAAGTTGTTTAATTAGCATTTTGCAGGGCTCAATCGTGGTTGGGGAACATTGAGTCGGTATTTTACTCTACTTTTTCTGGTGTGATTAGACGGTTATACATAATAAAAAAAAGGGGTGGCTATGTCATCATCAATATTTCCTTCCTGGCTTGGCGGCTATGAAGTGCGAGAACATATCAATAACCCTAATATTTCTGTTGGGGCGCATACTTATTATTCTGGTTATTATCACGACAAGCACTTCGAGGATCAGTGTGTACGATATTTATTGGGGGATCATTCCAGCCGGGCAGTGTGGGAGTCGGGTATTTTCGGTGAGGTAGATAGGCTCGTCATCGGCAAGTATTGCTCGATTGCGTCAGGTGCGACCTTCATGCTGGCTGGCAATCAGGGACACCGTCATGATTGGGTCTCTTCGTTTCCCTTTGATGTCAGCCAGTTTGGCAACAAGGTGAAGTCAGGCTTTGAGCTGGCTGGGGATACGGTGATTGGCAATGATGTGTGGATTGGATCAGAATGCGTCATCATGCCCGGTGTCAAGATCAGTGACGGGGCAGTAATTGGTGCCCGGGCTGTGGTGACGAAGGACGTTGAGCCGTATGCCGTGGTGGTTGGCAATCCCGGGCAGATGATAAAAAAAAGCGATTTAGTGAAGATCAGATCATTATGTTACGGGAGATGAAGTGGTGGGATTGGCCGCTGGATCTGTTGCAACAAAATATGGACTTGATGTGTAGCAATGATATTGAAGGTCTGTTCGAGCGCTATCGTCATTTTGAGAAGTGATAGCGGTTGCTGACGATAGCAATAACGTTATCGATCTACCGAAGGGGGCTCCTAGGAGCCCCTTATCAGTCATGAGACTAATCATAGTGATTAATCATAATGAAACTAAGCATACTTAGATTGGCTTCGCCAGCTCTGTTGGAGGGCGAGCTCTAGCGGGGTATGGATAAGTTTTGATTTTGAATGAAGCCGCATCGTATAAGCTGGTGGTTTCCCACCATGCTGCCATAGTCTCCGGGTTTTTAGAAAGCGACGAAATAGTGGCGAGAAAAAGGCTATGAACTCGAGTATGGTCCAAGGAAGTTGGGTTATCGACACCGGTTTTCCGCTGCTAAGTGCCAGACAGCGAGCAATATCATTGATGCTGGCTTTATGCCCGGGGTAATAGACAATATTTAGGGCGGGCTGATCTAATCGTTCATTGGTCAATAGGTGGGCGATATTGTTCGCAAGATCGGGTAAGAATGTCCAGTAGTGGCTAAGATATTCTGAGCTGGGCGATTGGATGATCACTTTATGCTGGGTTTCTTTGATAAGCATACCTAGGTAACCATGGCACAACGCGCAGCTAAGGCTGTGTCCGCAGCATATCACCAGGATATTGGTTCCGTTCTTGCTTGCCTGTCGCAGGCAGTTTTTTTTAGCCTTTTGGGTAAATATACCGTAATGGGTTGTTTTTTTTGTTCCAAAAAGCAAGTGAATGAAACCAATGTTGTTGTATATCATATTTATTGGTTGTGATCACGAGCCGGAGTTTTAGCTGCTCTGCGAGCGAGATGATTTGATCAATCGAAAAGATTAGTTCCTTCTTGCTGCTGCTGATTCCGGAAGATGAACAAATACAGTATCGACCTCTTTTGCGATTTGATATAGGAACTCAATATCATCACTGTTCATCTCAGCCAAAGTCAGTTGGCTGAGGATAGGTGCGTGGGCACTATCGTCACGTACTATGCCGATTACGTCCCAGTTATTGCTGATCAGAGTACGGCAGAGATTATCCCCCATTTCCTGACAGGCACCGAAAACTAAGGCTTTTCTCATAGTTAACCTCAATCATGCGATTCACATCAATATACTAATATGCAGTTTGGGTCTTATTGTGGCTATAGTAAATACACAGATAGGCATAGTAGGTATACGAATATGAATAACATGGAATGGGACAGTATTCGGATATTTCTGGCTGTCGTCGAAGAGGGAAGTATGTCGGCGGCGGCTCAAGTACTCGGGGTGTCTCAGCCTACGGTGAGCCGCTATATTTTGGCCCTTGAAGAGAAAGTCGGACTTAATTTATTTGACCGTTCGTATAACGGGCTAAAAGTGACGGAGGTTGGGGCTGGCTTATTAGAGTCAGCACAGGCTACGGCACGAGGAGCTGAGAGTTTTGCCAGGCAAATCAATGCGACCTCCGAACATATTGATGGGCATGTTCGACTGGCGGTTAGCGAGCTCATGGCATATTACTTTCTACCAGATGTAATAACAGCATTTAAGCGCCAATATCCATTCATTGAAGTCGAGATATTGATCTCAGACCATGGTGTGAATCTTAATAAGCGGGATGCTGATCTATTGGTGTCGATAGAAAAACCTGAACAGCCTGATTTTGTTGTTAGTCATTTGTTTGAAGAGAAATTGGGCTTTTTTTGCCATCGTGATTACCTGTCAGAAAATGGCGAACCTCAATCCCTTCAAGAGTTGCACTCTGGTGCTTACCAGATCATCGGTGATGATCGCAATGGATTGTATATTCAGCAAGCGGATCGCGTCGGCCGTACATTGAATAAATCGCATTTTAGTTTTCGTACCGATAGCAAAAAAAATGCAAGTAGATTTAATGAGGGCCAAAGCAGGTGTGGCTGTCACCATCCATGCGGTTGCGAAGAAATATCCCGAGCTGGTTCAGTTATTTCCAGAAATAGCATTACCGCCAGTAAACTGGTGGTTGGTCTGCCATCGGGATGTGAATGTCAATCCGCGCATTCATAATCTGATGACTTTTCTTAGCCAGTGGTTCCAGCAAAAAAAAGTGGCTGAAGTGGGATCGAGGGGAAGAAATACAGGATCAGGTTACAGTGATGTGAGTTTATGGCACTTGCATTGTTACTGTTCGCGAATGACGCCTCACACTGGTCACATTAAAAGTTGAAATTAATCGGGAATATTCAACAAAAATTTAGGCTGTGGGTGATTTTCGCCCAAGGTTAAACGTTTTCGTTACCATAAACTTGATCTGAACCAGTGACTTTTAACTTTTTTTTGATTTTTTTTAGAAAACAAAAGTTGAGTTATTCAAAAAAAATTGAATAATGTAACTAATACATATAATGTCGAGAAAATGCTGCTCCACACATTTTCCTCTGCAGTCTAGAAAAGACGTGTGACGGGACAACAAGTTGTCCTTAGGCCCTATACATTCTGATGAGATAACCATGAGCAATTCTTTAGTTCTTGTAATCAACTCCGGTAGTTCTTCATTGAAGTTCGCGCTAATCGATACAGTTAGCGGTGAAGCAACTTTGAGTGGTTTGGGAGAGTGTTTCGGCATGCCTGAAGCTAATGTTAGCTGGAAAATCGACGGTGAGAAGCAAGTATACACACTGAACGATTCTGGTAACCACCACCAGCAAGCTGTAGACCGCATCGTAGCCCTGCTTGAAGAGCTAGGTATCAAGCAAGATATCGTCGCTGTAGGCCACCGTGTCGTACATGGTGGTGAGAAGTTTACGAAGACAGTCAAGATTGACGATAGCGTTCTTGAAGAAATCGACAAGCTAAGTGACTTGGCTCCGCTGCACAACCCTGCTCATGTTATCGGTATGCGCGCCGCGATTAAAGCTTTCCCGGCACTGGCTCAGTACGCTGTATTTGATACTGCCTTCCACCAGACGATGCCTGCTAGGGCGTACACCGGTGCAATCTCTCAGAAGCTATACACTGAATACGGTATTCGCCGTTACGGCTTCCACGGTACGAGCCACTACTTCGTAAGCCGTGAAGCTGCCAAGATGATCAATAAGCCAATTGAAGAGAGTAGCTTTATTTCTGTTCACTTGGGTAACGGTGCTTCTGTTTGTGCAATCAAGAACGGCGAGAGTGTGGATACGAGCATGGGCTTTACCCCGCTTGCCGGCCTGATGATGGGTACACGCTGTGGTGACCTTGATCCAAGCATCATTGAGTTCCTGCTGAAAAAAAAGGTTGGGCCCAGGAAGATGTTTTCACAGAGCTGAACTCTAAGTCAGGCCTGCTAGGTGTTTCCGGCCTTACCAGTGACTGCCGCGGTATTATCGAAGCGATGGAAAATGGCCACAAGGGTGCAGCCCTGGCATTTGAAATCTTCACTTACCGTGTTGCTAAATACATCGGTTCTTACATGGTGGCACTGGATGAGCTAGATGGCATCATCTTCACTGCCGGTATTGGCGAAAACTCTCAGCCAATTCGTAGCAAGATCCTAGAGAACATGAAGATCTTCGGTTACCGAGAAGACGAAGAAGCAAATGCCGCTGCTCGTTTTGGTAACAGTGGCATCATTACTAAGCCAAATACACCTGTTGCTATGGTAATCCCAACCAACGAAGAGTGGGTTATCGCAAAAGAATCTATGGCGTTACTGCACGCGTAATAGATTTCGGCCAACCAGAGAGTTGGCTTAGCCAAGCTGCCCAAGGGCTTGGTTAATCTCCTGCTTGGAACACAGGGGAATTACGGAACGGGAAACGGCCCTGAGCAGATGCTCAGGGCCGTTTTTTTTATACTGTAACTGGAGATTGCTATTTCACCATACTCTTGATGTATTCGCCCAGCTCAGAGTGATGCATGATTTTCGATACCGGGACAATCTCTTTCAGCGGCCCCCAGGCAAACACGTTGACGGGGGTGTGAGTGTGAGTTCCTGTCCCCCAAACCGTGTTTTGGCCTGTTGCGTGTTCACGAGCCAGCAGGTTGCCCCGGTCGTTGTATGGGAAGAAGCATCAAAATCGTTGATTGCCGGTATGTCTTTTACTTTTAGGTATTTGTGATTTTCCCGGAAGTACGGGTTTGGCTTGGTTGCCAGCACGTTAGCCGCTTGTGTTACCGTGATTGGGAAACTGCTATTGGTATTGACGATAGCAGCCAGTTTTTCTGGGGTTTGCTGCGTTTGTTCTAGTTTGTCAAACTCGCTGAACATTGCGGCGTAACTCATTTTCTGATTATAGAGGCCGTCAAGGATCTCGAATTTACCAAAGTTGAAATTAGGAGCGTAATCGCGATCTTGAAATGCCTCACCGGAACGCTTCTCAGGTTTTGGTAACTCGTGTGACGAATAACTAAAGCCGAATGAACCCGTTTCATGATCGGCTGTGACGATGATGAGCGTATCATCACGATCTTTGGCCCATTCATAAACAGAGCTTACCGCCTCGTCAAACTTGATCATTTCATGCAACATTGTACCCGCATCATTGCTGTGTCCTGCCCAGTCAATCTGACCGCCTTCAACCATGAGGAAGAAGCCGTCCTTGTCTTTTGACAGCAGCGAGAGTGCTTTTTCTGTCATCTCTTTCAGTGTCGGCTGTGTCCGGTCCGGGGCATTTTTGGTGTTGCTATAGCGATGCCGTCATTCATGCCTGAATAGCAAACAGGCCCAGCAGTTTATCGCCCTGTGCTGCTTCTAGCGTGTCTTTGTTAAAGGCGAGGCTGTAACCTTCACCTTGTGCTTCAGTGAGAAGATTGCGGTCATCTTTACGTTTGGATTTTAGTTTCACGTCACCCTGTGTTAGGGCTTCAAGCTCTTTGTAGACGCTTCCTTTATCGTTGGTTGATTTGGGGATCCAGTGACGTAGACCGCCAGACAGCATGACATCTACTCCGGTTTCCAGCATGTCAGAAGCAATATCATTTTCCAAAGAGCGGTGCGGCTGGTGAGCGGCAAACGCCGCTGGTGTGGCATGCGTCAGGCGAGTATCGGAAACCAGCCCTGTTGCTTTCCCTATGCTTTTTGCTTTCTCAAGTACTGTTTCGACGTGGTTACCCTTTGAGTCGATGCCGATCACTTCTGAAGCGGTGTAGATACCGGTCGCAACATAGTTGCTGAGCATGCGGAATCGACAACAATCGCGTCTTCAGGATGAGTCAACGACGAGCCGATGACACCCTCTTGAGCAAGTTTATACAATGCCGTGGTTTCACCTTTGTAGATAGAGTGTGGTGCACTGTTTGCATAGGTCTCTAATAAACCGACTTGCTGTGGTCCCATACCGTCACCAATCATTAAGATAACGTTTTTGATTTCTGCCGATAATGCTGAAAAGGAGATCGTAGAAGTGGCTGCGACAAGGATGAGAGGTTTAAATATGTGTTTCATTTCATAATCCTGATATATAAATACGGCCTCAGTAAATCAAGGAGTTATGACGTATTTATTGCAACTATAAGTATTTAATATGAACAGTTTATTCTCTCAATCGAACAATAAACCCTTTGATGCGCGATCTCCGTCGCAAACAGATAACCGTTTAGTTGGTAGTGAGTTTTTAATTACTCGGATCACACTTATTGATAATGAGCATATATTTATCAAATTACCTATAGGATGATGACATCATTAATTTAAATATTGCTTTTTCATATAGGAACATAAAATGGACGTGTGCCTCAAATTGCAATCTACCGCTACATTGGCGTTGTCGGCCTGGTATAACGTTGACCACAAGCTTTCCTTTCACCTGTCTTCAGAATAAGCTGTCGAGGCACTATTCTCGTCTCCTTGTTACATTCGACATCTAAAAAAAACAGCCTTGTGATGGGTTTGATATTATTTGTGTAAGCAAAGGTATGCTAACGCAGTTGATTGAAACTACTGGCTATTTAATATTATTTATATTTTCATGTGAGAGCATAAAATGGCTATGTATCTTAAGTGGAATATTTCATTACTGCCATTGTTGACGCCATGGTATGTTGAAGACCATAAGATATCTTACTACTTTCCTATATTGTAAAGAGTGGAAGTATCATGCTTCTATTGTATTAAACAAAATTAAAGTTATTGATGTTTCGTTATTTATTTGACGCGAATTTGTTTGTCTTAAAATCAGTGCGTTAGATCTATAGCAAAGGCATTTATTCATCTCGACACAAACAGAATAATATTCTTTTATGGTGCGACTAAACACCAAAGATAATTAAAGGCATTATTATGGAAAACTTTAAACACTTACCTGAACCATTCCGTATCCGTGTTATTGAGCCTGTTAAGCGTACGACTCGTGAATATCGTGAAGAAGCCGTTTTAAAGGCTGGTATGAACCCGTTTCTGCTTGATAGTGAAGACGTGTTTATCGACCTTCTTACTGATAGTGGTACAGGTGCCATTACACAAGACATGCAGGCAGCGATGCTTCGTGGTGATGAGGCATACAGCGGAAGCCGCAGCTACCACGCACTTGCGAACGCGGTAAAAGATATCTTTGGTTATGAATTAACGATTCCGACTCACCAGGGGCGTGGTGCCGAGCAAATCTATATTCCTGTTCTGATCAAAAAGCGTGAAGCAGAAAAGGGACTAGATCGCAGCAAAATGGTTGCACTGTCGAACTACTTCTTTGATACCACACAAGGTCATACTCAGGTGAACTGCTGTGTGGCGAAGAATGTATATATAGAAGAAGCGTTTGATACCGCGGTTAATGCAGACTTCAAAGGTAACTTTGATCTCGTCAAGCTCGAAGAAGCGATCCTCGAAGCGGGCCCTGCAAACGTACCTTACATTGTGAGTACGATTACCTGTAACTCTGCGGGTGGTCAGCCTGTTTCTATCGCTAACCTAAAAGCTGTATATGAAATTGCACAGAAGTATGACATTCCAGTGATTATGGACTCCGCTCGTTATGCCGAGAATGCCTATTTTATTCAGCAGCGTGAGTCTGGTTACCAAGATTGGACTATCGAAGAGATCACTCGTGAAAGCTATAAGTATGCTGACGGTCTAGCCATGTCAGCAAAGAAAGATGCCATGGTACAGATGGGAGGCCTACTTTGCTTCAAAGATGAGTCCATGATGGATGCGTATACTGAGTGTCGTACTTTGTGTGTGGTTCAGGAAGGTTTCCCAACCTATGGTGGTCTTGAAGGCGGTGCGATGGAGCGTCTGGCTGTTGGCCTCTATGATGGTATGCGTCAGGAGTGGCTGGCATACCGCATCGGCCAGGTCCAGTATCTTGTCGATGGTCTGGAGGCTTTGGGTATTGTCTGTCAGCAAGCGGGTGGTCATGCCGCATTCGTTGACGCTGGGAAGCTGTTACCACATATTCCTGCCGAGCAGTTCCCTGCGCATGCCCTTGCCTGTGAGCTTTATAAAGTGGCGGGTATCCGTGCCGTTGAGATTGGCTCTTTGCTATTAGGCCGTGATCCCGCCACAGGCAAACAACACCCTTGTCCCGCAGAGCTGCTTCGCTTGACGATTCCGCGTGCGACTTACACCCAAACGCACATGGATTTCATCATTGAAGCATTCCAAGAGGTGAAGAAAAATGCAGGGAATGTGAAAGGGCTTGATTTTACTTACGAGCCTCGGTGCTTCGTCACTTTACGGCTCGACTCAAGGAGGTCGAGCCCGTGAAGTCGGAAGTGACGAAGCCGAAAAGCAAGGTATTAGAAGAAGCCTAGCAGCATTAAAAGAGCGTCCCATTGGGGCGCTCTTTTTTCTAAACACATAATCAAATAATACTGCTTTGGCTCATGGTTACAATAACGTGAAATTAGAAGAGTGACTGAATTATGGAAAAGAGTCCTTCATTAGTAGCAAGTGACAATATTAAGGTTAAGGAAAAGCATCCGTCGTTAATTGGTGGAGCATGCATTATAGCCAGTGTCTGCGTCGGTGCAGGAATGCTCGGTCTCCCGAGTGCGGGAGCGGGGGCATGGACAATCTGGTCCGTGCTTGCGATTACACTGACAATGATCGTCATGACGGTTTCTGGTTGGATGCTGCTCGAAGCATTCAAGCATTACGATTTAAAGGTATCGTTCAATACGGTAACCAAAGATATGCTTGGTGATAAG
>LLEN01000182.1_pt1 | contig 12600 bp, 9 predicted proteins | sample 595881 | NCBI WGS metagenome assembly LLEN01 (sample SAMN02919314, study PRJNA255460) | bioreactor metagenome | biome: chemostat; feature: culture 2012_10.3; material: sediment; isolation source: day86 10degC chemostat 2012 inoculated with Wadden Sea sediment taken from... | place: Germany: Bremen ...
CTTGGACGGCTTCTGCACTGGCTTTCACGCTAACATACCGCCGTCGCTAGGCATGCCCTGCATAAGCTTGCCCCGCCAGCCAACTAACATCACCGCATCTTCAAGTGTCATGACACCTGCAATAACCGCCGCGGCAAACTCACCAACACTGTGTCCGAGAACCGACGCCGGACGCACGCCAAATGCTTGCCACTGCTGCGCCTGCGCATATTGCAATGCAAACAAGGCAGGTTGAGCGTACTGAGTCTGATTAATTAAATTGATACCACTTTCCGCAAAGAGCACATCATGCAAAGATTCTGAAAAGTGCTGTCGGTACAGTTCGTCACAATGGTCAAAGGCTGATTTAAAAACAGAAAAAGAACGATACCAACTCAGCCCCATCTGCCAATATTGGCTGCCTTGCCCGGTAAAAAGAAAATCAACCTCTGCCGCGTCAGGGCTGTGTTGATAGGCAAGGCCCTCCATCAGCTTACCCTGACTAAATGCAGTCAGAGCTGTTTTCAAATCGGAGTGCTCGTTACCTTTCCAGGCTAATCGGTGGGGGAAGCCCGCGCGTCCTTGGGTAAATGTTCGTTGCCACTGACCAAGTGTCCCCTGCTGACATTCAGAAACACTCTGCGCCAATGCCTGCAACTGAGGTAAGGTTCGGGCCGAGAACGGAATAATGAACTCATCGTTAGTGTTGGTCGCATCCTGTTGACTCGTTGCAGCTAAGGCACTGTCCGGTGCCGGACCAACGATTACATGCGCGTTCGTTCCAGACAAACCAAAAGAACTGACTCCGGCATAGAGTCGCTCGGTCCAAGCTGCTGGTTCGGTTACAACCCGGACAGGAAATTCACGCCAGTCAATCGCTGAGCTTCCTTCTCTAAAATTGATGCTGGGAAGTAACGTACGCTGCTCAACCATTAGCACCGTCTTTATCAGTCCAGCCATACCAGATGCGGCTTCAAGATGCCCCAAGTTTCCTTTGATGCTGCCAATATAAAGAGGTTGTTCCGTCGAGTGGCTGTTAGCATAGACATTGGCCAATGCTTCAAGCTCTATAGGATCACCAAGAGATGTTCCCGTACCATGGGCTTCTATATATCCAATTTGCTCAGGCGTAAGATCAGCATCCTTCAATGCTAGTCGCAAGAGCTTTTCCTGTGCAGGGCCATAAGGCACTGTTGGTCCGCTGCTGGCCCCATCTTGCGTTACAGCTGATCCTTGGATCACTGCTCTGATAGGATCCCCATCAGCGATGGCTCTATTGAGCGGTTTCAGTACGACGACACCGCAACCTTCTCCTCTGACAATACCTTTTGCACTTGCATCAAAAGGACGGCAGCACTGATCTGGGGAGAGCATTCCGGCTTTTGCCATTGCCACAGTCAGTTCAGCATCGGCCAATAAGTTCACACCACCCACAATAGCCAGCTCACAACGCCCCAAACGAAGGTTCTGAACCGCTGAATCAATCGCGACCAATGATGATGAACACGCCGAGTCGATGGCTAACGACGGGCCATGTAATCCAAGAAAATAAGATAATCGGCCAGCAATAAAGCTCTGGCCTGCTGACATAACATCCCGCCCCTGGCAGACAGATAAGTCACGGTATCCATACAGCCTTTTCTCATAATCAGCAGCGTAAACACCAACAAAAACACCACTGTTGCTGCCATGTAGCCCCTGCGGATTTACACCGGCATCCTCTAAGGCATGCCAAGCAGTCTGCAAAAACAACCGCTGCTGTGGATCAGTGCGGAGCGCTTCTTCTGCTGAGAATCGGAAAAATCCAGCATCAAAGCCACCGGCATCTTCCAACCAGCCTGCCCGATCACCAATACGATCAAGAAAACCATCACTGTCATGGTATTCGTCTAATCGATTTTCAGGCATTTAGCAGCATATTGTCGCTATCAGCCAATTTCGTCCATAGACTTTCAACCTGATTCACGCCGGACGGAAAATCACAGGCGATCCCAATAACGGCTATGGGGTCTTGTGTTTGAGTCTTTTCGTTTATTTCCTGTTTCAGCTGGCGAATTTTTTTTCCAGTGATGCTTTTAGTAATTCATTTTTATCCATCTCATGTTTCATATTTCGACCACCTGAAATACCACCTTGGTAAATAAATACAGAAAAACCACACCGGAAGAATTATTCTCCCAGCCTTATATTGATAGTGTTCTCTTTTACTTGGAATTATGGCGAGAATTAACGCCTTGCTTGTTTACAAGCTTAATCACTTAATTCGAATATCAGTTCATTCATCCACTGTTCATTTTCTTTTGAGCAAGATTCTTTTCCTAGGTTTGATTTACAATCAGACGTTTCATTATTAAATCGCTTATATATTTCACGCGACAAAGCCAAAGCGTTTGGGTGATTAAAGATGAGAGTAGGAGGAATACAAAACCCAAATTTTTCCTGTATAGACTGACGTAATTGCCCTGCCTGAAAGGATGTTAACCCTGCGGAAAACAAACCTAAATCAGGAAATATTTTACTGCCCGTTAGTTGCTAGATTCTTTACAGAGCCAATTTAAGATAGTGTCTTGAGTATATAGCTCAGCCCCATTTGCTTTCTGTTCAACAGCTCTTTCTGAATTTATATCAGAAGGCCAGTAAGTACTTAACGTAAATGGGTAATTCAATAATGGCAATAACGCAAAACGCCTGCCAATCAGAGACCAGTTCACCGCTTCACCAGCAATGAATTTTTCGAACTCTTCTTTCCACCGAGAAGGCTCAGATGCTAACTTACCTTGTGTCAGCGCCTCTATTTGCTCAACGTTTTCCAGCTCGGCACATAATACAAACTGAGCGGGTTTAGCCTGACAGGTAGCAGACCAGACCAGCTTACCCCAATCTTCGGGGGCTTTATCTATGGCCTCTGAAAGCTGCTGAATAAGCACATCCAGTTCTTGTTGAGTGGCTGCAGAAAGAACCAATGGAACAGGTAATAATGGCTTATCACGTTGAAAGTGTTCAAGTAATAAGTGAACTTGTGTGCCCCCCATTCCAAGGCTGGTTACCCCAGCACGCTTAAGATCAGCCCGTTGCAGCTGAGTGACCAACTCAAGATCATACTGGTGGATCAGCGAGGGGTGAATTGGCTGTTGGGTTAACGTTGCAGGGATGTGCTGATAAGCAAACATTGACAGTACTTTGATCAGGCCGGCAACCCCGGCAGCAACTTCTAAATGTCCATGGTGACCTTTCCCGGAGCCCACAGGCAAAACCGCTTTTCGCCCGGCAAATGTTCGGTGCAGCGCTTCTAGCTCAATAGTATCACCTACCGGCGTTCCTGAACCGTGGGCTTCGATGTAATCAAGGTCATCCTTACCCCAACCAGACTGTTGCAATGCCTTCTCCAGCATTTCAACTTGTCCCTGTACGGATGGGGCTGTTAATGTTTCACTGTGCCAATCCTGAACCACGGCAGACGCTTTGATGATCCCATAGATTGGGTCTCCGTTTTCGAGCGCTTCATCCAACCGCCTGAGCGCCACCAATGCCCCTCCCTCTCCTCTGACAAAACCATCGCTTTCCGCTGAAAATGGTCGACTTTGTGACCCGGAAGATAAGGCACCAAGTTCCGTCCACCTGTCGCCTGTTTTCGGATGAGAGATAAGGTTTACACCACCGGCAAAAGCAATCGAGCACTCATTATCTTTCAGTGCTTTCATTGCATAATGCACTGATAATAATGAAGAAGAACTCGCACTATCTAACTGAAGAGCAGGACCTGTTGACTTCAAATGGCGCGCAATTCGACCAGCACACAGTGAAGAATAATGTCCGGTAGCCAGCTCATAGTTATATTTATCGGGGTGATGGCAATGGGAAAAGCCACTATCGGCAAGAGATAGAAAAAGCCCAATGACATCAGAATCTTGGCTATTACACTGCCACTTCAGTTCATGTGCGAGCATCAGCAGCTGCCTGCTTGAGGGATCCAAACAGGCTGCTTGCTCTGTTGTTAGTGCAAAACAATCTGGATCAAAATCAAAGGGAGCCTTCAACATCGCCGCCGAGCCTTTAGCCTGCTTAAATGCCTCACCATTACGTTGTCGCAATGGTGAAACACAAGAAGAGTGACTACATAGAGAGCCCCACAGATCAGTTGCAGAATTAACATCTGATGGAAAACGGCAGGAAACTCCGACAACAGCAATGTCCATATATAAGGTCCTTATATACCCAAAAACTCGGAAATAGGACTCTACATGATAATGGTTCGCATTCACACACCAAAGCAATAGATTACTTCTCTTCCGTTGAACTTAATTGCATAAACGAGAACCTGTTCTCATTTATACAAATATAAATACATTTAATTTTAGGCAAAATTAACAATTATTTAATTAATGATAGTTCTGTAACTATCTATTCCTTTAAAATATCTTCCAGATTGATTCTTACTGTAAACATTTTTGATAGCTGATATTTCCTAGAACTGTGAACAATTAATATTTTCAGTTACAGGTTAATAATATTTCCGTAACCACATAAAACAGCTCACCCTGATTCTAAAAGCCAGTTCTACAAATCTTGAAAATAGTCTTATTTAACCGAGCAGCTAACTCAACACGAAAACAACTTCTTAATCATTGCCCTATGATCATGAGCAAAATAATCGACTCCGTACCTTAGTTGCTTTACTCCCTGCGGTGACAAAAATATTTCATTTAGCATGTCACAATATTTGCTACTTAAATTATCGATGAACAATAAAGGTAATATCATGCAAAACTTTAAGACCATCTATGCGCCAATCTTGAAGTTGGCTATTCCAATCATGTTTATTCAGCTCTGTCAGGCATCGCTTGGTTTGGTGGATACCATCATTGCCGGTCAGTTCCACTATCAAGATTTAGCCGGAGTCGGGTTGGGAAGCAACATCTGGACACCTATTGTGATCCTATTTACCGGTATCTTGTACGCACTCATTCCTAAGTTTTCTGCCGCAGCCAGCAACCAAGACGTAGAGCAAATACACACTCTGCTGAAACAAGGAAGAAAAAAAACGCTAACCTTCTAGCTCTCATCGGCTTTATTGCCGTTCAAGGATTTGCTTTTAGTTGTCCTCTTTTCATTGATGATGCCCAGGTAGCCGCTATTACCAAGCAATATCTACATTTCATTGCGTTTGGACTGCCAGGCTTAATCCACATGGTCTTGTATCGATTCCTGAGTGAAGGTAACAGCGAATTACAGCCTGTCGTGCTGACCGGTGTAACCTTGCTATTGGTAAACACCTTCCTGAACTATGTCTTTGTCAACGGACTATTTAACTTTCCACAGCTTGGTGGTGCCGGGTGTGGCTTGGCCACCGCGCTAAGTATTTATATTGCCTTGCTGATGATCCAATTCTTAACCACCCGCTCTCTCCCCAGCGTCTTCACCGCAAAGCCTGCCATATTCAAGAATGAGGACTGTAAGGCACTACTGCTAGAAGGACTCCCAGTAGGTATAGCACTTGTGCTGGAAGTACTTGCCCTGACGGCACTGGCGTTCTTTGCGTCAAAACTGGGGACTAAGGTAATTGCGGCGCACCAAGTAGCGATCAGTATTGCTATGGTGGTATTTATGATCCCGGTCGCTCTTAGCAGTGCTGTTACCATCCGCGTTGCCCATTGCCAAGGGTTACAAAAACCGCTCATAACGATGAAAACAGGCCTTGCCGCACTGAAGCTCGCCTCCGTTTATGGTCTGTTTATGTCAGGAATGATATTCCTCTTTAGTCATCACATCGTGGGTCTATTTAGTCAGGATACGGAAGTGATTGCCATCATCAGTGGGTTAGTGGTCTATATTGCCGTATTTCAGCTTGTGGATTCCGTTCAAATTGTCGCTGCTGGCATTCTGCGGGGACTGGAAGAGTTTATAAAACCACTAATTGCCGTCTTATTTACCTATTGGGTTGTCGTGATTCCACTTAGCTATTTGGTAGGAGTGAAGGGTTGGTGGGTGGATCAACCTAGTATTGAAACAATCTGGATGCTGCTATCACTTGGACTGACGATGGCAGCTCTTGTACTCGGTGTTCAGGCCTATCTGCAATTGTCCGAGCGACTAAAAGCGCCTTCAGCAGATCCTGAACAGGTGGGTTAGGCTGACGTCCTTCCCCTCTCTGACCGAACAAAAAAAAGCGAAGTCAAACTTCGCTTTTTTTTCTTGTGGACAGTGAATAGAATCATTCAGCAATAACCGATTTTCTTCGATAGTGCTTGGGGCTACATAAGTAGTACTGTTTGAATTTTTTTTCGAAAAGTGCCCCACATGCTTGTACCCAACATTCAGCGCCACTTCCTGTACGGTCAAATCTCCATTTAACAATAATTCACTGGCTTGATCATCCGTTTATTATTGAGGTAGCCATACACGGTATTATTGAAATACCAACTTAAAATTCTTTTTCAGCTTATTATCATTAATACCCACTTTGCGTGATAGTTCGAACAAGGAAGGGGGATTGGCCATTTCTTCCTCGATAATGCGTGCCGCATCATAGATACAGTCAACATCACGAGGGGTAACACCGCTGTAGACATGCTTAACGGCATTGAAGTTATGGTATAGCTTCGCCAGAAGCTCCATCACCTTACCCTGCAGGTAAAGGTTTTTTTTGCCGACTTGGTTAGCTCAGAGCGATAGATTTCGTCTACCGTTTTTGTAATATCGGAGGTGACCGAAACAGAGAAATAACAGCCCATGCTGTTTTCTTGCAACAATGATTCGTCAACTAATGAATACATCGTCTCTTTCGGTACACAGAAGTTCACCAGTTTTACCGCCCCTTTAGGATAGCGAAACTCACAGTCACTGTTATGGCAGAGAAAAAAAACAAGGCTTTGTCTTTAGATGCAGTAAAGACGGTATCACTGTGCGGCGCCACGATATCAAGTTGTCCCTCTAAAACCAAACAAGCGCCAAAAATACCTTTACTCGTTTCTTTAAACCGCGTTGGTTGCTTAAAATAAAGATCGCTAAACATGACAGTCGTATCTTTAGCCAACTCGAAAACGTAACCACTGCCGACACATACCGTTTCGTCCAGCTCTACCTTCTGGGTCGCATAATCTGCGATATTAGTGTTCCCTTCATTTTCAACCACATCACAAATTCGAAAGACTTGCTGCGAATAACTATCAAAATAGGTCATATACTGCACCTGTATCCCACTATTCAGTAAAGATTTGCTTACCGACAGCCAAGTTAATACAAATGATAATAATTATCAATGACACCGTGGTGATATGATTCTCTTTAAACGCAGCAAGTCTATTATCACAGCATCCACCCCCTATTTTGGCTTTGGTCATTCCATAGCCGTTGGTAAGTCGGTGACTGCCTATCAATACTTGATGCGGCCCAATCGCTTCAACTTGACCATAATCAAGCACAATTATTTGATCCGCATTAACCACCGTAGACAGCTTATGAGCAATGACAATCACAGTCTTGTTCTTGACCAATTCATTTATTGCTAGCTGTACTTCTTTTTCATTTTCAGGATCCAGAGATGCGGTCGCCTCATCCAGCAACACTATTGGCGCCTCTTTCAGGATCGCTCGAGCAATGGATAGCCGCTGCTTTTCACCTCCCGATAAACGTGCCCCGCCTTCCCCTATTCTTGTCTCTAGTCCTTCGGGCAGTTGACGAATAAACGACCAGCATCGTGTTTGCTCGCAGACTAATTTCACTCTGTCGTATGACACCCCGTGCGAACCAAGAGTCAGGTTGTTATAAATAGTGTCATCAAATAGATAAACGTCTTGAAACACGACACTTATCTGTTTGGCAAGCTCGGCTTGTGATAGAGACTTGACGTTTCTTCCACTGACGAACACCTCTCCCTGTGTGACATCCCAAAACCTGGCAATCAAATTAGTGATTGTAGTTTTACCTGCCCCAGACGGCCCGACCAAGGCGGTTATCGTGTTTGCCCGACATTTGAATGAAACGTCACCCAACACTGTTTGCTGTTGGTAAGAAAACGTGACGCCGTTAAACACGATAGGCACATCAGTTACCGTCTCCTCTCCACACTTTTCGGCGTGTAAAAGCTCAGGTAAATTAAGAATATTCTCGATCCTATCCATAGCACTCTGGAAGTATTGCAATTGAGCAATAAACATAGCGAGCTGGGTCAATGGTTTGTAAAATCGCGTTGAAACGATAAGAAACAGAAGCAAAGTAGGCACAGCTAACTGACCACCAAGAAGAAGATACACTGCAACCATTAAAAATACGGCGAAACCGGCCTCTACCAACACAATAAATGCTATCGGTGCCATCCCAAACGCAAACTCGAACTTGATGCTTACATCTCTCAACGTCTTAAACTTCGTATTCAGATTTAGATATTGCTCGCCAGCCTGGTGAAACGATCTGAGCACCTTTATTCCCTGGATATATTCAAATAGTGCACTGTTCACTTTATCGCTAATGTGAAACAGTTGAGCTTTCATCTTTGTACCAACATCCTTAAGCATAATGAATATCACGATCGCGATTGGCAGCCCCGATACCATAGCCAGAGCAAGACGCCAATCGACGATCATTAACCCGAAAGTGACCATTGCAACGAGTATTACTGTACCGACGATTTGACTAAACAACTGAGAAAATACTTGCTCGGTAAGGTGCACATCTTTAAGCAAGGTGTTGTTTATTTTTCCCTGCTCTAAATTCAATAACTCTCCCATAGGAATACGTTTTAGTTTGTCGGCAAGATTCTCACGCATCGCTAATCCTGCTTGCGTGCTAAATCGACTGGTTTTGATCAGGTTCTTCTGGGTGATCACCATACGAATGAACAAAGTCAGGACCATTAACGCGCAGTACATCCACAGCTGGCTAATTTCCGGTGAGGGCTGAAACATGCCTTCTATGACAAGATATAGCAATAAATAAGGGGCCAACGACAACAAAGAGTCGAGAGTAAGTAAGCCTGCATTCCACCACAACTCACGATTTGAACGGCCTGTCAGGGCCTGCATTTGACTAAACACAATCGACCTCCTGTTGCTCTTTACTTGTCGGGATTAACCAATTCTGTGCGTCCTGATGAGCAGCCCACATTCGATAATATATATCCTGTTTTTCGATCAATTCATTATGGCTCCCCTGTTCCACCAGCAGCCCGTCCTTGAGTACCAGAATCTGGCTGGCCGAGACAATGGTTGACAATCGGTGGGCAATAACAAACACGGTTTTATTTTGAATAAGGTTGCCAAGCGCCTGATGGATAATTTTTTTTGACTGCTTGCATCAGCAAACGCCGTCGGCTCATCTAGGAGCAAGATAGGAGCGTCTTTCAAGGCCGCTCTTGCTATCGCGATACGTTGACGCTCACCGCCACTCAGCTGTATACCGATACCAACTACCGTGTCATAGCCATCAGGTAATTGACTGATAAAGTCGTGGGCACAGGCCGCTTTCGCTGCCCTAATTATCTCTGCATCGTCATATGACTTCCCCATAGTCAGATTGTCTCGCACGCTTTGCTTAAATAGAAAGGTATCCTGGAAAACAAACGATACGCTCTCCATTAGTTGAGTGGTGGGGATGGATGAAATCGGCGTATCACCAATCCGTATTTCTCCGGACTGAGCTTGCCAAAAGCGGGCGATTAACATCGCCAGCGTCGATTTCCCTGCACCAGAAGGACCAACAACTGCGGTTATTGTCCCCGGTTTTGCTTCAAAACTTACCGCCTGGATTGCAGGCCTACTCGCCCCTTGATAGCTGAAAGACACATTGTCAAAGCAAACCCCAAAATGCGCCAACGGTTGCTCAGGCTGGCTATCGTCGCTAACTTCCATACCCAGTAACTCTCTGAGACGAGTTACGCCACCAAAAATTTGATTTAAATAGGCGCTCAACAGGGATAGATTGTAAAGCGGTTCCATCATGCCAACACCAAGCAGAATACTCAGGACAAAAGCCGCAATACCTAAACTACCATCAACCCAAAGATAAAGTCCGACCGGAACTAGAATCACTAATCCACTATCGAGTAACACTTTAAATGCTGCAAAGGGCCACCCCGCCTCCGCAGTCCAGCGTCCCATGAGATCCCGATAGGCATTTAAACTGTCTGATAGTTTTTTTTGTTTTGTTTATCACCTGCGTTAAACATGCGGACTATAGGCATTGCACGTGCGTACTCCGTGACGCTGCTATTGAGCTCGCCAAGCGTGTTATGGTATTCCTCGGCTTTGGCCGCAAAATCTCGATAGAGTAATGCCTGACTAAAAATAGCCAGCGGAATAGGGATTAAAGCGACTAGCGCCATGCGATAATCGATAAATAGCAAAAAGCTAAAAGAAACCAGCGGTGTCACAATTGCCGTTACGAAATCCGGGATCTGGTGCGCGACAAAGAGTTCAATCCTTTCGATATCTTCTGCCATTACCTTTTTGATCTCTCCTGAGCTGTGCTCAGTAAAAAAAACCTAACGATACTTTAGCCAAATGAGCAACGGCCAACTTCCTCACTTGATACTGTATGTGATAGGCACTTCGATGGGCCAAGGCCGCAGAGCCAAATAGGCAAAGGTACCTCACCAACATAAAAAAAACATCGCCGCACCAACCCAATGCCAAATTGGTTGTTCTGCTAAACGGTAGTCAATCAAGCTATCGATGATTAAGTAGATAAAATAAATAGCGCTAAGCAAAGGCCGAGGATATACTCGCAAGTAGAACGGCCCCCCAAAGCTGCCACTTGTGCCGCGAACACAAGAAAAACAACCATTTAACAGCGAGCATGGCGTTTGTTTGCATTTGAACTCTCCTTTCAGTGAGCCTTACTTCCACTTGATGATTTAAAAATCACAAAACAAAAAAATGGCGAGAGCAAATGCTCTCGCCATTGTTGGTGATAGATTAGAATTTGGCTGAAAAATCAACACCAAACTGTCGAGGGTCACCAAAAATGCTCACCTCGTTGCCAAAGTTAAATGATTGAGTCCGGTACCTTTCGTCAGTTACGTTCTTACCCCATAGTCGAATCGAGTAATCATCACGGTAAATAACTCAACGTTTGCATTGATAAGTGCGTAAGGGTCTTGAGAGATACTCCCCGAGCCATTGAGCAGGACTTCACCGAAGAAATCGGCACTTAGGGTAGGAATATATTGCCAGTCATCGGATATTTCACCATTGTAAACCACATGGGCGTGAACGTTGTAGTCAGGCGCAAACGGAATCCGCGAACCTTCCGTCAGGCTCGCCCCCGAGTAACCATCAATTTCCATCACTTCAGAATCGTTGTAACCAACGCTTAGAACGGTTTCCCACGCATCCGAAATCCAAGCGGTAATGGTGCCTTCAATGCCTCGTGACCTCACTTCATTTACTGATGATACTTGGAAGTTGCCGAGTGCATCAGGATAGAATAGCTGATGGTCATATACATAAGTATTAAACAAAGCAACGCTGGTCATCACTGAGCGATCGGCCAGTAGCTTTATAGCCTAATTCATAGACCTGGCTAGTTTCGGGTTCATAAGGACGATTATGCCCGGTTCTGCCTGCTCTGGCGTGACATACTCGTACATCCAAGTTGCCCCACCGCTTAGCATACCTTCCCCATAGCTGGCATACAGAGTATGCTCATCACCAAATTCTTTGCTGAGCGCAATTTTAGGCAAAAACTCGCTATAGTCTTTGCTGTAGCTACCTTGGCTTTCGCCAGTAAAGGCATTGAAAAACGTCGAGTCAGAATCAAATTTTTCCTGGGTAAACCTTGACCCAAAGTTCAAACGCCAACTCGGTGCAAATCGCCAAGTCGCATCGAAATACACAGTATAGGTGTCACGTGCGAGCTCACTGTCTACCTTTACCGTATCCGTATTCATGGAAACCCAATGAATGGCCTGCTGGTTATCATCAGTCGCGCGAAAATAGGCAGCCCCAAATAGCCAGTCCCAGTTCGATACTTCCGGTGTCGAGGCCAGACGAAGTTCTTGGAAATAATCCCTTTCATCAAACCAGTTATCAATATACATCGACATTCCTGGTGGTGAGGGTATTAAATCAGCGTCGATTTTGGCGAAAATGTCTTGCTGGCGATATCCGGTAACAGAGCTCAGTGTCCAATCAGGGTAAATATTCCAATCTACGCCAAGAGATACGCCCTTGGATCGTTGGTCAAAGATACCGTCAATATCCATCGCCCCTTTCAGATCATCACCACTAGAAAGTGTTCTGCTCGTGGTGTTGACATAAGGAGCAGGGCCAACATCTTTAGTGGTGTAGTCAAAGGTTAACCTCGCTGAGACAGCTTGATTCGGTTCCCAGTAAAATCCAAGGTTTGCCACCACCTCTTCTTTATGATCAATGTCATTGTTGAGATAAGTATTTTCTACAAACCCGTCGCGCTTAAGCGTACTTATCGCAAACTTGGTATACAGTTCATCCTCGATAAGAGGCGCGTTAAATCCCGCTTTAAGGCTTTTTTTTGGTCATAATTAGCGACACCGACTGAAACCCGCCCGCTCGTTTCATTCGTTGGCTTTTTGGTGTTGATAACTATAACGCCATCACGGGCATTACTGCCGAACAAGTTGCCTTGCGGCCCACGTAGAAATTCAAT
>LLEN01000183.1_pt1 | contig 12502 bp, 12 predicted proteins | sample 595881 | NCBI WGS metagenome assembly LLEN01 (sample SAMN02919314, study PRJNA255460) | bioreactor metagenome | biome: chemostat; feature: culture 2012_10.3; material: sediment; isolation source: day86 10degC chemostat 2012 inoculated with Wadden Sea sediment taken from... | place: Germany: Bremen ...
CGCTTAACCGATGTCGATGTTTCGTCGACGATTGGTTACTTTTCCGAGTCGGTGCCAATAATGCTGGCCCCCAATCGTCATCTACCTTTGGTAGATTCTTTACGAGAAATTTCCGTTGAGGCGGATGCATTACTTAGTCGCCATGATAGTTTTGGTGCACATCGGTATATGTCACAACGAGATGATGTGAAGACACTGTTTAGCCACTATGTTGATGCCGAAATTACAATTAATGTTCTTCCATCGACATCAATGGATTCGTTAGTACATATTAATCAAGATAAGTGGTATCAGGATAATATTCAGGATAAATACCGTCGCAGTGAGAATCTGGACCGGGTGTTCTTGTTGGATATAAAAGCGGAATGTTCTGATGAACTTGTTTCTATCTCGATTGGGTATAGTAAGAAGTTAATACCAAAAGCGATTGCTGAGAAAGTAATGGATATTACGTATTCGGTATTGGCATAAATATCTTCCCCTGTAATCAAAGTTGCAGGGGCGGTTTCACAGTTTTAATTATTCTGGATGAGTAATACATACTATGTATCGGAATCTCCTGAGAGATAACCCCTCTTTTTTTTAAAACACTTAACATCGAGTTGCTTCACGTCTTTTTCTGATTTTTTTTCATGCTGATCTTGATGCCGTGGATGGCTCTTGGTATAGATGGCGGTGGGAAGGGAGCATTAGCGATTGTGATGGCAATCGAAAGCCTTCCTCGAGGTTTTGCTATTTTATATGGTGGGCGATTATCAGATAAAATTGGACCTAAACGGCTGTTGATAATATCAAGGCTGCTATTGATGGCTCTGTATATTAGTTTTGCACTACTGTTGATGTTTGCTGATATCAATATTTATTTTGTGTGTGCCTTTGCACTTGCGTTCAGCATGGTAAATGCATCCATTGCCCCTGCTACTGAAAGTATTATTCCCTCGATTGTGAATGAAACTGAGCTCCGCCCAGCGAACAGCATGATCATGGGAATGATCCAGGCTTGTCAGATCGTGGCACCTATTGCTGCTGCAAGCACAATAGCATGGATGGATGGCTCAAGTGTTGATAGCAATATGCAATATGCTGTGCCCATTTTTGCTGCGGCATGTTTGCAACTAATGTCAATTATACTGATTAGACGAATCACTATTTCTTCGTCTCCCAAAACGGCAAGCCCGACGCTGGTGGAAGGGTTAAAGCTGTGCTGGCGCAATCAGCAAATACGTACAATTATCATGCTACTATTTTTTTTGTCTGTCTTTTTGCTGTCGGGCCGGCGAGTGTCGCTTATCCGCTCATTGTGGTCGAAAAACTTAACGGGCAAGTCTCCAATTATGGTCAGATGTTCTCAATACAGGCGATAGGGGCCATATTGGGGTATGCACTGGTATCCCGCTACAGTGTTAAGCTCAACATTATCCAGTCGACGTGTTTGCTCCAGTCAATGATTGCCGCATCGCTTGTCTGTATGTCTCTTTTTGATGAAAAGTCGTTGATTTTACCGTTTGTCGCAGCGATTGGTTTTGCTGATGCCTGTATCCGGGTGCTTGTTATTACTCATATTCAAAGTACCGCGGATAAGAATACGCTAGGCGTGGTTATTTCAATGGTTATGTTGGCCGTTGTCGGCGCTATTCCGATTTCGAGAGCAATTTCTGCCTTTGTTGTTAAAAATAACTCTGTGGACGTATTGTTGCTCTTTAGTGGGTTATTAACGTTTATGACAATTCTATTGGTCTATTGCATCAATTTTTACTCCAAATCAAGTTCTAATCCAAATACCAAGCCAAGAAACGCCAATGCACTTGAAAACAATGCCGATTAGCCTTGATTGACGGCTCACAATGCTCTTGTATAGAGCGGTGTGAGCCGTTAGTTTTCCAGTAATCTATGACTGCTTCATTACATTGGGCAAGTTAGCCGCACTTGGAATCACCACAGTTAAGGCAAGTCTGGCAGCCATCTTTGACGATAACTGCCTTGGTGTGGCACTTGTAACAAAGGGTCGCACTTAGCGGGAAGTTGCCGGTATTTTCTTCCTTTTCTTTAGATGCTGCTGCAAGCTCTGCCTTCTTGGCATCAAGAAAGGCCTGCTGGTGCTCATCCACTTCAGGTTTTCCCAACATGCCGATCTCAGTCAGGTGCTGCTCGATGACATTGCCAATTTCAGCAATCAGAGAAGGTACATATTTGCCTTTGTTCCAGTAACCACCACGAGGGTCAAAAACTGAACGCAGTTCTTCTACCAAGAAGATGCAGTCACCGCCTTTGCGGAAAACGGCAGACATTATACGGGTCAGGGCAACAATCCACTGGTAGTGCTCAAGGCTTTTTGAGTTGATGAATACCTCAAATGGACGGCGAACTTCATGTTCAGTGCCTTCGTTCAACACTACATCATTGAGGGTAATGAACAGCGAGTGTTCAGAAATATGTTCTGGGGTTTTTAGTTTATAAGTTGTACCCAGCAGCTTCTCAGGTCGAGGCATATCTTCATGCATGTACACAACTTCAACTTCAGGTTTTGCTGGTGCTGCCGGCTGAGCATCTTGCTCTTGGCTTTTCACTTTGAATCCAACAATTTTGCTGTCAATTTTTTTTGACCATGATTTTCTAACCTGTTTTATACCTTAAAATTTACCGTAGTAACCTTCTTTCAGCGCATCATAGAGGTTCGCTGCAGTATGGGTTTCGCCGTCATATTCAATCTCTTCGTTGCCCTTGGCTTCGAAAGTTGTGCCGTCTTCCAGGTTGAACACGTAAGTGGTGTTCTCAAGATCTTGCTCTTTAACCAGCACGCCCTGGAAAACTTCAGGATTGAAGCGGAAAGTAGTACAGCCTTTCAGGCCTTTGTTATAGGCATCCATGTAGATGTCTTTGAAGTCTTCAAACGGGAAGTCCGTTGGTACGTTCGCCGTTTTAGAAATAGACGAGTCGATCCAACGCTGTGCAGCAGCCTGAACGTCGACATGCTGGCTTGGGGTAATATCATCGGCGGTGATGAAATACTCCGGTAGTTTTGATTCTTCCTCGGTGCTGTACGGCATGGCTTTATCGTTGATTAGCTCACGATAGGCAAGTAGTTCAAAGCTATACACATTAACACTTTCTTTTGACTTTTTACCCGTCACAATCACATTTCGGGTGTAGTGGTGGGCAAAGCTTGGTTCGATACCGTTGCTGGCATTATTAGCCAGAGACAGTGAAATTGTGCCTGTCGGGGCAATTGAACTGTGGTGAGTATAACGAGCGCCGTGTTTGGCCAGCGCCTCTACGAGTTCTGGTTCAACTTCAGCGACTTGCTGCATGTAACGGCTGTACTTTGCGTGCAGTATCTTGCCTTTTACCTTGTCACCAACCTTGATACCGTCTGTTGCCATTTCCGGGCGTAGACGCATCATCTTAGCGGTGATCTCAAACACTTCGTCCATCACTGGTGCCACGCCTTTCTCTTTGGCAAGGCTAAGTGCTTCTTTCCAGCCGGTGATTGCCATTTCCTGGGCAATCTGCTCAGTGAAAGCGACAGAAGCAGCACTGCCGTATTTGTGCCTCAGCATGGTTGTTGCAGAGCCCAACCCCAGGAAGCCCATTCCATGACGGCGTTTGTGTTCGATTTCATGGCGCTGCTTTTCGAGCGGAAGCTTGTTGATCTCGACCACGTTATCAAGCATACGGGTGAAAATAGCCACAACCCGGCGGTAGGCATCCCAGTCAAAGCGAGCATTATCCGTAAATGGTTCACGAACAAACTTAGTCAGGTTTACAGAGCCTAACAGGCAGGCACCATAAGGCGGTAACGGCTGCTCACCGCATGGGTTAGTTGCCCGGATCTCTTCGCAAAACCAGTTGTTGTTCATTTGGTTGACTTTATCGATCAGGATAAAGCCAGGTTCAGCGTAGTCATAGGTTGACGTCATGATGACGTTCCACAAGTTACGAGCTGGCATGGTGCGGAATACCTTGCATGCAACTCGCCCCTCGCTGTCTTCGACGAGATCTTCTTTTGTCGGCCAGTCAGCCCACACAATAGACTCATCATTGTAGAGATCAAGACCATCCTGCTTAGCTTCAATTGCCGTGACAGGGAACATCAGCTGCCACTCACGATCGTGCTTAACGGCTTCGATAAATTCTTCGGTAACGAGCAGTGATAAGTTGAACTGGCGCAGGCGGCCATCTTCACGTTTGGCGCGGATAAAGTCGATTATGTCTGGATGGCGAATATCCATCGTACCCATCTGTGCGCCGCGGCGGCCACCAGCAGACGAGATGGTGAAGCACATCTTGTCATAGATATCCATGAATGACAGCGGACCGGAGGTATATGCACCGGCACCTGATACGAATGCACCGCGTGGACGCAGGGTAGAGAAGTCGTAGCCGATACCACATCCAGCTTTCAGCGTAAGCCCTGCCTCGTGAACCTTGCCGAGAATATCATCCATCGAGTCCTGGATAGTGCCGGAAACGGTGCAGTTAATCGTCGACGTAGCGGGCTTGTGTTCGAATGCGCCGGCATTGGAGGTAATACGACCAGCAGGGATAGCGCCGTTACGAAGAGCCCATAGGAATTCGTTGTACCAGTATTCTTTGACTTTATCTTTTTCTAAATCAGCTAACGCGCGAGCAACACGTTTGAAGGTATCGTCAAGCGTTACATCAATAGCTTTTCCATGCTTTGATTTAAGGCGATATTTGCTGTCCCAGATCTCCATCGAGGTAGACTGGTATGCAATATCTATTGCCTGAGAGACTTCAGAAGCTGTTGGGGTTTTCGCCATTATGAATGCACCTTAATGTTTGTCATTTATTCCAGCACGATTGATATAACTCAGATTCATAAAAAAAACTGCCTTATATCCATATCACGAAAAGTGAGCGTTTACGTAACATGTTGTGGCAGGTGACAGATCAAACCACTATATATGATGATCTTCAAGTCTTGACAGCCACATTATCTACCTATGTAAGTTTAGTGTTAAGTATAAAGATCGAGATGTGTGAAAGTTGTTTTGCAATGACTTGAAAACCGGTTTTATGGGGCAGTAAAAGCGGGATATGGCAACAGTTAGCTTATTGATTGCTCGGTTAGAGCTAGATGCAAGAAGTGTGTTAGTTTTAACAGCATAAATAGGTATGACAGATTGGTATTAGTCAGCAACAGAAACAGCCCCGTATGAGGCTGTTTTAAAGGTTATCAGGCTTTACTGCGGTAGGATTATTTGCTTTCTAGCTTTGAAAGGTAGCTGATGGTATTCGCCATATCTTCTAGGCTTTCATGGGCATTGCTTTCAACCAGATACTTCCCTTGAACCAAGAATGCGGGAACCGATGCAATCTCGGCGCTGGAGACTAACTGCTCAGCTTCGCTAAGCTTTTGGTAAACTTGCTTATGCTGCTCTTCAGTCAGCTCATAAGGGCTCGCCAAATTGTACGTTTTGAATATATTGGTCAGCTGAGATTTACGCTCTTCCTCAGTGACAGTGTCATCTGTGTCTTGTACGTAGGCAAATAGTGCTTCCATCAATGCAGCTTCAGGCGCCCCGTTTGTCTGAATTGCCGCGGTATAGAAAATATAGGCAGCAACCTGAGCGCTTTGGTTGAAGGTTACGTGGACCTTGTCGATTTCAACGCCAGCGATCTTTTTGATTTCAGGTATCATTGTTTCCATGCTACGGCAGTGGCCACAAGCCAATGAAAATACTTCAACGACAGGTGCAGCATCGGTAGCCTCAGCGACAACTTTGTATTTGTTGCCTTCTTTCGGAATGGAGGCATCGTTGCAACCGACAAGAGTAAGTAGAGCAATAAATAGAGGGACTATGGATTTAAACATGCTTGAGACACTATCTAGTAATAATTGTCCTTAATTATGGCTGAGTGCTTGGAAAAATTCGTGGTATTTAGTCAAAACTTACATAGTTTTACCTCTGCAGAGTGATTAATGAGCAATTGCTAGATTCATCCTTAAGTGTTTGAAGAATTATTTAATTTCTGTATGATGACCAGCTTTTTTTTCTGGGTGGAGGAACAGTATGTACATAGGCTTTGATTACGGAACCGCGAATTGCTCTGTAGCCATGATGGATCATGGAAAACCGCAGTTGCTATCGTTAGAAAATAGCAATCAGTACATACCTTCCACACTTTGCGCACCAACGCGGGAAGCTGTTAGCGAATACCTATATCGCCATATGGGAGTAACACCGGGAGACAAGGTTGGGGAGCAAGTCCTACGTCGAGCCATTTCTCTTAACCGTGAAGAAGATATTCCTGTCGAGAAAGGCGATCTACTGTTTGGCCAGGCTGCACTTGATCTGTACCTTGAGGATCCGGAAGAGGTGTATTACGTTAAGTCGCCGAAATCCTTTCTGGGTGCAAATGGCCTACGAGATGTTCAAATTAGTTTTTTTTGAAGACCTAGTTTGCGCCATGATGAGTAACATTAAAACCCAGTCAGAACGCTCATTGGACAAGGCGATTAGTAGTACTGTGATAGGTCGTCCGGTCAACTTTCAGGGGACTGGTGGAGAAAAGGCCAACCAACAGGCTGAAATGATTCTGACTCAGGCAGCAAAGCGGGCTGGATTTAAGAATATTGAATTTCAGTATGAGCCGGTAGCAGCTGGTCTGGAATATGAGAGTACGCTGACGGAGAACAAAACCGTGCTGGTTGTTGATATCGGTGGCGGTACGACAGACTGCTCTGTTATTGAGATGGGGCCGGATTGGCAGGGGAAAGCGGATCGTCAGGCAAGTTTGCTGGCTCACAGTGGTCTTCGGGTCGGCGGTAATGATTTGGACATCCATCTTGCATTCCGTCAACTGATGCCAATGCTTGGCCTTGGCAGCAAAACCCGCAAAGGCATTGATATGCCAATCAGCCAGTTTTGGAACCCGATAGCGATCAATAATATCGTTGCACAAACCGAATTCTACAGTGCTTCCAACTTTTCGGCGCTTGATCAGCTTCGACGTGATGCAGCAGAGCCGGAGAAGTTACTTCATTTGCTGCGGGTTTATCATGAAACGCTGGGTTACCAATTGGTCAGGAAAGCGGAAGAGTGCAAGATTGCCTTGTCGGATGCAGCTTCTTACCATGTTGAGCTTGACGGTTTGTCTGAGTTACTTGACGTTTCTGTGACACAACAAGATATGGCCGCTGCTATTGAGTCGCCGAGAGTCAAGATGAGCCAGCTTGTGACAGAAGCCATACAGCAAAGCGGTATCAAGCCGGATGTTGTGTACATGACTGGTGGAACTGCACGTTCTCCGATCCTTAGAGCTTGTATCGAACAACAACTACCCGATGTGCCTGTGGTCAGTGGCAGCTATTTTGGCTCGGTAACTGCAGGTTTAGCTCGATGGGCAGAGCACTGCTTTGCTTAGGGTTTAGTAAAGATTGAGATTAATAAGCCCGTTAAAAACGGGCTTATTAATAAACGCGAATATCTTTATTCTCAAGCGGCAATTAGCCGGCCCATGCTGAACACCAGCCTTCAGCGGAAACTAATTTACCCGGGAATAGCTGACAAGGGCGCCAACTGTCTCCCTTTTCACCTTGCAGCAAGACACAGTTAGAGCAACTTCTGTCTTCATAAGGTGACTTATGGATATATTTGAGCGCTGATGCTTGCGCATCATCCTCTTCAAGGTGAGGGAGATCTGAAGCTTGAACTGGCTTGATCAGTGCCTTTCCACCCAATGTTACTCCGATGACACCAGCAAGGCTAAATTTTAAAAAAAACTTCTACGACTCGATTGATCTTTCATTGCTACTTCCTCTTGTACTAATCGACATTGCTTTTTTTTGTTGTTTTCACGCTGCTTACTAAAGATGAGTGGCCGCACATCAGTGTTCAGCGAAGCCAAGCAAAAGTTGGCTCCATAAGTTTGGAAGGCAAATAGTCTTCCGTCATTTTTCTTTTTGCGAATAGTGCCAAAAAGTACGTGAAACGAAAATTTTAGCGCTCAAATCAGTCCTTTAGAGTGTAACGGATTACATTTGTTAACAATTGATTAATAAGGTTGTCATGGCAATGACAAGTTTAAGTGTTTGACTGTCAAGGGTTTGAGTCTGAGCAAAAAAAATTACATATTATGGCGTTCTTACTATTGCAACATCCTATTTACAAGCGCATGCTATGACCGCCTTACCAACGATGAAAATAACAAAGGTAGAGAAAATGAACTTATTCCTTATCGATATTGATGGCGCTCTGGTTGATTCGAAAACTGTAGATCTAGAATGCTACACCCAGGCTGTACAAGATGTTCTGGGTATCCATATTGAAGCTGACTGGAGCCGATATCAGAATGTCACAGATTCCGGCGTGCTTGATGAAATCATTACCAAGCATCAGATCACAGCTAGTCGTTCGTTGATCCATCGTCAGGTTGAAAGCCGCTATCTGCAGTTGATTCGGGACTATTTGGCAAAACACCCGACGGATGTCAGTCAAATTCAGGGAGCCAAAGATTTTATTGAACAAATGCGAGGTCGTGAAGATACGCATGTTGCGATTGCTACTGGCGGATGGGAGTCTGCCGCGAAGCTGAAGTTGCGCGCAGCGGGTATTGATATCGCTAATATGACATTTGCCTCGTCTTCTGACGCCATGAGCCGAACTGAAATCATGGCGCTGGCGGCGTTTCGTGCCAAGCAAGATTCTGGTGTTACTTTCGATCGCCGTGTTCTGTTTGGTCATGGCTTGTGGAACAAGCATGCTTCCCAAGAGCTGGGCTACGATTTTGTTGAAGTGGGTAATAATGGCCAGCACCACCATCACATTCCCAATTTAGTCCACTATCAGGCAGCTTTTTCTCAGCTGGCATTGCAGTAACCGCTCTTAATATTCAATTCCATTCTAAATTGATAGCCTTTGCCGCCGGGGCAGGGGTTATCTACTCCCTTGTTTAAGGTACGTGATAGCCCTTCAAAATTTGACAGATTAAATAGGCGCAAGTGCCGGATTTATATATGTTGAAACCAGTGAATAGCACGAGTTTGTGTAATGCTCTGAGCGAGTAAGTTATTTTCCTTGGTAGAACTTTGGTGATCATCATGTTAGCAGGCAGAGCTCTAATATTATCAGTAGTTGCCCTAGGACTATCGGTTCCGGATAGCCAAGTGATTGCAGCCCAAGAAGGCGTACCGTACTGTCATAGCCATGCTGGAATAAATTTTCCTGACTTTATGGCGATGTGGGATTATGGTAATCCCGCGGTGACAGAGAAAAAAAATTCCAAGCATTACTTAACCTTGCTGCAAATAGCCAAGATAAAACCTACATGAGCGAGTTGCTGAGCCAGATTGCCAGAACGTACGTCATGCGTGGAGAGCATAAAGAGGCCGAGTTTTTTTTCTCGAGCAGTCTCAGCTGTATCTATCAGATTCTGAGCCTAGGCTGAAGCTAACTACTTGCGAGAAAAAGCCCGCTTATTGCTTGATAAAGGCAGGCAGCAGGAAGCGATAGCCCTCTTAACTGCTTCATGGGAGATCGCTAACGAAAGCAAATATGATCTCCTCGCGATCGAAACAGCGTTGGATTTGCGTGATTTACAACGAGGCGAGGATCATAGCTGGCATAATCGGGCGCAGTTGCTGGCTGAGGAAACTACTGATCTTAAAGTGCAGCAATGGGTCAGAAATAACCATGCTAGGTTTCTTTAACTTCAGCCATTCCAACGGTGATACCGTTTTTTTTCTTGCACTGAGTCCGCTGGTCATATTCTGAATCTTGTATTTTGAGGGTGCTTGGGTAGAGATGGCAATTTTTGACAAGATGGAAGCAAAGTGTCATTTTTTTTGTCTAATCTTGCTTATGAAAGCGCAAGAAAGTGCAGTTGGAGTGATATCGTGCATGAAGAATGATAATGAATGGGTTGTTCGCTGGTTTACCGATGTTTGGAGTAGGGCGGATGGCTGTTTGCTCGCAGAATATGCGACTGATCCTTTTAATTTTCACCTGCCCGGAGGCCGGGTTTTAAGCCTTAGCCATGTAGAGTACCTGAATTTTATTACTATCTGGTGCCAGCGATTTAAGAACGTCAATTTTATTATCAAAGATGTGATAAATGACGGCGAGAAGACGGTTGCTCTCTATCAATGCAGCGCCACCTATAACGGTGGTTGGGCAAGAATTCCGGCAAAAAAAAGCAGCATGTAGCGATGACTGGCATGGTGTTTTTTTTAAGCGAGAAAATGGAAAGATTACCGATTGTTGGCTGGAAGATAGCAGCTTTGATTTATACCAGCAGCTAACTCGTTATCTCGAGTAGTGTTGCATCTGAGGTTTACATGCCGATAAAAAAAAGCGGCATCCGAAGATGCCGCTTTGATGTGATTTCAGCAATATGCCTTTTTGTATAACTACACGTTTAGGCAGTTTGAGCGCTTCGAGCGTGAGAAAGCTTTAGTTGCTCAAAGAACTGCTTAGTCTCTGTAACTATTACTTCCCGCAGTAGGATCAAGCCTATCAGGTTAGGAACAGCCATTAACCCATTGACGATGTCTGCAATCAGCCAGATCATATCCAGCTTTAGGAAAGCTCCGCCTGCCACAAGAACCAGGAAGAACAGCTTATATGGAAGGATCGCCTTTACACCAAATAGGTAGGTAACACAGCGTTCGCCATAATAGTTCCAGCCAAGAATCGTCGTGAAAGCGAAGAACATAAGCCCCACAGACACCATTAACGGTCCCCAGTAAGCTGAGTCCAGACCACTTGCAAATGCAAATGTCGTCATTTCAGCGCCGGCATATTCACTTTGCCATGCTCCGGTAACAACCAGTGTCAGTCCCGTCATGGTACAAATGATAATGGTATCGAAGAATGTCCCTGTCATTGAAGTCAGGCCCTGTTTTACACAAGAGTCTGTCTTGGCTGCAGCGGCCGCCATAGGCGCGCTACCCAGGCCCGATTCATTCGAGAACACGCCGCGGGCAATACCTGACTGGATAGCCAGCATAATACCAGCACCGAAAAAAAACCACCAGCTGCAGCATGGCCGGTAAAGGCTGAGGTGATCACTAGCTCGACAGCAGCAGGCAGTGCTTCGGCCTGTGAGGTCAGCACGGTGAGACAGGCCAAAATATAGAAGCCAGCCATGATAGGCACCACTTTACTGGCCACGCTTGCGATAGACTTAATGCCCCCGAGGGTCACTGTTGCCACTAACACGGTAAGAATAATGACGGTTAGTTCTCGTGGTGCTTCAAACGACAGGTAGGCAGCATCGACAATCGCGTTGGCCTGCGGGAAAGTACCAATACCGAAGCAGGCAACACCAAGAGCAAAGATAGCAAAGAGTTTTGCCAACAACTTGCTTCCGACACCTTTTTCCAGGTAGTACATTGGGCCGCCAATCATCTGACCGTTTGAGTCAGTTTCACGGTATTTGACCGCTAACAGGCATTCGCCGTACTTGGTTGCCATGCCAAACAGAGCTGCCAGCCACATCCAGAATAGAGCTCCCGGACCGCCGAGCTTAATAGCAGTAGCGACACCGACAATGTTACCGGTACCGATAGTGGCCGAAAGGGCGGTACAAAGCGCGGCAAAACTGGAAACATCTCCGTTGCCGTTGCTATTTTTCTTGTTTGAGAACACATAGCTCAGCGCTAGCGGTAAGTGACGAATTTGGATAAACCCAAGGCGAATGGTCAGGTAAAGACCAGTACCAACCAGCAGGATCAGTAAGGGTGGGCCCCAAACAAAGTTATCAATAGTTTGTAGTAAATTGTGTAGTGGATTCATTATTCTCCCTTAAACATCAAAGGAAGAGATAAAAAAAACAACAGAAAGGTGGTGTTACAGAAAAGCTGGTTACAGATTTTTTTTCTGAGCTGTTGATCTTATCTCCTCTGTCCTTTTGCCTGAGAGTTTCACTCACCCGTTTCTGCCTGAGGCAGAGAGGGGGAAGTTTGCTCCTTCGGCGTCCGATTTAACGGATCTCTCCAGAGGCTCCTCCAACAACAGTCCATACCATAATGCCAATTCAAGGAACTGACATTGCGGTGCCTGAAAGATTTACAACTCAATAACTGAAAGATTCTGGTTAGTTGAACTGCTTACTTCTTCGGCGGGCGGATACAATCACGTATCTTGCCACTCTCCTGCTGTCTTCATCGGAACTCATTTTCGAACGACATACTAAATGATAAAAATGTGATTGTCTGCAAAAAAAATCACACAAAAAAAAGATAAAATTTTACATAGAAATTAGGGAGTGACAGTTAGTTGACTAATGAGTGACGCCATAATCGCATTACTTCCCGCTCTCATTTTGGCCCAAGAGAAGGCTAAAATGTTGCAGTGTTATTTTTTTTATGCTCATCTACACTATTTTGTAGGCAGCTGAAGACGAAGGAAATATAGAATAAATTGAAATTAAAAAAAATTATTTTAATTCCTAGAGGTAATATTAGAAAACTGTTTTCACCCATATTTCTCTACTAACCCATTGATGTAACTAAGCTAGCATAGAATTTGAAAGTTAT
>LLEN01000184.1_pt1 | contig 12275 bp, 13 predicted proteins | sample 595881 | NCBI WGS metagenome assembly LLEN01 (sample SAMN02919314, study PRJNA255460) | bioreactor metagenome | biome: chemostat; feature: culture 2012_10.3; material: sediment; isolation source: day86 10degC chemostat 2012 inoculated with Wadden Sea sediment taken from... | place: Germany: Bremen ...
CGAAGCAACATACAAACATTTGCAGGACAGCTATGTATTTGATGATCGGGGAATGGTCGTGATCAAGGGCAAAGGAGAGATGCATACTTATATGCTCAAAGGACGTAAGGAAGAAGCGGTCAACAAATAAGGATAGGTGTATGAAGTTAATTTCGAGTTTGCTTATTGTTTTTGCTTTGCTGATTACTGGTTGTGATAGTCAGCCACCACAGACGAGAGAGTTGAGAATTGGCCTAATTGCACCGGTTAGTGGGCAAATTCCGGAAGTCGGACTGGCGACAATTGAAGCCGCCGAGTTGGCGGTACGAGAAGTTAATGATCGCGGTGGACTGATTCTCGATGACAAGCACTATCACGTCGCTTTGCTAATTGAGGATAACCAGGACAATGCCGAGCAAACAATCAGTGCCGCATTGCGGCTTATCAATCAGCAAAATGTCAGCGCGATTGTAGGCCCGCAAGCGAGCCGAAATGCTATCCCAGCAGCAAGGTATGCTGAATTCGCCCAGATCCCTATGCTCAGTCCCTGGTCGACAAATCCGGAAACCACGAGAAATAAAAGTTGGGTATACCGTATTGCCTTTAATGACACTTTTCAGGGGCAACTGATGGCAAGGTTTGCCTTCCAAGATCTCGGTTATCAAAAAAGCGGCGGTGCTTTACGATGTCTCCAGTGAATACAATCGTAACCTGGCCGAAGTATTTCGAACCGCCTTCAAGGCACAAGGGGGCAGGGTGGTTGCTTTTGAGCTTTATACCCGGGATGCTCCTGATGTGACAGAGCAGTTGCGCCGGATCCAAGCCACTGAACCCGGGGTTTTGTTCTTACCCAATTATTATAATGAAGTGCCTGAACAGGCCCGTTTGGCAAGAGAGCTGGGGATTAGTGCTCTCTTGCTTGGCAGTGATACCTGGACTCAAATCCCCGTAACCGAGCGAAATGCAATTGAAGGTGCTTTTTTTTCAGCACCCATTACGCTGTCGATAAAGCGGATGGTGAAGCATTGAATTTCAGGCACGTTACCGAGAAGCCTACAACAAGGATCCGAATGATGTTTCTGCGCTGACTTATGATGCCTTCGGGATATTATTTGAAGCTACAAGGCGTCATGGTGGTGTTGATCCGAAAGGCATTCGCGATGCATTGAATACCTTGGGGGGGTATGAGGGGTTACTGGACGAATTGAGTTTAAGGGCTCTGGTGACCCAACGAAAAGTGCGGTGCTGCTTGAGGTCAAAGAGGGCGAATTTGCCTTTAAACGTTGGATTGAGCCGTAACGGCTGAGTTCACAAGTTAACTATAAAGTGACAAGTATCATCAATAATTGCAGACACAACGCCACATCAACCTCAGTCATGATTTACTATCATTGACTTCAATTACTTGTACTTTCAGTTTGAAGATGCGTAGCACGAGAACGATGTACTCGCATTTGGATGATCAAAAAAGGACTTACGATGAAAGCCGTACTATATTCCCTTGCTCTGCTGAGTCTTTCAGCTTGTGCAAGTGATAACAATGAAACGTTTTTTTTCTCTTCAAGAAGTACAACAAGCCAAACCGGTAGAGCTCGCTGACAGTTTCACGGTCAAAGCTTCAGATGATCTGGCGTTGGCTGTTCGCTCATATGTTCCGCCAAGCCCTAAAGCCGTATTTATCTTCTATCATGGTGGAGGAGCCCACAGTGGTGTGTTGTATAACCACTTAGCTGTTGGCCTTGAAACTAAATATGATATTGCTGTTTATACCCCTGACCTTAGAGGGCATGGCGACTCTCAAGGCGACAGAGGTGATAGCCCCTCGAAACAACGTGTTTGGCAAGATATCAGCGATATGATTGATTTTGTGAAATCCAAGCACCCTGGTAAGAAAGTCTTTCTTGGCGGGCATTCTAGCGGCGCTGGGTTAGTGCTGAATTACTCGTCATGGGAAGAACGAGTTCCTGTTGAGGGTTATAGTTTTGTCGCGCCTTATTTTGGCTATAAATCTGAAACAGACAAAGAAGGCAGCCATTATCAGTTCACTGACGTTAAAACCTCCTCATTTGTTATTAATAGTATGAGCGGTGGGCTTTTCTCTGGACATGATAAAGCGGTGCAGTTTAATTATCCTGCTGATGTACTGAATAAAAACCCCAAATTGGTTACCTTTAACACCGTCAATATGGCAAATGCTCTGACACCTGATGATCCGCAAGCGCAGATAGCATCGCTTGCAAGCTTCGGGCTTTGGATGGGGCAAAAAGATGAAGCATTTGATGCTCAGAAAACGGTTGATTTTGTAAAACAAAATCAGAGCAAACAAGCCGATAGTAGTATTTCGCTAGTGGACAATCAAAATCATTTCTCGATAATCCTTGTTGCCGATGATTTAGTCGGAGATTGGCTGAAACAGCGTGTCGACAATTCTCTATAAAAATAGAGTAGGCGGCATCTTGGCATCCCGATGTCGCCTATTCTATTTACGGTATTCTCTTAGCTCGCAGGTTCAAGCAATGCAGGGCAAGTGGGCATCTCTATATATTTTGATAACTCTTCTGCTATCTGAAGGAGCTTAGTTTCTCCGTTCATTTTTCCGATCAGCTGAATTCCAACAGGTAGCCCATTGCTGTCCAAGCCAATTGGCATAGTAATAACAGGGTGCCCAATAAGGCTGACTGGTGTCGTATATGCAGTCAGTGCATCAAGATAATTCAGCTCCTGCCCATTGATCATCAGAGGTGTTTTATAGTCCCTATTAGGGCCATGCTCCGTGCTTGGCTGCATATGACGGAATGCTACGCTGCATGTTACTGGTAATATCCATGCATCGTATTGTTCGAAAAATTCCTGGCAATGCTGGATCAAACCCTCCCTTTGTTTCAGTGCTAGGCGATACTCATTCTTGTTTCTTCGATACCCCTGCATTACGTTAGCCAAGAAGTGAGGAGAACGTTTACGGCTGCTTTTGCCAGATAGTATACTTAGCCACCTGATGAAAGGATTCATTAGCCCTGAAGTTTCAAACCCCATTATTTTCCCGTATGTCCGCCAGCAACTGGCAAAGCTTAGCCGTTCTGGTTTTGTTTGGTGGCATTGATGTCCGGCGCTTTGCCAGTTTGTAGTTGCTTGATTAATCAGGTTACTGATGTCTGAATCGAGGGGAAGATCTTCGGCTTGTTGCCAAATAGCCAAGTTGAGCTGTTCACCTAGGTCGATTCTTATTTCCGCTGTTAGTGCTTGCCAAATTAGGGCTAAATCCTGAGGCTCTCTTGCGATGGGGCCCGGGCGAGCAAAATGTGGCAAAGATAGTTCAGGCTTCACAAAGATCCCTTGGTTAGTCAGAGCACCTTCACTGGGTAATAAACTATATACGCCACAGAAACTGGCTGGGATCCGCAAGGAACCTGCTAAATCCGTGCCTATGTCAACAAAGCTCATGCCTGAAGCCACTGCTGTTGCTCCCCCGCCACTGCTACCTCCACTGGTATATTCTTGATTCCAGGGGTTGTTGCAAAAACCACGAATCTTGTTGTTTGTTTGGAAGTCCATTGCGAAAGGGGGAAGGCTTGTCTTGCCCAGTAAGCTGGCACCTTGACGAAATAGTTCTTCTGCTACAGGTGCCGTGAATTCACTCATTGTCGTTCGGGGAAGACCAAAGCTACAGGGGGAGCCTTCAATATGGAACTGATCCTTAAAGCTGATAGGTAAGCCCGCCAAAGGAGAAGACGTGGCCATGGTTTGAGTGTGGTCTTGATAAAGAAAAGCACCTAGCTTTGGATCCAGTTGAGTTACCCGGCTCAGTAAATGCTGCTTGATCTGCTGTGGGCTTGTCGTCCCCTGGCGGAGACTTTCACAAGCCTGAACGGCGGTTAATTGATGAATTGCCATAGGTTACGTCCTCGTTGAGTCATTTCTTGGCAAATTACAACAAGTTTTCGCTATGTCGGCTGTTCAGATCCTGCTGTTTTTATCGGGATGTAAATCTGTGTTAGCCAATCTTTTTCAAGCGACGTGACAGGAGAGGTTAGGTAGAGTTCAAAAGGCAGAGTCTCTCTTAGCTTATAACCCGAGCTTGGCAGCCAAGCGTGGAAGGCCTGATTCCAAGTTTGGTATAAGTAATCATAGCTACCCCTGTGTTCACATACTGCCCATAGGCCCGAATCTATCTTGATCCAGTCTGGGCTCCAGCTAAGTGTTTGATGTTCAAGATACAGGCTCCGTATAATACGTCTGCGTGGCTGTCATTAAGGCTTTGGGGGCTCGCTGGAAATGCGCTGATCAAACCATATAGTCGCGGCTGTTGGCTGAGGCGTTGAAAATCACAGGTTATTTTTTTTCCTGAGTTTGTTTCAAAAAGGTACCGTTGACGGTGCCTTTGGCCGTTTTGTAATTATAAAAGAGGTCAGGCAGCGTTTGGATATCGACCTTCAGTTGGGGATTTTTTTTGTCGTTACGGTGTTCAAAAAGGGCCGAGACTTATCCAGGCTTAATTTGGCTTTTTCCGGCTGCAAGCGAAATTCACTTGGGCTGATGGAAAATTGTTGTTTGAATGCTCGGGTAAAAGCACTGTGTGTTTCAAAACCAGAGCACAAAGCTATATCGAGTATACCTAAATCAGGTTGGGCAAGAAGTTTTCGAGCTGAAACTTCTAACCTACGGTGCAATACATACTGGCTTACAGATTCACCTAATAAAGCACTGAACATTCGCTGGAAGTGGAAGCTAGATAAACAGGCATGTTGAGCAATTAGCTCAGCAGAAAGCTTTTTATCTAAATTTTGTTCAATAAAAAGTAGTGCTTGTTCTAGCTTATGTCGGGTTCTGCCACTCATACCTGTTGCCAACTCTTCTGATATTTTGCATTCATTTTACCAACATTGTCAGGAAATGTTTGACTAGTTATCTTTGGTCAACATTTATAGCTGAGTAGCAGATAGCCCTGTTCAAAGTTTTATGATCTGTTTGCATGTTGTACACTGGTATACGCTTTTATAGAAAAAAAACGTTGCCATAACTTTCGCTTTACTCTGAATACTGTTGAGTGATTACAAAACATTACTGACTCCTATAAATTAAAATAATTATGATTATCAAGATAAAATTACTGTCAGTTATTTTCTTGAGCTGTTACAGGAAGGTGGATATTTATAATTTTGACTTTTGTTTGTTTCATTTTCTAACAATGGTAATGATTTTTGGCTCATCGCAATTTAAAGTAATATTGTCCACTTGGTATTGCTATTCAAATCAATATATTTCTTAAAGCTAGTGTGAGAAAACGATTGTCAATCGTTAGTTAGAACACATATCTACTATATTACTATTACAATAAATTTTATTTATAACTCTATTAGTAATTAATTCTTATTGTTTAAATTAATGTTACATTTTTGGTGTGTTTAACATAAGTGAATTTTGTAATAAGGTCAATGTGACAAATGTCATCAAAAAAAATGGATACATAACATAATATGAAAAGGAATTGAGTAAAACTATCATTTCTCCCGTTTATGCGAAATGTTTAAAGTTAGAAAAGCAAGTTTGTTATTTTCTATTTTAAGTATTTGATTTTAAGGGTTTTTATGGTATTTCTCTTGCTATGTTTCATAGGTGGATTATAGCTGGTGATAATTGTAGATAATAGCTGACAGTCTAAGACAATGTCAGATAGAAGTCGGTTATTCTTGCCTGTAATATTATCCGTATTCGCAGAACAATAAGATATGTATTGTGTTACTTTTTTTTGAATGAATAGGAACTGAAATGAATAAGACTATAGCAGTACTTTCTCTAATTCTTACTACAACATGCTTTAGTGTAGAAGCTTCTACAAGTAGGATTAGTGGTTTTTTTTGGGAACGAAAAAAAACTCGATGATAACCCTTGGAAACCATTCAATGAGCAACTTGAGCTAGGCGCTATGCTAGATATTAGGCCTGACAGTTGGCCTGTTAGTATTTCTACTGGTGTATATTGGTCGGCTGATGCACATGATGAACAGAATAGTAATCAAAGTTATACAGAAAATAATGGCACAACGACTGAACTACTTCTAGGGCTGAGACGAACTTTGGATTTTTATGGAACTAATCTACACCCCTATTATGCTGCTGGATTAGCGTATATATCGGGAGAGAAGAAGGACTTTGGTCAGACTCAAAAAGATTCGGCGTTAGGGTACTGGGTGGGTACTGGTGTTTACTGGACGTTTACTCAACATTTCGACATCGGTATTGAAGGTCGGTATTCGAAGGCGGAGGCTGAATTTTCAGGCAAAGATGTTGAGCTTGGTGGTACTCATTTAGGTTTTACTTTGGGTTACAGCTGGTAAGTAAGTATTTAAACGTTGAGTTAAGTAATTACAAAAATAATTAGATAGTGCATTTAGCACTGTATTGAACTTAGAAAGTAGAACTAAGTTTTTTTTGACCTGCTCTTATTGGTCAAAAATTATAGAAAGGAAATGTAATAATGGGCAAGCTTACTTATTCAGCTATATCGCTTTCATTGCTTTATTCAGGAATGATATCGGCAGAGCTGGCAGAAAAACAAGGTATTAGTGGTGAAGTGTCAATTAACACTGGCTACATGTCGTCGACATCTAACTTCAATACAGACGGTGAGAAAATTAAGACCGGTGAATTAAATACAGCTGGTAGCTCTGAAAGTGATGTTGCATTTACTCCTTTGGGAAGTCTGCAATATACCTTTGGCACAGGTTTAGATAAACAATTCTACATTGGTACTTCCCGGGATGATGTTGCAGTCGGCGATTTCGCTCTTGAGCTCGGTTATAGCCAAGAGTTTGCCTATGGAACCGTGGTGAGTGTTTCTTATGTCCCATCCATCATGGCTGGCGAAACTTGGGCAGATCCCTACCTGACGGGAACCGAAAGGAAAACGACCGATCAATCAACAGATGCATTCCGCCTTAAGCTCAGCACTATAGCAGGAACAGGTTTGTCCCTCGATCTGGCCTTCGCCACTACAGAAATCGAAGAGGAGAAGTCAGGATCTGTATTTTCGGCAACAGATCAGAAGCTGCTCGATCGAAACGGCAACAGTATTTACATCAAAGCAGAATACAAGTCTGAACTTGATCGAACATCTGCACTTGTACCATCTCTTACCTATATATCGCATTCTGCAGATGGAGAGGCGATGGCTTTCTCTTCATATAGAGGGGAGCTTACTTATTACAAGTTAATAGATCGTCATTTAGTTGCCGTCACTGCCGGGTATGGGCATAGCGCATATGATGCGATCAATCCACTCTTTAATAAAACTCGTTCTGATAATAGCTACGGCTTGTTTGTCGCGTATGAGTATAACTCGGTATTCGGTTGGAATGATTGGTCCTTCGTTTCGTTTGCGGGATACGGAAAGAATGCTTCGAATATTGAATTCTATGATGAAAAGGGTTACCTAGCTTTAGTCGGTATGAACTACAAATTTTAATTTTGTATGTAGTAAACCGGGGAGCAACGCCTTTATTACCTGATATCACTTTGGCTGACTCTTAAAGTCTGATGGCTCCTTAATTGAGCAAGGATGCCAATAAGCGATCGCTAGCCGTTAAAAATACCAAGGAGTTGCTCTTGCCAATTTTATCTCAATTATCTGCCAAGTTGACAGCTAAGCCTTATTTGCTTGCTGCCGCTCTGACATTACTTATTGTTGCCTGGATGGCATCTGGTCAAATATCTCAGGTTGAAGCAACTGATGTTTCTGAAGTCGAAAAGCCTCTTAGAGTTCTTCCTAGTGTTCGAACGAAAGAAATTAATGCTGAGCTTGTTGTCCGTAATGTGATCCTGTACGGCCGTACTGAGCCTGATCGCACCGCTACTGTAGCGGCTGAAGTGGCCGGACAGATCGTTGAGGTTGTGGCACAACGCGGTAGTGTTTTGAAGAAAGGCGACTTGATAGCTCGAATTGACAAAAATGATCTGCCTAAACAGCTTGAGTACGCTCAGGATCGACTCAAGCAAAGAGAGGTAGAATTTGCTGGTATTCAGAAGCTTAATGCGAAGGGATTTCAGGGGAAGGTTCGGTTGGCTGAAGCTGAAGCATCACTCACTCAAGCGCACGTTGAATTGGCCAGATTACATCGCTTGCTCGGCAAAACTGAAATTAGATCGCCACAGGCAGGGATACTCAATGAACGCTTCGTTGAAGAGGGTGACTTTGTTTCAATAGGGACAGCTGTGGCTAAAATTACTGATATCGATCCTTTAATCGTCAGGGCTGATGTAACCGAGAAAGATATTTATGCCATTTATCTAGGTCAGACAGCCACAGTTCGCTTGCTTAATGATCAGGTTGTCGATGGCAAGTTGCGGTATATCTCACGAATTTCAGACACCGAAACCAACACCTTCAAAATTGAAGTCAGCATTCCTAATCCCGATTTTACACTCTGGGCTGGAGTCAGTGCCGAGCTAAGTTTGCCACTGGAAGAAACACGGGCTATCAAGATATCACCTTCGGTGATGGCATTGGATGAGGCAGGCAATATTGGTGTTAAAACGGTAATCGATGGTGTGGTTAACTTCCATCCGATTGACCTCGTCAAAACAGAGAAGGACGGGGCGTGGCTTGGCGGTTTCACCGAGAGTGCAGAGATCATTGTCCTGGGCCAAGGTTTTGTAAAGGTTGGAGATCGTGTCAAAGCCATCAAGGTGGAGAACTAAGCCATGGTGAATGTTATTGATGCCGCCCTCAGTCGGGGGCGTACTGTTGTTGTATTGCTGTTGGTGCTACTCACGGCTGGTTCAGTTAGTTATTTCTCGATCCCGAAAGAATCTGATCCCGATATTCCTATTCCTTATGTCTATGTTGCCGTTGAACATAGCGGAATATCGCCTGAAGATGCGGAAAGAATGCTGCTGCGTCCCCTGGAACAAGAGCTACAGGGATTGGAGGGGCTGAAAGAGATGAAGGCTCTGCCGTAGAAGGGCATGCGTCAATATTTCTTGAATTTCAGCTGGATGTCGATCAGAAGCAAGCCTTAGCCGATGTCCGCGAAAAGGCTGATTTAGCAAAAGGTAAACTCCCTGCCGGTACCGACGACCCCACGGTTCATGAGATCACCATGGCAGGCTGGGCTCCTGTTGTGACGGTAGTGTTGTCTGGGTCTGCTCCCGAGCGCACGCTGATTATGATGGCTCGGGAATTACAGGATAAGCTAGAAACCTTACAGGAGGTATTGGAAGTTGAGATCGGTGGTGACCGAGATGAAATGGTCGAGATTCTAGTCGCCCCTTTGTTGATGGAAAGCTACAACCTTGATCAGGCAGCTATCTATAACTTATTGTCGCGAAACAACCGTCTGGTAGCCGCTGGAAATATGGACAATGGCAAAGGGCGCTTTCCTATTAAGGTGCCTTCTGTTTTCGAGAGTATTTCTGATGTGCTTTCGTTGCCTGTCAAGGTCGATGGTGATCGGGTGATCACCTTTGGGGATATTGCAGAAATACGCCGTGTCTTTGCCGATCCTAACTCGTTTGCCCGGCTAAATGGAAAACCGGCCATTACGCTAGAGGTAAAAAAAAGCGAGCAGGAGAGAATGCGATTGAAACGGTCAATCAAGTTCGCGATATTGTTGCCGAAGAGTCAAAGCTGTGGCCCGCTAATGTCCAAGTGGACTTTACTGGCGATACGTCTGAAAACGTTAAAGACATGCTGGCAGATCTTCAGAACAACGTTGCCTCGGCAGTACTGTTGGTGGTGATTGTGATCATTGCCATTTTGGGGGGTCGTAGCGCTGCATTAGTGGGCATCTCTATCCCAGGCTCTTTTCTCACCGGCATTCTGGTTCTATCTGCTTTCGGTATGACGATGAACATGATGGTGCTATTCGGGCTGATCATGGCTGTCGGTATGTTAGTTGACGGTGCGATTGTTGTGACAGAATTTGCCGATCGTGAGATGAGTGAAGGAGCACATAGAAAAGAGGCCTATCGTAAAGCGTCTAATCGTATGGCATGGCCGATTATCGCTTCAACAGCAACGACATTAGCAGCATTTGCCCCATTGCTATTTTGGCCTGCTGATGGGTGAATTTATGAAGTATCTGCCGTTGACGCTGATATTTACCCTCAGTGCCTCTTTGGTTATGGCATTAATTTTTTGTTCCGACTCTCGCACCTTATTTGGTAAGCCGAGGTTGATAGCATCTGCTGAAAAAGAGCCGTTTAGTGCTGCCGAGCAGGGTGAACTAACAAAGCTCAACGGGTTCACTGGCTTGTATGTGAGAACGTTGAAAATAGCAATATACAGGCCTTGGCTGAGCCTTGGCGCCGCGCTGATATTTTCCGCCGTAGTATTCATGGCTTTCGGTATGTTTGGTAAGGGGGTTGAGTTCTTTCCTGAAACTGATACGGGGGCTTTTAATATAACAGTACGTTCGCAGGGCGATCTTTCGGTGCTCGAAAAAGACGCTGTAATGCAGGAAGTCGAGGCACAACTGTTGGGGATGAAAGAAATAGAAACCTTGTATGGCAAGACTGGGGGGGAGAATGGAGGGGAAAATAAAGTTGGCTATATCCGTGGTAACCTGACTGACTGGCAAGGGCGTCGCAATATCGACGATATTACAGCTGAGGTACTAAAGCGTACGGAACATCTGGCTGGCATTAAGCTTGAGGTTCGTAAAGATGGTAACGGGCCTGCATCAGGGAAACCGTTCCAGTTGGAGATCGGCTCGCGCTTCCCTGAGTTATTGCAGCCAGCGTTGGAGAAAGTGAAAGCGGAACTGGAGCAGCATCCCGCGTTTACCAATATTACAGATAATGGTAGCAAGCCCGGTATTGAGTGGCAGATTAAGGTTGATCGAGAGAAGGCGGCTCGTTTTGGCGCCGATGCTGCGCTTGTCGGGGCCAATGTCCAGTTTGTGACGACAGGATTGAGGATTGGTAGTTTCCGGCCTGATGATGTCGATGATGAATTGGATATTAAGGTTAGGTTTCCCGAGGAATACCGCCATGTCGATAGCTTGCAGCAACTTAGATTAAAGACATCGACCGGGCAGGTTCCTATCAGTAATTTTACTGAACTCAGGGCTGCGAATAAACAGGGGACAATAAATAAGGTTGATAGTCGTCAGGTGGTCACGCTTGAAGCGGATTTGGTACCCGGCTATAACCTGAATAATGTTCTGCCCGGACTGATGCTAAAATGCCAACGCTAGGATTGGATCAGAGAGTGGCCCTGAAGCTAAGGGGAGAGAATGAAGATCAAAAGGAGTCTGAGATTTTCCTTATACAGGCTTTTGCTGTCGCCCTGGCTGTAATGGCTCTGATACTGATCACCCAGTTTAACTCCTTTTATCAGGCGTTCTTGATCCTCAGTGCAGTACTCTTTTCTACCGTTGGTGTTTTTTCTGGGGTTATTACTTACTCAGCAAGCCTTTGGGGTTGTAATGGGAGGCCTTGGGGTTATTTCCCTTGCGGGCATCGTTGTTAATAATAATATCGTTCTCATTGATACCTTTAATGTATTGTGCAAGCAAGGGGTGGCACCGATGGAAGCGATCCTCAGAACTGGGGCAGAGCGCCTGCGACCGGTGCTCATGACAACGGTAACGACGATTTTGGGATTGATGCCAATGGTACTAGAGATGAACCTCGATTTCTTTAATCGAAGTATTGAGTTCGGTGCTCCCATTTCAAAATTTTGGGTTCAGCTAGCGTCAGCTGTCGCCGGTGGACTTGCGTTTGCAACGGTGCTCACGTTGGTATTAACCCCTTGCCTGCTTGCACTCCGCCTAGACCGGAAAAGAAAGCAGCAACCTTTACCCCTAGAGGTCGATATTCAATTGAAAGAACCAAAGCTAAATATAGTAAGTGTGCCGTAAATATATTTTTGGTTTCTATCTGGCTTGAAACAGTATTCGTAATGATAAAAAGGTAATTACAAAACAGCCCCACAATAGGGGCTATTTTGTGTTCATTAGTCTAATTATTCTCTTTGGCTCTCTTTCTACCAGACGCCTCTGAGGTCAGTAGCTCGGGTATATGCCGTTTAATAGACCCAGTCCCGGTATTGTGAATGTTCTATACACATTTCTTGATATAGCCATACCATCCGATCCAGAAACCATGTTTTAGCTAATATCGTTATTACTGTTCCCAAGACCGCTAACCATAGGTGCAGGGCGATAAGTCCGTAAACAGCAAGAATGAATCCAAAAAAAATATCATGACTTTCAATACTGTTATTGCAAGAAGTTGATGGCTAGGCAGCCTGATTTGGCATGGCAGAGCAGGATTCTCTCGCCAAATACTGCCTTTGAG
>LLEN01000185.1_pt1 | contig 12271 bp, 16 predicted proteins | sample 595881 | NCBI WGS metagenome assembly LLEN01 (sample SAMN02919314, study PRJNA255460) | bioreactor metagenome | biome: chemostat; feature: culture 2012_10.3; material: sediment; isolation source: day86 10degC chemostat 2012 inoculated with Wadden Sea sediment taken from... | place: Germany: Bremen ...
CCCGGTAACAAATATAGCTGTAACGGAAAAAGGGGTAACTGCATAGTTCATAGCCTTTACTGACGTTATTTAATGGATGTAACGTTAGTGATTAGTATAAGCAGACAATTTTAGGAAATTGTCTGCTTTTCGATACTACTGCAGAGTTAACAACATTGCGGAAGTTAAGCGGCTAAGTTCCTGTGGTTTAATGATAAATGGAGGCATAATGTAGACAAGTGTACCAAAAGGGCGAATCCAGACACCGTTGTCTACAAAATCCTTCTGTATTTGGACCATATCAACAGCATCATAGAGCTCAACCACCCCGATTGCCCCCAGCCAGCGTACGTCTTTTACCTTTTCGAGCTTGCCGATTTCGGGTAATTCTTGAGCAAGCTGTTTTTCTATGTTGCCAACTTGTTGTTGCCAGATACCTTGCTGCAGCAGTTCAAGGCTGGCATTGGCAACGGCGCAGGCTAGCGGGTTGCCCATAAAGGTAGGGCCATGCATGAAACAACCGGCTTCTCCTCCACATACCGTGTCAGCAACGTGCTTTGTTGTCAGGGTTGCAGAGAGTGTCATGTAGCCACCGGTCAGCGCCTTGCCGACACACATAATATCTGGGCTGATCCCGGCGTGCTCGCAGGCAAACAGTTTGCCGGTACGACCGAAGCCGGTGGCAATTTCATCGGCGATGAGCAAGATACCTGACTGGTCGCATAATTCACGTACACGCTTAAGGAAAGTGGGGTGGTAGATCCGCATGCCGCCGGCACCCTGGACGATCGGTTCAATGATCACCGCGGCAATATCATTCTGGTTAGATTCTAGCTTTTGTTTGAAGTCAGAAATATCATCCTCGCGCCACTCTGCATCAAATCGACACTCAGGTGACTGGGCAAAAATGTGCTCGGGCAGGAAGCCTTTATACAGGCTATGCATGGAGTTATTCGGATCGGTAACCGACATCGCAGCAAACGTATCGCCGTGGTAGCCATGCTTGATGGTGAGAAATTTTGGCCGGCGCTCTCCCTTGCATGCCAGTACTGCAGAGCCATTTTTAGCGAGACCTCGACAGCAACGGATCCCGAATCAGCTAGGAATACATGCTGCAACGGCTCCGGCGTCATGTCGACCAGCTTTTTACATAGATCAACGGCGGGCTGGTGGGTAATACCGCCAAACATCACATGGGACATCTTATCAATCTGCGCCTTGGCTGCCAGATTGAGTGCCGGGTGATTATAGCATGAATGGTCGACCACCAAGACGACATCCCGTCAATAATCTTACGCCCGTCTTCCAACTGTAGGTAGACTCCATCGGCACTCTCTACCGGGTAACACGGCAGTGGATTGAGTGTCGAGGTGTAAGGGTGCCAGACGTGCTGCTGGTCAAATTCCAGATCAATTGGGTTGATTAATTTTTGCACAGATGTAAACCTTTGGCCTTGTTGGTAGTTGACAGTCTACTAAGTCGAAGTAGACTAGCCAAGTATTGATACCCGTTTAGATCGAGATTTAATGTCTTGATTCAAATGAAAACAGAATGAACCAAGTCGCTGTTTAGCTCTGGCCCTACAAGTATTCCAGTTGCCGGACAGCCACTGACAATAGAGGTTATACACGTGGAAGTACGTCACGACTGGAGCATCGAGGAAGTTCAGGCCTTATTTGACAAGCCGTTTATGGATTTGGTGTTTGAAGCGCAGCTCGTTCATCGCCAGCATCACGAGCCGAATAAGGTACAGGTCAGTACCTTGCTTTCAATCAAGACCGGTGCCTGTCCGGAAGATTGTAAGTACTGCCCGCAGAGTGCCCATTACCGTACCGACGTTGAGCGTGAGCGCTTACTGGAAGTCGAGCGTGTATTGGAGGCCGCCAATAAAGCCAAGGAATCGGGTGCGACTCGATTCTGCATGGGGGCCGCCTGGAAAAACCCGAAAGAGCGCGATATGCCGTATCTGCTTGATATGGTACGAGGCGTGAAGGGATAGGGCTGGAAACCTGTATGACCCTAGGGATGATCTCTGGTGATCAGGCAAATGAGTTGGCTGATGCCGGCCTTGATTACTACAACCACAACCTCGACACCTCGCCAGAATATTACGGCAATATTATCACCACCCGTACCTATCAGGATCGCCTTGATACCCTGGGTCATGTTCGCGATTCGGGAATGAAAATCTGTTCAGGCGGTATAATCGGCATGGGTGAAAGCTCGCGTGACCGTGCTAGCTTGTTGGTTGAACTGGCGAACTTGCCTGTTCACCCTGAAAGCGTGCCGATTAATATGCTGGTCAAGGTAAAAGGCACGCCGCTGGAATCGGTTGATGATGTCGACCCGTTTGACTTCATTCGTATTATCGCGGTTGCGCGTATTATTATGCCGAAGTCGGCTGTTCGTCTTTCTGCTGGTCGCGAAGACATGAATGAGCAAATGCAGACGCTTTGCTTCATGGCGGGTGCCAATTCGGTATTCTATGGCTGCAAATTACTGACTACACCGAATCCGGGTGAAGACAAAGACATGATGCTGTTTGAAAAGCTTGGTATTAATCGCCAGCAGCAAGCAGCGAAACCGGATGAGATACAAGAACAAGAGTTGTTGGGTCAGGTCGCTCAGCGAGTCGCTGCACGTCCGGCAAAAGACGATCTTTTCTACGATGCCTCGCTTTAAACACCGCATTGTACAGGCCCTGAGTGAGCGTAAGGCTCAGGGTTTGTATCGCCAGCGTACCCGCTTGACCGTCGTCAGCAGATGATTGAGTGCCATGGGGAGTCGCTAGTTAATTTTTCCAGTAATGATTATCTTGGACTGGCCCAAGATCCCGAGCTGATCAAGGCTTGGCAGCAGGCCTAAGCCTATACGGTACAGGCAGTGGTGCCTCGCCGTTGGTTACCGGTTTTCACTCGGCGCATCATGAACTCGAAGTGCAGTTAGCTGATTGGCTTGGATACGACAGAGCCTTGCTCTTTAGCAGCGGATTCAGTGCCAACCAGGCGCTGCTGTTCACACTGCTTAAAAAGGATGATGTGCTAATCCAGGATAAGCTGAACCATGCGTCGCTGATGGAGGCAGGGTTGCTGTCACCGGCTACGATGCGACGGTTTCCGCATAACGATACAACAGCCCTTCATCGAGCCCTGTTACGTTGTCACCAGTCCCCCTCCGAAGCGGCCAGCATGGTAGTGACTGAAGGGGTTTTCAGTATGGACGGTGATCTGTCACCGCTTGCTGAAATGAAAACCTTGTGTGCTAAGCACAATAGCTGGCTGGTTGTCGATGATGCCCACGGCTGCGGTGTATTGGGGAGCAGGGTCGCGGAAGCTGCGATCAGGCCGGTATCAAGGCCGACATTTTGGTTGTCACCTTTGGCAAGGCGTTCGGCCTGCAAGGGGCGGCAGTATTGTGCAGCGAGGAAACGGCGGATTACTTAGTGCAGTTTGCCCGTCACTTCATTTATTCGACAGCGATGCCACCAGCGCAGGCGTATGCATTGAGTAAGGCCTGCACCTTGATCCAACAAGGGCAATGGCGACGTGAAAAGCTGCAAGAGCTCAGTGAGTTGCTTGCTGAACGGATTGGACCGGAAGTAGAGCTAGTTGTAACCACTACACCGATAAAACCACTGATTATAGGTGATAGCGATAGAGCCGTGTCGGCTTCCCTTGCGCTGAAAGAGAGAGGGATCTGGTCAGTGCGATTCGCCCGCCAACCGTACCGGCCAACAGTGCTCGCCTGCGTATAACATTGACGGCAGCACACAGTCGATCTGATATAGAGAAGCTTGCAACAGGTATTAATGAGGTGATTCATGACTAATGGAATGAATGCAGTCACTCATGGTCAGCATGAGATCCAGCCGCAAGACAAGCAGGCCATTGCTGAAGCATTTGGCCGTGCGGCCAGGCACTATGATAAAGCGGCGGCATTTCAGCGCCAGGTTGGCCATTTGTTATTGGGTATGCTTCCGGCCGTTAGTCAGGTGGGCAGTCATGCACTTGATCTTGGCTGTGGGACAGGGTATTTCAGTGAACAGTTACTGCAGCGCGGCTATCAAGTCTGTGCTGCTGACTTATCGGTGAAAATGCTCGCTCGTGCTGAAGAGCGTTGCGGTGACACGGCAAGGTATCTGGAAGCAGATGCGGAAAACCTGCCGCTTGCCGACAACCAGTTCGACCTTGCCTTTAGCAGTTTGGCTTTGCAGTGGTGTGACGATCTTTCCGTCCCGCTCAAAGAATTGAAGCGAGTCGTCAAGCCGGGAGGTTTGATCCTGTTTACGACACTCGCTGACGGCTCGCTGTATGAGCTTTCTCAGTCTTGGCGTCAGGTTGATCAGCATCAACATGTGAACGAGTTTCTTTCGCAAAAAGAGATAAAACTTGCGCTGGCGCAAGCGGGCTGTCCCAGTGATGGCCTAGAATTCAGGCCTATCAAGATGCAATACAATACGGCAGTTGAACTCATGAAAGACCTGAAAGGGATAGGGCTACGCATCTGCAGCAGGAGCGCAAAGCAGGCTTGGCCGGTCGTAAAACGATTCAGGCATTAGAAGGCGCTTATGATGAGTTCCGAGATGAGAATGGTCAACTGCCGGCAACATACCAAGTCTGTTTTGGAGTAATTATTAATGACTAACGCTTTCTTTGTAGCAGGAACAGATACCGAAGTCGGTAAAACTGTTGCCTCTCGCGCAATTTTACACGCAGCTGGCAGCGCGAACATTAAGATGGCGGGTTATAAGCCTGTCGCGTCGGGCAGTGCGCCGACCGATGAGGGGATGCGTAACTCAGACGCATTATATATTCAGGACGCCTCAGTCGTAGAGCTTGCCTATGATGAAGTAAATCCGTACGCGTTCGAAGCGGCGGTATCACCGCACTTAGCGGCTGAGCAGGAAAACCGGGTAATTGACTTTGATACCTTGTCTCAGGGCTTGGATCACCTTAAGTCTAAATCTGACGTTGTTCTGGTTGAAGGCGCAGGGGGCTGGCGGGTGCCAGTCTCTCGCTCTGATTTTCTTTCTAGCTGGGTGAAGCAAGAGAAACTGCCTGTCATTCTGGTTGTTGGTGTTAAGCTTGGCTGTTTAAGCCATGCAATTCTTACCGCTGAAGCGATTAAGAATGACGGTCTGGAGCTCGTCGGCTGGGTGGCAAACCGCATTAATCCGGGCACTGAAAACTACGCAGAAATTATTCGCATGCTGGAAGAAAACTTACCAGGAAAGAAACTGGGAGAGATCCCGTATATGCCTGGTATTAAGAAGCGTGATTTGTCTAAGTACATTGACCTATCGCCACTAGGTTTGTAACCGCCTTCTTATACCGCGTCGAGTTAATCGATAATAGAAACCCTGCATTTAAGCAGGGTTTTTTTTATTAGCTGTAGATGTAACAAGTGTCAGATGTAATAGACATATAAGATGGATTAAGCGTATCAGGCTGCTAGATGTGGCCTCATTTACTTTTCTTGAAAAGTTCAGGCAGGCAGTACCAACCGGCCGCGAACACGATGAGACTGTATGCAAGTAGCTCCACCCCTTCTTCTGCCAGATTTTTGACTGAACGTATATAGTTTTCCTGCATGACCCCTTGCCATAAATCACTCATGCCGTAGATACGGGCAAAAATGAACAATGTTGCTATGCCAGCGAGCATCAGGCCGTAGCTTTTATGGCTGATGTAGTTTGTTAGTGGATCAATTGACGTTTCCTTATGGGAGTGCGCATAACCAACGGCGATGGTAGCTAGCAGCCATGCCGGATACTTCCAGAAACCGTGATGAATTTGATCAAATAAACTATCAAGCTCCCGGATTAATATAATAAAGAAAAACGCGCTGACCAAAAAAAAGCAAATCCCCGTAGCTCACTGCGTTTGATTGCAACGGCAGCAAAGAGACCTGCGGTAATGAGAAGGTAACCTTCCTGGAGGTATTCGACTAGCGAGTCTTCACCGATACTGCCACTTATTTGGGTAACTTCCAGATGGATGACAAGAGCAGAAGACGCAAGCAGTAGTGCCAGTCCAAAGAAGTATGCGGTTGAAACAATAAGAGGGTGTAATGGTTGCACCTCAGTTTGGGTGCTTTTTGTTTTGATTAGAGTAGATTGCATAATAAGAACCATAACTCCTGTAGACCGCTAGGACGTCATTGACGAAAATGGGAGATACAGGCAGATTTATCTTTGATAGTTATATGCGGTTATTATGCTTTTGCCACACTGAATGCAGGCTGTATTTAGTGATAAATGTCACATTTTTATGTGTTAGATGCTTTTTGTGTCAGAAAGAAAAACCTCCTCAAAAAGAGGAGGTTTTAGAAGTCGGTTTTCGCACTAGATTAACTTTCGACGGTTAGCCCGATAAGCGCTTCCTGTGTATCAGATAGCGTTTTGCTACCCGCGGGCTCAATACCAAGTTCTTTATGAGCTTCGTCTGCTGACATACCTAAATGGCAGCGTAGGATATCAATAGCAACCTGATAGTTTTCGTGATCAGCCATCATTCCTCCTTGAAAATTTGACGGTGGTATACTGCGTTGTTAATGCTATACACTCGACAATAGTGGAATGCCTTCATACTTTCAATAAGACTAAAGTCTAAAGCCGTCATTTATGACTCACATCACCGATTGTTGAGTAGGCTGTTAAACAAGATTTACGGCGATGCATTCTGTGGTAAATAATAACGAAACGTAACAATTTAGCCTTTTACTTGTAATTGGATTGATCGACCATACTATAAATAACAAATTGATTGGCTTGCATCATATGAAGTTAGTTGTGTGATGCTCCATCGTTTGTATAGAACTAGAAAGCTTGATTGCTATTGGAGAATATTAAAAATATGAAGCGGATTGCATTATTCTTGGCAACTAACCTTGCTGTGATGCTGGTCTTCAGTGTTGTCTTGAACCTTATTTACGCTTTTACCAGTTTACAGCCAGGTAGTTTGAATGGCCTATTGGTAATGGCGGCATTGTTCGGTTTTGGCGGCTCATTGATTTCACTGTTTATGTCTAAGTCGATGGCGTTGCGCTCTGTCGGTGGCACGGTGATCGAGCACCCGCGTAATGAACTCGAACATTGGTTAATGGAAACTGTTACGCGTCAGGCACAGCTGTCGGGTATCGGTATGCCAACCGTTGCTGTTTATGAGTCCGGTGATATCAATGCCTTCGCGACAGGCGCAAAGCGGGATGATTCGTTGGTTGCGGTATCTACGGGTTTGCTCCGTAGCATGACGCGTGATGAAGCCGAAGCGGTATTGGCGCATGAAGTCAGCCATATCTCTAACGGCGATATGGTGACAATGACGCTGATGCAGGGTGTAGTGAATACCTTTGTCATCTTCGTTTCGCGTTTGGTTGCCGGTGCCGTTAGTGGGTTCAATAACGGCGATGAAGACGGTGAAGGCGAAGGGGGCAGCTTTATGATGTACTTCATCGTATCTTCGATTATGGAAGTGTTGTTTGGCTTCCTGGCGAGCATTTTGACGATGTGGTATAGCCGCCATCGTGAGTTTAAAGCCGATGCCGGGTCGGCACACCTTGTCGGTCGAGAAAAAAAATGATTGCTGCGCTTGAGCGCCTGAAGGTAAGCATGAATCTCAGCTTGAAGGGTCAATGATGGCCTTCGGTATTAATGGTAAAAAGTCACTATCCGAGTTGTTCATGACGCACCCGCCTCTCGATAAGCGTATCGATGCGCTGCGCCGTGGCGAGCATTTGTAATTCGTTACCCGCTTGATAAATAAAATCCCCTGAGCTCTCGGCGTAGGGGATTTTTTTTCTAAGTAACCAATGCCTAACAGCCAGAAAACCAATGAATGTTTAAGCCTGACTGCGTGGCAAATATTAAGATAAGATTTGTGCCCATTCATGATTTGATAATGCAGACTTGAGCTGAGGGTAATGTACCGCCAATGGGTACTGGGCTAACAGGTCGGAGCAAGGATCCCACTCACTGACAAACATTGCGGTATCAAACTTTAGGGTAGGATAGCGTTTGTAATCGGTTATCTTCTTAAATCCTAAGCGCTCGTAAAATCGTTTATGGTTTTTTTTCTAGCGGCGCAAATGACGAGTGTCTTGCCTGTTACTTCAGTTAAATGCATTGCATTGGCAAACAGGGCAAGGGGAACCGTAGCTGAAAAGTCGCTAATGTCGGGTAATACGGTAAGCCGGTTTAGTTCGACAAGGGTGTCATATTGTTTTTCTAGTTCCGCAAAGGTTTCGGGAAATAGCCGTTTTACCGGAATATCGGCCCAACCTTGTTGTTGTTTGATTATCGATATTCGCAAGGAAGCAATAGATTGGTTGTTTTGCTGCAGTACGAAGGTATGGTTGTTTGGCATGTGGTCAAACTCGTCGGCCAGCCTCTGCTGTGTATTGGCTTCAATATAACCTTGCTGTAAATAGGCTTGATATCGAATAGCGAAGGCTTCGTCGAGTAGTGCCGGCGTTGCACAGTAGTGATTTTTGAGCGAGTGAATATCCATATTGGTGCATCTTTCCTTGAGCTTGTTCATGTAAGCGGGCTATGGGTAGATACAGCACCCGCATAATGCAATGATATTTTAGCTTGTGAATCTTAAGAACGTTGCGAGATACATATCAAATGCAATCAATTGCACTTCTTGTGTTCTATAGTGAAATTTAACTGAAGGGGCTGGTGTTTTATGGGTGAATAAGTATCTGTAGATAGTTGTTCTTATTCGGTTATTCTAGCGGTGATATCCGGTACAAGTTTCCACTATCCGTGGTGAAGTAAATCCAGCCTTCGGGGCTTTGCACGAGTGCACGGATCCGTTCTTGTAACGGTAACACCAAGCGCTCTTCCGAGGTAATATAACCATCCGAGCTGAGAGTCAGATGATTGATGTGTTCTAGCTTCAATGCGCCAGCAAACAGATCGCCTTGCCAGCCGGGAAAGGCCGTACCGGTATAGTGCAATAGGCTACCCGGCGCAATGGAAGGTATGTAGACTTTTCGCGGCGATTCTATCCCTTCTTTTTCTTTGGCTTCTCCTACCGAAATTGGCCCCCAGTACTCTTTGCATGAGAGGTGACAGGCCAGCCGTAGTTGCTGCCTTTTTCTATCAGGTTGATTTCATCACCTCCACGAGGTCCATGCTCACTTGCCCACAGCCGGTTGTTATGGGTATCAAACGCCAAGCCTTGCGGGTTACGGTGACCATAGCTCCAGATCTCGCGAAGTGCTGCTTTGTGGGTAATAAAAGGGTTGTCCGACGGCACGGTTCCGTCAAGATTGAGGCGAAGAATACTGCCGGCATGTGTTGTTAGATCTTGTCCGTTGTCGCGTTCACCGCGGTCGCCGACAGAAAAGAACAGGTGGCCTTGCTGGTCGAAGGCGATACGGCTGCCAAAATGGCGATAGGTTGATGTGGCAGAACGGGTAACGAGCAGCTCTTGCCACTGAGTTAGTGTATCCCCTTTGAGTTTGCTACGAGCCAGAACCGTTACCGCCTGCTTTTTAACCGCCTTGCTGTAGGTGAAATACAGCCAGCCATTAGGCTGTTGGTATCCCGGCTCGGCGATAACGTCGAGTAACCCTCCCTGTCCGCTGATAGCAACGTCGGGCAGGCCTTGAACCGCTGTTTGGCTGTTGTTTGAAATATCGAGAATAACGGCTTCCCCGTGACGTTGGGTGATAAACAGCTTTTGGCGAGTGATGAATGCTATACCCCATGGAACTGATAGGTGTTCGGCAACCAGTGAAACCTGATAATCCATGTTGTTGCTAGAACCGTTGAGTACCACCGAGGCATAGGCTGTCGAGGACACTATGAATGCACCCAACAAAAGGGATAGAAAAAAAAGAAGTATACGGAGCGAACGACAGGGAATTTCATGAATTAAAGCCTTTGGTTCGTAAGGTTTATTCTTCAAGTTAAACCCAAGCATAGTTCATTTGTCGCTGCATATATCGCTATGCCGAGCATAAGTGTTGAAGTCATTGCCTTTGTTATTCGCCGTGCCATTACTCGCGAGGTTTGAGATGGGATGCAATTATCTGTGTGAGTTTTTCCAGTCCCTTTTCCCATTGGCGGTTTTCATCAAAAGTGGCGAAACTCAGACGAATACAATGGTTGTGTTGGTTTTGGGTACTAAACATACTCCCGGGCAGTATGCTGATATTGTGGCGAAGCGCTTGTTGATAAATATCGTTGCAATTTGCGCTCTCTGGCAAGGTCAGCCAGCATAGAAAGCCTCCCTCAGGCTGGGAGAGGTGATAGTGGTTTTGTAGCCATGAATAGCGATCGAGCTCTGCTGTGAAAGTTTGAAAAAAAATAGGCGTTGTTTCTTGGCGTAGCTCTTACGTATCTTGCCAAGGTGTTGACGGAACTTGCCGGTCGTCAGGAATTGTCCAACAGCAGATTGCATCAGGTTCAAGCTGCCCATGTTGTCTGTCATCAGCCGCTTTTCAATTTGATGTTGATACTTCCCCGCAATAACCCAGCCAATGCGCAGACGGGAATCCAGTGTTTTTGACAATGAACTGCAATAGATAACTCTGTTTTCCATATCCAGTGCTTTTAGGGGCAATGGTCTGTGGTTATAGGCCAATCCGCCGAAAACATCATCTTCAATGATCGGAATACCACTGGTGATAGCTAGAAAACTTAGCCGATCAGGTTGCGACATGACATAGCCGATAGGGTTATTGAAGCTGGGATTGATGATAATGGCAGAAACCGGCCAGCGCTCAAGAGCTTGCTTTAAAGCCTGTAAGTCAATGCCGCTCGTTATACTTGCGGGGATCTCGACGACTTTTAGCCCAAGAGACTCAAGTAGGAGCAGATTGCCAAAATAGCTCGGAGATTCGACGAGTACAATATCACCGGGTTGGGTAATCGCTTGCAGGCTGAGACTGATGGCCTGCTGCGCCCCATGAGTGATCAGGATATCATTTGCAGAGGTTGTAACGCCGAGCTCTTGATTGATAAAAACGAGCTGCCTGATCAGGTCTTCGTTCCCCGGAGGAAGCTGATAATGGCTTGGAATATTGGTTTGGTAGCGGCTATGGCGTCCGATTTCGGCATAAAGAGACCGAATAGCTGGAAAGCGGGTGTCTGGATGCGCAGAGCCAGCGGCCAACACCTGACGAGAAAGAGACAGGCTCATTATCTCTTTGCTTAGTGACATCAAGTGACATAGCCGGGTTCACTGATAGCTGTGATACCCGGATTTGCACGTTTGGCAACCAGATAACCTGATCGTGGATGTGCCTCAATTCGTTGGCTGGCTTCGAGCTGCTGGTAGGCGCGAATGACCGTGTTCTTGCTCAGTGCCAGCTGGGAACTCAAGTCTCGAATAGAGGGAAGCTTATCGCCTGGCTGATAGCTCTGTTTGTCGATTCGTTCATTGATAAGATCTACGATCTGTTGATATTTCTTTGACACGTTTCGCCTCCAAGAATGGCTGCCTGTACCCTAAAAATAGGTTAAATCTGTCCCTATTAACTTTTCTGTACCCAATTAAAGTAATGTCTAACAAATAAAAAGGAAAGGAAATAGTGATGGTTGCTCGCATGATACCGTTTGTCTTTGTTGTTCTCTGGAGCTCGGGTTTTATCGGTGCCCGGTTTGGCCTCCCTTATGCGGAGCCTGCCACCTTTCTTTTCCTCAGAATGGCCGCCAATGTTGTGGTATTCATCTTGCTGATGTTCATTCTACGGGCCATTTACCACGAGGTAAGGCGTTGTTTCATTCGGTGATAGCTGGACTATTGATTCATGGCTTTTATCTTGGCGGTACCTATGAAGCAATTTCACTTGGAATGCCAGCGGGCTTATGTTCGCTGTTGGTAGGGTTACAGCCGATTTTAACGGCAGTGATTATGGTGATGGCTTGGAATGAGCGGATGCGGCTTTCACAGTGGGTTGGTTTGTTGATTGGCTTTATTGGGATTGGCTTGGTATTGCAAGGGAATATGGAGTGGCAGCAAGAGGGGAGTCGTCAGGCCGCCTATGTATTTACTCTTTTTGCTTTGTTGGGGATCACGCTGGGTACCTCTATCAGAAGAAGTTTTGCCAGGGGGTTGATATGGTCGGTGGGGCAGTGTGGCAATATACCGCGGCAGCACTGCTGTTTATGCCAGTAGCGTTGACAACCGAAACGATGGTGGTGAACTGGACGCCTGAGTTTATTTTTGCCTTGGTATGGCTTGTTGTGGTGCTGTCGGGTATCGCGATTATACTGCTTCTATATATGGTTAAGAATGGCGAAGCATCAAAAGTAGCATCAATTTTTTTATCTGGTGCC
>LLEN01000186.1_pt1 | contig 12269 bp, 19 predicted proteins | sample 595881 | NCBI WGS metagenome assembly LLEN01 (sample SAMN02919314, study PRJNA255460) | bioreactor metagenome | biome: chemostat; feature: culture 2012_10.3; material: sediment; isolation source: day86 10degC chemostat 2012 inoculated with Wadden Sea sediment taken from... | place: Germany: Bremen ...
TACCATGATGACGGTGTTACTCATAACTGGCAGCAAGGTAAGCAGGCAAGCCTGAAAATCAAGGTCTTTTATGATGCAGAGAAAGAGATCCAACTTGACGTCAAAGCAGAGGGAGATCTGCCGTATCAACAGCTCAAATTGACTATTGTCGATCAGTTCGAGCAAGCGGTTGTACACCATATATCAATAGACTGACTTTATAACTGTTGACTCAAGTATATGTATTTCCTGATTTTTAGCGATTTAGAGTGACGCCCGTGGCCAAAAGTTGTGGGCGATGAACATAGTGGTTTTATTTACTTTTCCCCAAAGAGTAGGGATCACTTGATCTTCCATACCTACGGATTGATGCTTCCAGTACCGTGCAAAACTAGTGTTTTTCATCGGCTGACACGGAGTGAATTTTTATGCAATCCGGGATTAGGTTGCCAACGTGCTTTTGCCCCAAAACGTGTTTCGAAGTTAGTTATATAGATAACTAAACCTAATGAAAAAAAAGCCTGACTATATAGTAAGGCTTTAGTTGGGTTGTTAACAGAAACTTATGAAAAGCCAATGAACGCATTACCAATGCCAACTTGTACTACTTAGAAATTTAGTACAGCTATTGAATAGATATTATAACTATAACTCTTGCAATTCATTCGCTTTAAATTCTCTATACAGCTCCTCATATTTTGGCAATGGATCATTTGAGGGGGGTTAAGTGCTCGATTAAAGTGTTCAGAAAACATTTTTTTTCAAAACTTCCATGATATGAATAAAATAACTTGGTAAGCTGACAAATACAGTTAACGCCACCGCAATTACAGTTATTGTTACAGCAAATACATGGTGGTAAACCTTGGTATTCATTAGGAATTACATTACTAGCAAGCACTAGTACGTTATAAAACTTGTATTTACGTATAAATTCCATATATTCCAATGAGTTTTTAATGATTTCTTTCTGTAGTGAAAAGAACTCATTTATGCTATTAACTTCGTTTGAGTGACTCCAATAGATAGCATCTCGTAATAGGGTGAGCAAATAGAAAGTTGAAGGTGGAACGCTCCCCAACCTTTCCGCTGATGACTTCTTTTCTGACTTATCATAATGATTAGCAATATGATTCAGCATCGCACGTAACGAATAAGAAGGATTTGTGTTACCTTGCGTATACCCGCTAATTTTTAAAGAGCCGAGCTTGGCAATAGCTCTAGCACAAAGTTTGGCTATATTAATACCTTGGGTAGGCATAACAGCGCTCCCACTGTCACTAAAGATTTTGGCGACTACATTCGCTAACATCTCCTCTTTTGCGTTGGTGGGACTTTTAGTTGTATTGATATCATTTTTTTTGTTTAATTATTTCTTGTATAACATTATAAAAGCAAACATTTTTTTTCTAGATCTTTGAGAAGCTTGTATTGACCAATAAATCTATTTCTACGTAGATTGTATTGAGCTTGAGTACTCAAGTGGTCTAACACCTCATGGTGAGCATTAGTATAGGTTTTTGAAGGGGTTTTTTTTTAACCTTTTTTTTATATAACTCTAGCCAAGATTGCACTCCCTTTGCTTTATTGGAGGTAGATCTAAACAATCTAATAGTTCGATACTTTGTATCATCCTCTAAAATTTGAAGGGCAAGTGGTAATTTCTTTATAAATTCACTCTGCTGAATTGTACCCCCTGGGGTTGTGCTAACTATTTCTGTTAAGTAGGCATCAATGATAGTAGAGTTTTCAATGCTTTTTTTTCTTGTTTGTTATATTAAAGGATAGATAGTTGTCGATAGTACTCGGTAGTGTTTTTCCTTCTAAGATAATTGGTTGAGGCTTTATTAAGTCAGCCCATTTCTGATTGATGAGCCCTAACTTATGGTTGAGCACTACTAGCTTATAGATGGAACCTTTATATCTGGATTTTTTTTGCGCTTAAGATCTTTCTTCAGCATCAAGGAGAATCTATCTGCAAACAGCGTTAGGACTTTATCAATTTGATCACTCAAGTTAAATGATTCAGGGACAGCTGAAGCTTTACCATAATTATCTACTAAATACTGTCTTAATCTTTCTGGCGTTACTTCATTGATTTTAAGAGGATTCCCCATTTCAAAACGCGATGGATATCGTGAAATAAGGTATCGATCATGGGGGTTATTGCAGAGTTTCATATCTGCAACGATTGCCTCTAGCTGCTTTTTACAAGTTGGTGGAGTAGGTAATGGTGACTCTTTTCCTTTGCTCTGTAGAGCTTCTGAGTCATATAAATTGCGATAGTGTAAGTCAAACAAAAGTGGCTGCGATGTACTATCACTATCACTATTTAGGTAACATGCTATCTCCTCTTGAGTACGTGTTATAGCTTCCGAGCGTTTTATTGTTTTTTTTCATTCATAATCTATTCATTCCAAATGGCAGCTGATAACAGCTGCCATATATCTATGAGTGATCTTAATTGTTACTAGGTCCGCGACCACGGTTAGCATCTATTCGGTTGTATATACTCGAACGACTAAGTCTTAACTTATCAGCGATAACCTGTATATCATACCCTTCATCATATAAAAATTGCAGACACTCGTCCTGAGCCGTACGACTCATCTGTAGAAACTGGTATAAAAAGGCATCATCGGCAAAGATGCGAAATGTAGGTAAACGCATGTGTGAACTCCTTAAAGTGTAACTGTTACGTTGGAGTCAGATTACAGTGATTCAGTATTTTTGGCATGTGATCAAACCTTATTCCTTTTTTTTATGTTTATGATTAAACTGGTTTTTTTTATTTAGTGTCAAGGTGGCAGTTTTTTTTATTGCGGCATTCGTTGTATCAGACTTCTTATATGGTTTCGGTATCATTTTGCCCAAGTAAAACTAACTAAACGAGACATGTTAAAGCGCTAGTTCTAAATTGTATTTGTCCAGAGGTGTGTCAGAACTGATCTCTGCCAACTGTGATCACCAAGCCAACTGAGCTCTTCGCTGGCCTGACGCTGATAAGCCTCTTTACTTCAGTTGTAAGTAAAGAGGGAGGGGAAGTGTAAGCTTCAAACTTTTAGCATCAAAAATTAAAAATTCCGCCTTTCTCCGTCCAGTTTTGCGCAAAACTAATATAATTAGCACTCCTTTCACTTTTCTAATAGTAATAGATACTTTCAAGCTTTTGTTTTAAGGAACTTAATCAGCGTAGAATTGGATGTATAGCCATTTAGACGTCTTTCCGCACTTCTGATCACTTTTCCGCCTTTATGCCTTCCTAGCCATCATATTGAGGCCGTTTTTTTTACCCTATCGTAAACAATGTAAATTGAATGCCAATGAAAACAATTATCAATTAAATTAAGGCGCATAACATTTTGTGACTGTTAGTTGTTTTCAATCATGCTGCTAAAAAAAATAAAGCGGTTCAGCTTTGGGCGCGCGTCTGCATATCTACATCTCGATGGCCTTGCTGCTCGTCGTCCTGTTTTTCTCGGTTACAGGCATTACGCTAAACCGTCCCGAACTCTTCGTGAATAGCCAGCCAACAGTCGAAGAATTTACCTTAAAGCTACCTGATGCTCTTTTGGAATCTGGGCCTTCGGCATTTGTTCCGGAAGAGGAAGATTTAATTCAATACTTACAAAATCAGGTTGATATCTCAGGTTCGCCCTCAGCAATGGAGGTCTTTATCGATGTTGAAGGGGGAGAATTGTTCGAAGGTGAAATCTCATTTGACTACAAAGGCCCTGGCTTTAATGCCACTGTTTTTATTGATTTAACGACAAAAGAAGCGGTGATTGAAAAGTCTCATTATGGCGTTGTTGCTGTACTCAATGATCTGCACAAAGGCCGTAACAGTGGTGATGTGTGGAAGTGGTTTATCGATATTACCGCACTGCTGATGGTGTTCTTTGTACTGACGGGAGTTTGTCTGCTGTTGCCCAAGAAAAAGACTTTGGCTACCTCGCTAAAATGGACAGCACTGGCTCATTAATCACCTTGTTGATCTTCTTTTTTTTGCTGTTCCTTAACAAGCAACAGTTATGTATTTATTAAGGACTTCCGATGACCTATGTTTCCAAGTCGCTCTTAGCGATCTCTATCGCGCTACCGTTGGCCTTTTCTGCTTACGCAAAACCTATTCCTGATAGCGCATCAATGGATATTCATTTTGAACTGCCAGCAATCCAAGCCTCGATGTATGCCCGGCCATACGTTGCTGTTTGGATCGAAGATCAGCAACGCAAATCTGTCCGAACCGTTCAGCTGTGGGTAGGCAAAGATGAGTGGCTTAAAGATCTTCGTAGTTGGTGGCGAAAGGTTGGCCGCTATGACCGTGAGTTGGTTGATGCCGTTACCTCGGCAACTCGCCCGGCAGGAGAATATCGATTTAGCTGGGATGGCTTGATGATGCCGGTAACCGGGTTGAGCAGGGGACATATATCTTCTATGCAGAGGTTGTTCGAGAGCATGGTGGTCGAAACTATATCCGTCAGAAAATTCAGCTTGGTGAGTCAAACATGACTCACCAGCTAGCGCCGACCCAAGAGACTGGCACGATCACTCTGAGTTATCTCGTCAACGATTAGGCGATAGCCAGCGGTACAGAAGTTTGGATTTAGATCACTCGTTAGTTACTTTTTTTTCGTTAGTTAAGAGCATAAAGATGATTAAGAATAAGAAAGTTAAAGCACTATCTATAGCTTGTGCTGTTGTTGCAGGTTTAGCTGTAACAGCAACCGCGAATGCCCACCCTCGTTGGATTGTTCCATCTCATTTCACCGTATCTAAAGAAGGGGGAGATTGGCTAACGTTTGATGTGACAGCGTCACATGGGACCTTTGTTTTTGACAAGCCGGCCGGCAGCGAAACGGGTCAAATCATTATGCCGGATGGGCGAATTCAGTATCCTTCTTATGTCACCAAGGGGAAGCGACGTTCAATTTTTGACTTCTATTTTGAAGAAGAAGGTACGCATAAAGTGCGCGTCAATAATGTTCCTTCTTACTATACGCAGTATAAAGCGGGCCGTCGTGACACTGTTAAGTGGGCGAAAGCGCACAAAGCTGAACGCGATCAAGTGTTGCCGGAACAAGCCCGGGATGTGATCACCCAGGTAAGTTATACCCGTGCTGAAACTTACGTGACTGTCGGTAAGCCTACAACGAAGGCATTTGAGCTGGAAGGGAAATACCTAGAACTTGTGCCGGTGACACATCCATCAGATATTGTTGAAGGTGAGGACGTCACCTTCCAGTTTTTCTATAACGGCGAACCAAAGCAAGGCGTAACCGCGAGATCACTCGCGAAGGAACATTATATCGTAATCATCAGGAACAGCTTGATGTGGTGAGTAACGAGCAGGGCATGGTGACTTTTACTCCGGATACGGCGGGTCGCTGGTTAATGAAAGCAAACTATAAAGGCGAGTTGCCTGATAACCCGTTGGCTGATACTGCCAGCGTTAATGTCCACCTGACATTTGAAGCTGTTCTTCAGTAATTTGATAGCCTGTGAATGCAGGCTATTCATTCCTAATTTTACTTAAGCTATTGAGATTAATTATGAAATTAATTACGAGAAAGCGTTCAAGTTTGCTTGTTTTATCTCTTTCTAGTCTTTTTTTTCCGTTTCTGCATATGCACATTTTCCTCTCATGAGCTGCTGGTTCGAAGCTGAAAAAGTGATATGTGAAGCGGGGTATAGTGACGGTAGCTCGGCGGTTGACTATAACGTTGATATGTTTGACTACGATGACAATTTGATTGGCAAGGTAGCGACAGATAAGCGTTCAATTGCTGAGTTTAATATGCCTGACACTGACTTTTATCTGGTTTTTGATGCTGGCCATGAAAACCCGGTTGAAGTGGATGTTGTTGAGATCTCAGAAAAATGATCAGCGAATCCGTAACAGCCGATGATGGCGGAAGGGAAGGAAAATGGGTTGCACTGTCGATTGCCGTAATATTATTGGTAGCTGCAATCTTGATTCCATACCATCAGGCATCAACTCGACAATTAGCACTGGCTTCTCATCAAATAGCTATTCAAGAACTTGAACCTCAGGAATTGGCAATGATAGCCGATTTACGTTTGGCTCATGAAGAAATTCGTAATATTCGCAGGATAACCTTGAATTTGATGGTGATGAAAGCTGGCCAACGGTCGGTGAATTAGAAGAGCTGTGGCTGGCCCCGTTTGTACAGGACAAAAGCTGGCAGCACAAAGGTCGACATCAATGGCGTGAAAGTGGAACAGGTGCCTACCAGGGCGTTCGCCAGCAAGAACAAGGGGCGGCTTCCGTTGTTCTGTTTTCTATTCAGGCAGCGCCTGATATTTGGTTGGAGTTGGACCGAAAAGCAAGTTCAGTCGATGTTGACGATCTGACAGAACCAGCCGTGCTTATTGACGCGGGCTGGAAACAGGTCGTGTTTGTTACCCAAGAAGAAAATCACCCCCATTAACAGGCTCACGCTGGCAGCAACTGGCGGCAATAGTGAGTGGTATTCGTAATGAAACAGCTATTTAAAGACAATATTAAGAACGATGTAAAAACCGATATAAAAAAAAGATATAAAAAAAACAGGAAAAGTAAATTCATGTTAAAGGTCATATCTGCATTTATCTTTCTGTTGGGAACGACGGCCATTCGGGCAGAAGAAAAACTGACTATCGGAATTACGCTTCAGCCTTATTTTAGTTATGTAAAGGCGGTAGTGGGAGATAAAGTTGATGTGCTGCCGCTAGTTGATGCCGGGTTTAATCCGCATAACTATCAGCCCCAGCCGAATGATCTTCGTCGCCTGAAGCAGATGGACATTATTGTGGTGAACGGTATCGGCCATGACGACTTTGCCCTAAAGGTGATTCAGGCTGCTAATCGTGATGATCTGATTGTTATAAAAGCCAATCAGGATGTTCCTTTATTGCCGGCGATTGGACAATCGGTAGGTGATGGTGCGGTGAACCCTCATACTTTCGTTGGCCTGTCGACCACCATTCAGAAGGTGTACAGCATTGCCAATGAGATGGCGAAGATTGATCCGGACAATGCGCGTTATTACCGCAGTAATGCCCGACGTTACGCAACCAAGTTTCGTAAGTTCAAACATGAAGCCATGATGACGTTAGGCGGTCTGGATACCAGTGGAATGACAGTTGCGACTACGCATAACGCCTATGGTTATCTTTTGCAGGAGTTTGGCATTGATGTCGCGGCTGTTATCGAGCCCGCCCATGGTGTCGAGCCAAGTGCCAGTCAGCTGCAGGAAACGATAGAAAAAAAATCCGTCAATCAGGCATTGATGTGCTGTTTTATGAACTGAATATGCCGAATCGCTATGTTGATACCATCGAAAAGGCAACCGGGGTTCAGCTGTATCGTTTCTCGCACATGACGCATGGGCCGTATAACGCCGATAAGGTTGAGATAGAGATGAAAGCCAACCTTGACACCTTGGTTGAGTCGATGAAGTTCACCGCTGAGAAAAAGGTAGTTAATCGTGGGCCCGAGTATTTGTCTTAATAATGTCGGCCTGAAATATGGCGACAATACGATTTTGCATGAGATTAACCATTCTTTCGCAGCAGCTCAATGCCATGTTGTGATGGGGCCTAACGGCGGTGGAAAAACATCGTTATTGCGATCCATTTTGGGATTAACGCCATTCACCGGCGATATCAATATTCAATGGCCGGAGGCTAAAGGCAAGGTTGGCTATGTACCACAAAAGGCCGTGTTTGAATCTAGCTTACCTTTGACTGTTATGGATTTCATCTTACTCAATCAGAGCCGAACACCGCTATTCTGGCCGAACTGGCGCAACCGTTCCAAACAACAGGGCCATGCGCTGGCACAGCTGGACCGAGTGGGGATGGCAGCACGTGCCGACCGTCGTATGGGACAGTTGTCGGGTGGAGAGCAGCAACGAGTATTGTTTGCCCAGGCGTTGCTTGATAACCCAGATTTGTTGGTACTGGATGAACCGACAACAGGGATGGATGAGCAAGGTGTACGTTACCTTGAGTCTTTGATTAAGGAACTCGTCTCGGAGAGTAAAACCGTGCTGGCTGTTCATCATGATGTAACTGCGGTAAGGCGTTTGGATGCCTATGTTCACGTTGTTAACCGTCAGCTCATTGATAGTGGTTCGGTTGCTGATGTACTGGTGCCAGAAAAAAAATTGAACGCTTGTTCAATCATTACACTTGTGCACCGCAATCTGACAATGTCACTTTGGAGAGTGCTGCATGATGGATTTTATCCGGAGCTGGGCACAATCGGGCGTTGATACTGGTTGGTTAAGTGAAAGCTTCTCTTATTCGTTTATGGTTAACGCAGTGGTTGCGGCCTTGCTACTAGGTCCGTTGCTTGGCGGATTGGGAACCTTGGTCATTGCCAAACGCTTGGCGTTTTTCTCTGAAGCGGTGGGACATGCTGCTCTGACAGGCATCGCTTTGGGAGTGCTGTTAGGCGAGCCGCCTGAGAATCCGATCATCGGCCTGTTTAGTTTCTGCATGATCTTCGCGTTGTTGCTGCATTTTGTTCGCAATCGTACTAATGTGCCTTACGATACTCTTGTTGGTGTTTTCTTGGCATTGGCGCTCGCTGTTGGTGCTGCACTATTGATGTACGTTGCGCGTAAAATCAATATCCATATGCTTGAAAATGTTTTGTTTGGCTCGATCCTGACGGTAACGGACCAAGACTTGCTGATATTGGCACTAAGTTGTTTATTGATTGTGTTGGTACTGATCCCTACATTTAACCGCATTCTGTTAACTTGCATCAGCCCTGATATTGCAAGGGTTCGTGGTTATGCGACCAATTTTTATGACTACCTGTTTGTGATGATGATTACCCTGGTGACGATTGCCTCGGTAAAAATCATAGGCGCGGTGCTGGTTGGTGCGTTGTTGTTAATCCCCGGTGCAACAGCACGGTTGCTTACCAAGAACATGGGTGACTTCGTTTTGATGTCGGCATTTCTCGCAACGGTTAGTTGCCTCGTCGGCACGGTTCTTCCTATGGAGCTTAAACTGCCAGTACCTTCCGGGGCTGCCATTATCATAGTTTCGGCTATGTTCTTCTTAACTGCGACATGTTACCGCATTGTACGTAAGGGATGATCTACGTAATGATGACTTTATTCAAAAAGATCTTATTCATAAAGACATGGTCCAAGCTGACTATCGCGACATCTATTGCTGCTGTGGGGGTATGTTCATTCTCAGCGTTGGCAGAAGATATATTAACGGCAACGCCCGCTACTTATATGTTGGCTTCTGAGCTGACAAAGGGTACATCTATCACAACAAGCTACTTGCCACCCAAGCGCTATGGTATTCAACGGCTGCCGAATTGGTTTAACGGTAAAGGTGCTGAGCTGACTGCGAAGGCGGCGCGAGAGGCTAAGGTGGCGTTGACTTTAGGGGCGATTTGGCCTCAGGACCCTTTATATGTTCATGCTCGTCAGGGGAATATAGCGATCATTGAGGTGGATGCCTCACAAGCGATTTCTCCTAGAGCGCAGGGTGTCGCTGCTCTACGATTGGAGGATGGCACAACATCGACGTTTGCCTGGCTCAACCCTGCCAATTTGAGTCGAATGGCTGCCATTGTGAGCCAAGACTTGCAGCAAGTTTGGCCAGCCCAAGCAAAGACGATTGCAGCCAATCAGCAGCAGTTGATGTTAGACGTTCGCAAAATGATTAATCAGCAGCAGAATGACTTACTTGATGCTGAAATTGATTCCGTAGTACTTCTTTCAAATGAACTTGAAGATTTTGCTTCCGGTAACCAACTTTTTTGTTGTTGAACGATTTACTCAGCCAGAGCTGGAATGGACACAAGAGGACAAGCAAGCTCTCGTTGAGTTACTGGTTAATGATGAATCATTGTGGTTGCTTACATCAAAAAAAAGTAAGTAAACAGCTGAAATCATTAGTCCCTAACCCTAATCGTATTTTGATGGTTGATAGCGTCGACAGATGGGGAAGGGAAGGGATCAGGAAAGATGCACCACTTACTCGATGGCAGTTAGATCTGTAATTCTCGTTCTTTATTGACGCTAATTGTGTTCTAATACCGCCCTTACAAAGGGATAGCGTTTTGGGGCTCTCAAAAAGAAGAGGGTTCGATGAAAACGTTACTACCTTGAGTCATCCCTAGGAAAATGAAATGGCAAACGGCAAAAAAAATTTGATTACCGCGTAGTTGAGAAAAGAAATGGCTGGGCGGCTGAGATTATTCGACAGATATCTGCTCGTCGTACAACGATCTCTAAGCGTGAAATGGGTTTCGCTACTGAAGCTGAAGCGACAGAGTGGGCTGAGAAGACATTAGCTGAATTTGTTCAGAATCAGATTGAGCGTAATAAGCGTAAAGCACTTCAACGCAGTGCGAATGAAGCTAAAGAAGAAGCTGCTGATTTAGACTAATAGATTGATGGCTAATTGAAGCCAGTTAATTAGTTTTCTATTAAGGCCTTATGTTTATACATAAGGCCTTTTTGTTTTGATTGCATCAAGGAAAGAAGATATAAATCATTGTTTTAGTTAATCTATGGTAGATGCGACTATTTCTATACTCTTAAATCGTGATACGCTCATGTCTTGATAATTAGGCATGTTGCTGGGATTTAAGTATCTTCGGCGGTAGCGTAGCCTTGGGGCACTACTTGTTTTAGATACTTTGGCAATTAGTTATCTAGAGGGCTTTTAACACCACTTTGGTGTACCCCCGCCACATGGGTATAGATTTGGGTTGTTTTAATATCTGAATGCCCCAGTAATTCTTGAATATTTCTAAGGTCTGTCCCGTTTTCGAGCAATCGTGTTGCGAAACTGTGCCTGAATGTGTGGCAACCCGCTTTCTTAATAATCTTGGCCTTACGGATTGCTTTCGTGACGTGCTGCTGCACCATACGATCTGTAATGTGGTGGCGCATCATCTTTCTTGAACGTGGGTCAACAGTTAATCTTGAGGCGGGAAACAGATACTGCCATCCATAACCTCTAGCTTGTGTAGGAAATTTTTTTTCGCTAGTGCATAAGGCATGTATACTTCACCAAACCCTTTATCCAGATCTCTATCATGTAGGACTTCAACTAAGGTTAATTGCTGCTTAATTGGCTTGATAAGTGCAGCTGGAAGCAAGGTTTTTCTATCTCGATTACCTTTTCCATTTCTTACTGTTACTGATTGTACATCTAGATCTATATCGGCCGCTCGAAGCCTGAGAGCTTCATTGATTCGTAACCCACTACCATACATCAGCTGAGTAACAAGTTTTGCGGGATCTGATAGCTCATTAATGACAGCAATTGCTTCTCGGTGTGTAAAAACTTCGGGTACTTTAGGGCCTTTTTTTTAGCCCTTTTGTATTTAAGGGATTCGGTGTTTTGTTTGAGATGCTCTCTACAAAGAAAAACAATCGCATTGAGTGCTGTTTTTTTTGTGTATTGGGAGAGACATTTTTCTTAATAACTAAATGCTCAAGAAAACGATTGATGTCAGCTGAAGAGATATCATGGCGTGATTGGTAGCCACAAAAGTTAATATAGCGCTTAATCCAATGAACATAGGTTTTCTCGGTAGAATACGACAGACCGCGCATTCGAATGAATGTGGTTAGTTCAGTAATGAAGTTACTGTTGATTGCTGATAATGGTTGAGGAATGTCTTTCATGATACTGATTATCCATACAGTGTTTTGATGTTAGGCTAAACAACAAATACAGACTGTTCAATATTTACGCAAACTAGTTCGCTTATTTTAACTATTAATCACATTGAGCTGAAAAGTAGCTGTGTGTCAATTACATACAGGAATGTACCAGATGCTTGATATGCGAATAGAAATGATGTATTTAGAGCTTGTTTTGTGTGATTGCGGCTGTAGGTTTTTGATTTTAAACTCTTTTATCGTTGGTTTGGTTGTTGAGAATTACGAAGAGAATATATGAACATGATTTACGAATTTGTTTCGTAGAATATAATGTTATGCACCTAGAGCCAAGATTTTCAATGGTAGAAAATTCATCGCTTTTTTTTCCACGATTTCTCTGGCCATTCGTTTGCCGAAAGGCTGCCTGTAAGTCCGAAGATAAGTAGGTTGTTGTTATATTTGCTGCCTTGAAGTCTGGCAATTCAATATCATAATCTCAACGTTACTTTGCTGTGAAAGTGTTGGCGCATCTCTTTGCCTATTGGTTTGGCGAAGCAGCCAAGCTTCTCCGCATTAGGTTGTCATGCAGGTTTCTCTGGCTCAAATCGTTGAAAGTGAATCGGAATTATCAGA
>LLEN01000187.1_pt1 | contig 12231 bp, 15 predicted proteins | sample 595881 | NCBI WGS metagenome assembly LLEN01 (sample SAMN02919314, study PRJNA255460) | bioreactor metagenome | biome: chemostat; feature: culture 2012_10.3; material: sediment; isolation source: day86 10degC chemostat 2012 inoculated with Wadden Sea sediment taken from... | place: Germany: Bremen ...
CTATAAAATTCGGATCAACTAACCTCCCCTATCTTTTGCCTTTTAGACTGAATAAAAATGAAATTATCATTAAAACAAAAACTCATAGGAGCCAGCTTATCTGCAGTGGTTGTTATGGCGACAGCCCTGACCTGGCTAGCTGCCGATCAGCTTTTTGAGCAAACCAGCAGTGGTATCTACGCACGAGCCGACAGCCTTTCCGCAGCGGCAACCGAAGGCATTTCGGAGTGGGTCTCAATCCGCAGCGATATTGCCAGCGCTTTCAATGACTACAGCACCGAAGCCAATGTCGTCCCTTTTTTTTGCAGCAGGCCCGTAAGGCCGGCGGCTTTGACGACATCTTCCTGGGTACACCTGCCGGGGGTATGTATCGCTCGCACCCAGAGCGTAATCGTGCCGACTATGATCCTCGTACCCGCCCTTGGTATCGCGACGCCCAAAATGCCGGCACCCAGATCATTACGACGGCCTACCAGGATGCAATCACCAATGCGCTACTTGTAACGATTGCCGAACCAGTAATGAAAAATGGCTCTATGGTCGGTGTTGTCGGTGCCGACGTATTGATCGACCAGCTGATCAATGACGTTATCAATCTTGATGTCGGCAAAAATGCCTATGCAATGCTGCTTAACAAGCAAGATAATACCTTCCTTGCTCACCCTGACGAATCACTGCTGCTTCAGACAATCAACCGCTACAGCAGCGAACTGAATATGGCACGCATTGAATCTGCTATTCAGACCAACCGTATTGAAACGGTCACCATCAACGGCCAAGAAAAGTTGCTCCATTTTGCCAATGTTCCTGGCACTGACTGGATCCTTGGCCTCGAAATGGATCGTACTACCGAGGAAGCTAGCCATAGTAGCTTGCTACGTCAGCTGATTATCACTTCGATCATTATTACCCTGATTGTGGTAAGTGCTGTTGCATGGTTAGTCGGCTTCCTTTTCCGAGACTTGGGCCGTGTTTCCCAGGCTCTGGCAGAAATTGCGACCGGCGAAGGCGATCTGACCCAGCGTCTTGATCCTCGCAGCGATGACGAAGTTGGCCAACTGGCTCACAACTTCAACCGCTTTGTCGGCAACATGCACGGCATGGTCTCGCGTCTGCAGGAAGTATCCAGCTCACTGACCCAGCAGGCTCACATTACGGCCTCGCAGGCTGAAGAGCGTAGTACCCGTATTCAGCACCAGCAAGACGAAATCAACATGGTGGCGACAGCAATCAACGAGATGGCAGCGGCTACCCAGGAAATTGCCGGCAATGCGGACAATACCGCTCGCACCTCAAGCGAAACAGTCGAAGTATCAGAGCACGGCTCTGTTCAGGTTAGCCAGAGCCAGCAGTCTATTACAGGCCTTGCCGGCGAAGTTGACACGGCGACCGATGTGATTGGCGAGCTCAATACCCATGCCCAGAGCATCAACACTATCCTATCGACGATTCAGGGTATCGCCGAGCAGACCAACCTGCTGGCACTGAATGCCGCCATTGAGGCAGCCCGTGCAGGTGAGCAGGGCCGCGGTTTTGCCGTGGTTGCCGACGAAGTACGCGTTCTTAGCCAGCGTACTCATGCCTCGACACAGGAAATCCAGCAGATGATCGAAACCCTGCAGCAGACTACCGGTCGTGCAGTGGGCATTATGGAAGACAGCCGTCGCTTGGCCGAAACCAGTGTCGATGATGCGAGTGCAGCGTCTGCCAGCCTGTCCCAGATCAACAGCGCAGTAACCAATATCAGTGATATGGCAACTCAAATTGCTTCTGCGGCCGAAGAGCAGTCTTCAGTGACATCTGAAATCACTCGCAACACCGAAGGGATCCGCGACGTATCAAACGAACTGGCTGTCGAAGCCGATGAGGCCGCAAAACAGGCCGCCGAGCTATCGCACCTTTCTCACGAACTGCAGCAGGAAATCAACCGCTTTAAGCTGTAATGCCATAACGCACTAACAAAAAGCGCCGATGTTGATATCAACATCGGCGCTTTTTTTTATGGTGATAGATAAACCGCTTGATTAAATCAGGTTAAACACAATCGCTGATACCGCCAGCAGTCCCATCACCAAAATAAAGATTGTACTGAATTTGCCACGGTGCGCTTTCAACGCATCAACCTTGTATACCGCCAGCATTGGCATGATGAACAGGATCATCGCAATTACGGGACCGGACAACGCTTCCATCATTTCCAGGATACTCGGGTTCATCACCGCGGCAAACCAGATTGCAAAGAACATAAACACTATCCCAAGCTTGTCCAGTTTTGACGGTGCTAGGCTGGTCTGCTTCTGCAGCATACCGTTCAGGCTTTCGCGCGCCCCCATGAAGTGGCCGAGGAAAGAAGAAGAAATCGCAATAAAGGCAATCAACGGGCCCAACGCAACGATGAACGGACTATTGTGGACATTGGCCAGATAGGACAAAACCGAGACATTCTGCGCTTTGGCTTCCAGTAGCTGTGCCGGGCTCAGGCTCAGTACACACGAAAAGACAAAGAACAATACGAAGGAAATAAGCATCACCGAAGTGCGTTTAAGGATCTGATCGGATTTTTGTCCGGCATCCCCACCATAATGGCGGCGCTGAGCATTGGCAAAGCTGGAGATTGCAGCTGCGTGGCTAAAAGCAAATACTGTCACCGGCACTGCAAGCCACAGCGTGATAGAAAAGCTTCCCCATTCTGGCAAAGTCATCAGATCCGGCATCTGCCAGTTTGGTATCAAATAGAGCGACAAACCAGCCAGAATGGCCGCGAGCGGGTAGACAATCACCTCAAACACTCTCAGCATCACTTTTTCGCCAGCCATCATGATAGCAATCATGCCGAATACCAAAATACCCGAAAGCACTATCCGCGATGGAGAAGCCATCCCCAGCTGGTTAACAATAAAGCTATCGACCGTATTGGTCAGGCCAACACCATAGATCAACAAGATAGGAAAAATAGAGAGAAAATACAGCAAGGAAATAAGGCGCCCTGAGCTGACACCAAAGTGTTCTTCTACCACATCGGTAAAATCTGCATCCGGCTTGGATGACGACAGTACGAAGCGAGATAACCCGCGGTGGGCAAGAAATGTCATCGGCCCGGCCAACAGGGCCATGATCACCAATGACCAAAAACCCCCGACACCGATATTGATCGGCAGGAACAAAATACCGGCTCCCACTGCAGTACCAAACAAGCTCAGCATCCAGCTTGAATCGTGTTTGCTCCAGCTAGAAACCGTCGGCTCCGAATGACTCATAGGTATATCTTGAGATAATGACACGTAACACCCTACTTCTACAAAATTTTACTCGGCGAGGAGTATACAGATGCAGAATTAAAGTCTCACAAAGAAAACGGCAAACTTCTCGCTCTGTTTCTAGCCATAAGACAGGTGGATGAACTAGCATTATCGTAATGGATAATCAATATCACCACATAGATAGCAGTAAATAGATGGAACCACTAAATTTTTACAATTTGTATTTTTTTTAATCTACGCCAAAATTGCTCAAAAAAAACAACGGCCCAGCAGATATATCTGCTGGGCCGTGCATTATCAGGAGTGATATCGCTTATTTGATTTCGATTGGCTCGAAGCTCTTGATCAAGTCATCCAGCTGTTTGATTTGAGCCAGGAACGGCTCAAGCTTATCTAGCGGGAAGGCTGAAGGACCATCGCAGCGCGCCTGATCCGGTGTCGGATGAGCTTCCATAAACAGACCACCGATCCCTGTCGCAATACCTGAACGAGCAAGGTCAATGGTTTGTTCACGGCGGCCACCTGATGCCGCACCCTGCGGATCACGGCACTGCAAGGCATGGGTGACATCAAAAATGATCGGGCTGCCTTTAGACGCCTTCTTCATCACATCAAAGCCCAGCATATCAACAACCAGGTTGTCATAGCCGTGTAATACGCCACGTTCGCAAAGAATGATGTTCTCGTTGCCGCACTCAGCAAACTTTTCAACGATATTACCAACCTGACCAGGCTCATGAACTGAGGCTTCTTCACGTTGATCACAGCACCTGTTTTCGCCATTGTCTCAACCAGATCAGTCTGGCGAGCAAGGAAAGCGGGAAGCTGAATCACATCGACAACATCAGCAACAGGCTGTGCCTGATACTGCTCGTGAATGTCAGTGATGATCTTCACGCCAAAAGTATCTTTCAGTTCCTGGAAGATCTTCAGGCCTTCTTCCATCCCCGGACCACGGTAAGAGTGAACGGAAGAGCGGTTGGCTTTGTCAAAAGACGCCTTAAACACGTAAGGAATACCGAGTTTGTCGGTCACTTCCACGTACTTCTCACAGATCTGCATAGCCATATCGCGAGATTCAAGTACGTTCATACCACCAAACAAGACAAACGGCTTGTCGTTGGCAACATCTATATCACCAACTCGAACAACTTTCTGTTCCATCATATTCTCTCTTCTCATTCTGTATATTGACGTAATAACCACTGCCGAGACTCGGCTATTACCTCCGAATTTGTTGCCACTATCGTTATCAACATCAATGCAGGGTCAGAGGCTCTTCATTGAGTGCCAGTACCTGTAGCTTCAATAATTCCGCCGCAGGATCTTCCGGGCATTGCTCGATGAAATATTCGTAATCCATCGCCGCAGCATGGCTGCACTCTAACTGCTGGTAAATATAACCACGATCTCTAATTTCATGCGGATCGCCAGGCTAAACTCCAACGCCATATCGCTGCAACGCAAGGCATCTGCAAAGTGTTCTTCACGTAACAGGGAGCTTTTCATTACCGTCAGCCAACGGGTCAGAATGTCGGTATTGTCCGCTTCGTCCAGATGCTCCTGTCGCAGCTCGGTAAACGGACCTCGATGGCCTTTCAGCCAAGCGCCCATCGTCCGCTTGCTCAGATATTCACCGTCAAATGGATTGATATACTGCTGCTCGCCGTCATACCAGTTAACCTTGAGAATGAACTGGGTCGGGAAACCTACGCTGCTGACCGGCAGCTCAAGGTGGTGTGCAAGGTATAGGAATATTGCTCCGAGGCTGACAGGGATGCCTTTCTTACGTTCAAGTACTTTGTCAAGAAAGACATTTTCCGAAGAAAAATACTGCTGCTGGTCGCCACGAAACCCCCACTCGCGGTAAAACAGACGGATTAGACCTTCCAGACGCAAGTGCGGATTCATTTCATCCATTAGGGCGTGTTCCGCCTCCTGGGCCAGCTTTTTTTTAGCTGTAGCCGGACCCAACCTGCTGGAAACGCAGGATCAATTTCCGCAGTCATTTCCAGAGCGCCTTCCACCAGCGCCATCTGCTCTAATTCTTCATCAGTAAAACGTAACATGATTACCCCAGAAATGATGACTTAGTCGTTGCAATATTTGCAGCCGCCATCACCCAGCCTAGCGAACCGAAAAAAAAGCAAAGGTCTTGAATACTTTGTTTTTACCGTATTTCAACGTGAAAAAGCCCAAAGCGATATATGCCAGTACACAGCTCAACTTCTGGGTCATCCAGTTTCCGGATTCCGTAAACGGAATAACTCCGGTAATGTAAATAAGCACAATCCCGGTTAGTAGCAGAAAGGTATCAACGACATGGGGGGTGATCTTTAAGTATTTTTTTTCTCGAGCAGCGATGAATTCGCCATCATCAGACAATAGCGAACAACAAACAGCAATACACTCAGAGCAATTGCCACCATGTGAAGATGTTTAAACGCAGCGTACATATAATTTTCTCTCTCTATCCTTGCCAACAGCCCATGGTTACCCGATCTAGGCCGGCATAATCCTGTGCTGTTGAGACCTGGTTATATCCCAGTTCCAGTAAAATAGCCCTTACCGCTTCACCTTGCTCAAAGCCATGTTCCATCAGCAGCCAACCGCCCGATAGCAAATACAAGCGGCCCTGCTCACTAATGATACGAATATCAGCCAGGCCGTTCTCTTCTGCCACCAAAGCGCTCTTAGGCTCAAAACGCACATCGCCCAGTTCGAGGTGAGGGTCAGTTTTATCAATGTAGGGGGGGTTGCTGACAACAACGGCAAAACGATCGTCAGGTGTCAGCGGACTGTACCAACTTCCGGACAGGAAGCGGGTATTAGTAATGTGTAGATTCTGACTGTTTTCCAACGCCAGCTGAGCAGCTTCCGGACGCAAGTCGATACCGGTTACACTCAGTTCAGGACGTTCCGAGGCGATAGCAAGGCTATCGCTCCCGTCCCTGTGCCCAAATCGAGTACAGAACAAGGCTCCGTAGGCACTTTTTCCAATGCCAGCTCAACCAAGCGTTCGGTGTCAGGACGCGGGATCAGGGTATGAGCGCAACTTTCAGTGGCAATGACCAAAATTCTCGCTCACCGACGATATACGCAATCGGTTCACCCGCCAGACGGCGATACAAAACGGCATCGAAAGCAGCGGCTTGCTCACTGTCGAGTGTTTTTTTTCCGGCCAGGTCAGCAAATAACTGCGAGGCTTATCCAGCACAAAACACAGCAATACAGCAGCATCCAGTTGCGGGCTTTCGGAGCCCGCATCAATAAGCTGCTGAACAGTCTGCTTCAGCAGTGCTTCAATGCTCAGTGGCATTAGTTCTGTTCAGCCATGGCTGCTAGCTGATCAGCCTGGTGTTCCTGCAGCACAGGTTGGATCAGGGTATCCATATCACCCTCCATCACTTCATTCAGACGATAGAGAGTTAGGTTGATACGGTGATCCGAAACACGGCCCTGCGGGTAGTTGTAGGTACGGATTCGGTCAGATCGGTCACCCGAGCCTAGTAAGTTACGACGAGTACTTGCTTCTGCTTCATGCGTCGTTCCTCTTCAGCTTTAATAATACGCGCCGCCAGTACTGACATTGCCTTGGCCTTGTTCTTATGCTGGGAACGCTCGTCCTGACACTCCACCACAATCCCGGTTGGCAAGTGGGTAATACGGATTGCAGAGTCGGTGGTGTTGACGTGCTGACCACCCGCGCCCGAGGCACGGAAGGTGTCAATTTTCAGATCACCCGCATTGATTTCTGGGATTTCGGCTTCCGGTACCTCAGGAAGAACCGCAACCGTACAAGCCGAAGTGTGAACACGGCCCTGAGATTCTGTTGCCGGTACACGCTGAACACGATGACCGCCTGATTCAAATTTCAGCACACCGTATACGCCTTCGCCATTCACTTTGGCGACCATTTCTTTATAGCCACCTTGCTCAGAGTTGTTTGCATTGATCACTTCGATACGCCAGCCACGGCTCTCGGCATATTTGCTGTACATGCGGAACAGGTCACCGGCAAAGATACCCGCTTCGTCACCACCAGCTCCGGCTCGGATTTCGATAAAACAGTTACGCTCATCGTTCGGATCTTTCGGGATCAGAAGCACCTGAAGCTCATCTTCAAGACGGATGATTTCAGCTTTCGTTTCCTTCACTTCTTCCTGCGCCATTTCACGCATTTCCGGATCATCTTCTTTCGTCATCTCTTCAGCGGCTTCAAGATCCTCTTTCGCTTGCTGATAAGCCTGGAAACACTTGGTTACTTCTTCCAGCTGAGAGTATTCACGGGAAAGCGCTCGGAATTTATTCTGATCACCGATCACATCAGGATCACTAAGCAGATGCTGGACTTCTTCGTAACGCTCAACCAGCGTTTCTAATTTAACTAAAATTGAAGATTTCATAATTGACTTAACTGTTGTGTTCCGGTCATGGCAGTGCGCATCGGCCCTGCCTCATATTAATTTTTGAACGACTCTAATCCCAGAGTCTCGCGTATGACGGCCAATTTCTCCGGCTCGCCATTATGAGCAGCCTGCTGCATTGCCCGAGTTGGCGCGTGAATCAATTTATTGGTCAGCTTATTGCTCAATTCAGCCAACACTTTTTCTGGATCGCTGCCATTGGCTATAGCCTGAAGGCTACGGCTTAGTAGTTCAGTTTTGATATCTTCGGCATGGCAGCGATACTGACGAATGCTGTCAACAGCTTCCAACGAACGCAACCAGCTCATGAAGGCTGCACTTTCTTCACTGACAATGGCCTCGGCCTGAATCGCTGCAACCTTGCGTTGCTCGCGATTCTTTTCCACGATGCTGTGCAAGTCATCGACCGTATACAAATAAGCATCGTTCAGTTCGCCGACTTCCGGTTCGATATCTCGCGGAACGGCTATATCCACCAGCAGCATTGGCTGATGACGACGTGCCTTAATCGCTTTCTCGACCATTCCCTTGCCAACGATCGGCAACGGGCTTGCCGTCGAACTAATCACAATATCTGCCCGGGGCAGATAGTCAGGAATGTCCGGCAAACCAATCACCTCGGCCCCAAATTCCTTGGCCAGATTGTCGGCACGCTCTTTGGTCCGGTTGGCCACAATCAGCTTATTGCATCCTTGTTCGACCAAATGGCGAGCGACCAACTCGATGGTTTCACCCGCACCGACCAATAATACCGTGGCATCTGATAACGATTCAAAGATTTGCTTGGCAAGAGTGCAGGCAGCAAACGCCACCGATACGGCATTGCCACCAATGTCTGTCTCGGTACGCACCCGCTTCGCTACCGTAAATGACTTATGGAATAACTTTTCCAGCATGCCATGAACGGTCTCATAATCACGGGCATCAGAATAAGATTGCTTTACCTGCCCCAGGATCTGTGGCTCACCAAGTACTAAAGAATCAAGGCCGCAAGACACACGCATTAAGTGTCGAACTGCTGCCTGCTCTTCGTGAAAATACAAGCTCGGCATCAGCTCTTCAGCGCTGAGTTGATGAAACTTGGTCAACCAGTCGATCAGGATGCCCGGTCCGGTCTGGGTCACGTCACAATAGAGCTCGGTGCGGTTGCAAGTCGAGACGATAACGCCACTTGTCACCTCCGGGTGAGCTTCTAACTGCTGCAATGCCTGTGTCAGCTTTTCCGGGGAAAACGCAACACGCTCACGCAAATCCACAGAAGCCGTTTTATGATTTATTCCTAATGCAAGCAATGTCATGGAGACGGTGTACCAACTTCGCCGGTGAAAAAGATCCAGGGCGGGATTTTACTTGATGCCCCAGCGTAATTAAAGAAAACTAACGCAATCAATCTGGCATTCCTGATCAAATGTTGATATTTAAATACCATTTATTGCTCAGGTACCCTCAGCAATTCCTTGTTGCAATTGGTATTATGGTCCAATTCTCGCTATTGTTTGCCTAAACCCACAAGTTAATCATAAATTATGCCATCGATTTCATTTGTTCGATTGTATTTACACTCGAAACAGCGTCTGCTTGGTTTATCCGTACTACTTTTTCTTCTGTCCGGCTGTGCCAGCCAGGCACCAGTTTCTCCCCCGTTAGACTGGGAATCCCACCAAGCTTCACTCCTGCAATTGAGCCAGTACCAGGCCAAAGGCAGACTAGGTTACAGGGGCACGCAACGTTTCGGTGCCAACCTGCTGTGGCGCACCGTTCCGCAGGCCGATCATCTGTTACTGACTAACTTCCTCGGTAAAACCCTGCTCAAACTCGATGCTACACCAGTGAGTGCAACCTTAATTTCCCATGATGGCAAAACCTATCAGGGAACCAATGCTTCACGCCTTATTCAGCAGCTTACCGATATTAATTTGCCGATAGAGCAAATGCGTGACTGGCTGATAGGTCTGCCAACTGCTGCCGATACCTATCAGCTAAACAGCGAAAACCGGGTTGCCTATCTGGCGAAGCAAATCGACCAGCAGCTTTGGCAGCTGGACTACAACGAATATGACAATTCGGTAACCCCGGCATTACCTACGCGAATGATACTGTCACAGGGGGATGTACGTATTACCCTCGTTATCAATGAGTGGTTAATCACCGCTAAACAACCGTAATTGACCATGAGCCACACTATGATAACCCGCACTACTCGCTGGCCCGCTCCGGCAAAATTAAACTTGTTTCTCTACATCACCGGCCGCCGTCCCGATGGCTATCACGAGCTGCAGACCCTGTTTCAGTTTCTGGATCACAGCGATACCCTGACGATCACAGCCAACGATTCCGGCATTATCAGCCTCTTTCCGGCCATTAAAGGCGTGGCAACCGAAGATAACCTTATCTACGTGCTGCCGACGCCTTGCGCCGTGCCGCAGGGATAAATGCCGGAGCCGAGATCCATATCGATAAGATTCTGCCGATGGGAGGAGGGCTTGGTGGCGGTTCATCTGATGCAGCCACTACCTTGGTTGCGCTGAACTACCTTTGGCAAACCGAGCTCAATGTTGATGAGCTGGCCAAAATTGGTTTGAATCTCGGCGCTGATGTGCCGGTTTTCGTCCGCGGTCTCAGTGCATTTGCCGAGGGCGTTGGGGAAAAACTTCAGCCTGCAGAGCCGCAAGAAAAGTGGTATTTAGTCGCCAAACCGGATGTCAGCATTGCAACTGTTGATATTTTCACCCATCCGGAATTAATTCGTGACACGGAAAAGCGGACGCTGGATGCCCTGTTGGCGGGGATTTACGAAAACGATTGCGAAAAAAAATCGTCAGAAGACTGCACCCCGAGGTTGATAAGGCGCTTTCGTGGCTGTTAGAATACGCGCCGTCAAGACTGACTGGCACTGGCGCTTGTGTGTTTGCTGAATTTAGCACTCAACAAGATGCCCTTGCAACACTGAATAAATTACCTGACTGGCTCCAAGGATTCGTCGCAAAAGGTGTCAACACATCTCCCCTTTTGACAGCCTTGAACGCACATTCTACGGACTGTCAGTAACTACAACTTGGACGCAACCTGAGGTTTCCACCGTGCCTGATATGAAGCTGTTTGCTGGTAACGCTACACCAGAACTAGCCCAACGCATTGCTGACCGTCTCTACATCTCTTTAGGAGACGCAACAGTTAACCGTTTTTCCGACGGTGAAGTCTGTGTTCAGATTAATGAGAACGTTCGTGGTAGCGACGTTTTTATCATTCAATCTACTTGTGCGCCAACCAATGACAACCTGATGGAACTGGTTGTAATGATCGATGCACTACGCCGTGCTTCCGCAGGCCGTATTACCGCTGTAATCCCTTACTTCGGCTATGCTCGCCAAGACCGCCGCGTTCGTTCTGCTCGTGTGCCAATTACCGCAAAAGTCGTTGCTGATTTCCTTTCTAACGTTGGCGTTGACCGCGTACTGACTGTCGATCTGCACGCTGAGCAAATCCAGGGCTTCTTCGATGTTCCTGTAGATAACGTCTTCGGTAGCCCTGTGCTGCTTGAAGATATCTTGGCGAAGAACCTAGAAGATCCAGTTGTTGTATCTCCAGATATTGGTGGCGTTGTACGTGCACGTGCAATTGCTAAGCTACTGGATGACACAGATATCGCGATCATCGACAAGCGCCGTCCGCGCGCCAACGTTTCTCAGGTAATGCACCTGATCGGTGACGTTGAAGGCCGCGACTGCATCATCGTCGATGACATGATCGATACCGGTGGTACGCTGTGTAAAGCCGCCGAAGCACTGAAAGAGCGTGGCGCCAAGCGTGTATTTGCTTATGCAACTCACCCAGTATTCTCAGGTAACGCACCTCAGAACATCCGTGAATCAGTCATCGACGAAGTGATCGTCACTGACTCTATCCCGTTGTCTCAGGAAATAGTCGATACCGGTCGCGTATCTGTACTGACCCTGTCAGGCATGCTGGCTGAAGCGATCCGTCGCATCAGCAACGAAGAGTCTATCTCTGCGATGTTCGAGCACTAAGAGCTCCCTATTCCAAACTGTTTATCGAACGGTTCGGCATAGCGATATCATCCAAACGCCCCGCAGCATGCGGGGCGTTTTTCGTCCGGACATATCAATCTTGCTCGGTTTGGTATAACATAGCGCGCGTTTTAAGCCCCTAAGACTTGAGAGACTAGCGTGAGTAACAATATTCGTCTATTAGTTGGCCTGGCAAACCCTGGTGCCGAGTATGCTAATACCCGTCATAATGCGGGTGCATGGGTGGTAGAAGAACTGGCCCGTGTTCATAACATTAGCCTACGAGAAGAATCGAAATACTTTGGCCAAACTGGCCGGATCCAGGCCAATGGCATGATCTTCGCTTGTTGATCCCTTCCACGTTTATGAACCTATCCGGCAAATCCGTGGCAGCACTGGCTAATTTCTATCAGATCAAGCCAGAAGAGATCTTAGTTGCGCATGATGAGCTGGACTTACCGCCGGGCGTGGCGAAGTTCAAAAAAAAGGCGGAGGCCACGGCGGCCACAACGGCCT
>LLEN01000188.1_pt1 | contig 12173 bp, 14 predicted proteins | sample 595881 | NCBI WGS metagenome assembly LLEN01 (sample SAMN02919314, study PRJNA255460) | bioreactor metagenome | biome: chemostat; feature: culture 2012_10.3; material: sediment; isolation source: day86 10degC chemostat 2012 inoculated with Wadden Sea sediment taken from... | place: Germany: Bremen ...
CCGCAGCATTTATCACCTATATGTCCAGCTTGACCAATGTCGCATTCTCAGCGACTCAATATGCCCTGTTCAGCTCCATTATGTTGTTGTTTCCAAAGTTTATTGCCGGTTTTTCAGGCCTGTATGTCGATACATTTGGATATAACATTTTCTTCTTAACAACAGCACTTATTGGTTTGCCTGTTTTATTGCTGATCTATGCCGTCGACAGAAACTCAAACTCAGCTTCTGAAACCAGTTCTGAAGCGGTTGATCAACAATACCCACCACAAATTCGAGTACATAGCCAAAACCGAAAGTATTCTGTTGACGAATAATGCTTCCGCCTTCCATTTATAACACTTTTGTGCCTAAAAAAAAGCCCCTTCAAACCGCTCTTAGATGAGCGGTTTATCACTTGGTTCAGAAAATATTCATTAAAAACATCAAAAATAACGATCGAGATCACTATCACCCTACTTTGTAATCGATTACAGGAGATCGAGTTCACGTTTGGAAAAGGATTGCGCAATCGTTACATTCACAAGAGTGACATAAAGCAATAGAATTGCCGCCATAAATACGGACAACCCCAAAACTATAAGTCCGACTCTTAAAAACAATTAGCGAGAATTAACCATGCGTAAATCACTAGTAGCACTGAGCGTATTAGCGGCAACCGCTCTACCAGCAGCAGTAAATGCAGCAGACTATTCTGATGACATCCACAAGAACGACTACAGCTGGTCACAGTTCAACCTGATGTATGCTTTTGACGAGCTACCAGGCGAATCAAGCCACGACTACCTAGAAATGGAATTCGGCGGCCGCTCTGGTATCTTTGATCTATACGGTTACGTTGACGTGTTCAACCTGACCAGCGATCCAGATAGCGACAAAGCAGGCAAAGAAAAAAAATCTTTATGAAGTTTGCACCTCGTATGTCTCTTGATGCGGTAACTGGCAAAGACCTGTCTTTCGGTCCAGTTCAGGAGCTTTACCTTGCAACTCTTATGGAGTGGGGTGGTAACTCTGGCGTAAACACACAGAAAATCGGTCTGGGTTCTGACGTGATGGTTCCATGGTTCGGCAAAGTAGGCCTGAATCTGTACGGTACTTACGATTCAAACGTTAAAGACTGGAACGGTTACCAAATCTCGACTAACTGGTTCAAGCCATTCTACTTCTTCGAGAACGGCAGCTTCGTTTCTTACCAGGGTTACATCGATTACCAATTTGATATGGAAACTAACGGCAACGCAGGCAAAACAACTAACGGCGGTGCTATGTTCAACGGCCTTTACTGGCACTCTGATCGCTACGCTGTGGGTTACGGCCTGAAAGCATACAAAGACATCTACGGTCTTAAAGATGGCGGTTTCATTGGAAAATCTAGCGGTGTTGGCCACTATGTGAGCGTAACTTACAAGTTCTAAGTTAACGTTATACGTAACATGATAGAAGGCACCTGATGGTGCCTTTTTGCTATTTGCCATAAATTAATCTCGAAAATAAGATTGAAATTACTTCCGAGACACCCCAGCTTTCTATTTCTTTTTCTTCCATATTTTTCCTATCTCTTTTACCTATAACTGAGAAAATCGGCTTAGCAATAAGACGGAAGAACAACGCTGAGAATTTACGCTAGCCTTTGATGTATGGGCACAAAGTATATTTTTACTCCCATAACACGCTCACGACACACTTCTTGTTCTGTCTATTCTGACAACTGCATTTCGTAGAAATGCACAAAATGGCAAGAAGAATTACAAGCAATGGCAAATGGTTAGCGAGAAGTCATCATGTATAAAACTCTGGCAGCTCTCAGTATCAGTACCGCCCTCGCCCTACCCGGGGCGAGTTTCGCCGTCGATTACTCCGACGACATCAGAAAGAATGACTATAAATGGTTCACTTTTAACCTGATGCAAAGTATCAATAACCGCATCCCGTTCGGGTTTCAGGATGATACCTACTTCGAGATGGAGTTCGGGGGACGATCCGGCTGGCTGGATCTCTATGGCTATCTGGATGTGTTTGATGTTCTAAACTCCAGCAACTCAGATCGTAATAAACCCGAAGGCAGTAACGACTTTGCTGATAACTTTTTCTTCAAATTTGCACCAAGGGCTTCATTAGACGCTATAACAGGCAAGGACCTGTCCTTTGGGCCGGTACAAGAACTCTATATTTCGACCGTCACGAACGTTGGTGACAACGCTTTATTCGAGCACTACATAGGAATAGGTTCTGATGTTCAGGTGCCGTGGTTCGGAAAAATGGGCCTCAACACCTATGCCCGCTATGTCCGCGAAAACTTTGGGGCAGACAACGAAAGCGAATGGGATGGCTACATGATATCCACCAACTGGTTTAAACCGTGGTATACCCTCAGCAGTGGTGACTTTATTACCTACCAGGGCTATCTCGATTACAAGTTTGGTGCTTCGAAAATTTCAGATGACGTCAACCGAACAACCACAGCCGTTGAGTGGTTCAACGGTCTTTACTACCACACCCCGCAATGGGCTTTTGGCTACGGCTGAAGTATTACCACAATATGGCATTATTTAAAGATGGTGGCTTTGCTGGTGATACAACAGGTTGGGGCCACTACTTTTCGGCTAACTACAAGTTCTAACCTCCTTGTTACGCTAAGATAAACTCTTAAATGGCGCATCCTATGATGCGCCTTCGCTTACCTGTTCAACCTAACGGCAGAAAATGCTATCCTGACCCCAATGCAAAATTAGACAACAAAGGGAGAGTTCAGGTGAAAGTAACCGTTGTCGGTGCGGGGGCCGTCGGTCGTTTATGGGGATGCAAACTAGCAAAACAGCATAAGGTACATTTCTGGACTCGGGACAGCAACCCAACTCTAGCTGTACAGCTGAATCCACTTGAGCCGGAAAGCCCACATGAACCGTACTGTTTTTCAGCCAACCAACCTGAAGCGCTGAAAAACGCAGACTGTATCCTTATTACCGTCAAAGCCTTTCAAGTCGAGCAGGCCATTACTGACATCCAGCTCTATCTAAAGCAGGAATCACCCGTGATCATCATGCACAACGGGATGGGCAGCCAACATACAGCCCTTCAGCTATTGCCTGATAACCCTCTTTTATATGCCACAACTGCTCAGGCTGCATTTCGTCCTGACAGCCAGCAGATCAGCCATACCGGACTAGGACAAACTTGGATTGGTGCCCTGAACACAGCGGGAAAAGCACACAGTGATCTGTCCTTCATGCTTGATCACGCTCTTCCTCCCTGCCAATGGCATGAAGATATCAACTACCCGCTTTGGCAAAAACTGGCGATAAACTGTGCCATCAACCCGCTGACGGCTATCTACCAATGCCGTAATGGCAAACTAGCCGGTGAGGAATTCAACCATCAGCTCAATGATATCTGTGACGAAGTTGCCCAAGTCATGACAGCAGAAGGTTACCCAATAAAAAAAATAGTGACCTCAGGCAGTTGACGAGCAAGGTCATCAGCGCCACTGGCCAAAACTTTTCTTCTATGAATCAAGATATTTGCCAGCATAGAACCACAGAAATCGACTATATTACTGGCTACCTAATTGCACGGGCACAAGCACACCGGATAGCCGTTCCGGTGAACACCCGGCTATGGCAACAAATTAAACAACTGGAGCAACAAAATAATGACCAATGACGCTCAGCTGCAACGTCCTATCAAAGTGGCAGTATGTATCGCCCCCGGTACCGAAGAGATGGAAGCAATCAATACCATCGATATTTTGATCCGTGCCGGCTTTGAGGTCACCACAGCGAGCGCGGCATCTGATGGCGCACTAATCGTAGCGGGCTCGCGTGGCATCAAGCTTGTTGCTGATGTCGCTCTCGTTTCTATTGCCGATGACCCGTTTGACTGCGTGGTGCTCCCTGGCGGTCTCGGCGGCGCCGAGTGCTTCCGTGACAGCCCGTTACTGGTAGAATTTGTCAACCAGCATAAATATGACGGCAAGCTGGTTGCCGCTATCTGTGCTGCTCCGGCCGTTGTTCTTGAGCATCACCAGATGTACCCACAAGCCATTATGACTGCCCACCCGGCTTTCATGGAGCAGATCCCGGAAGATCGCCGCCGTACCAAGCGCGTGGTCTTTGATGTCAACGGCAACCTGTTAACCAGCCAGGGCCGGGTACCTCGCAGGAGTTTGCTCTGGAAATTATCGTCCGTCTGGCTGGCAAAGAGAAAGCAGCAGAAGTGGCCAAACCGATGGTCGTGTGGCCGAACATGCATTATGACGTGTTACCAAGGGTGTAGGCTGTTTCGCTTAACCCCACCCTAACCCTCCCCTTCAAAAGGGGAGGGAACTAGTACAGCTCATCATGTCTTGCCTCCACTTTTCCTTGGATCCAAAAAAAACGAGAGCCAAGGCTCTCGTTTTTTTTGAAACTCATTTTAGGCTATCAATCTCGGTTAAGGACGATATACCTTCACGTTATCAAAACCGTTTTCTTTCAGATATAGTGCCTGCAGGCGACTCATCACACCATGATCGCAGTACAGCAGATAGGTATTATCTTGTGGTAGATCCCCAAACTGCGTCGCCAGCTTGTAGAACGGCAGATGCTTAACCTCGACATTTTCAATTTCCAACGGGTTTTCATCTTCTTCGTCTGGGCTGCGAATATCCAAGACAACTGAGCCACTGTCAATCTGATCAACCAGCTCAATCTCCGGAGCCTGCTCTTGGCTTTCTTTTTCGATGTCACGAATGTCAATCACACGGGCCTCTTGAACCACACGATCGAGTACTGCAAAATCAAATTTCACCTCTTCAGCTTCCAGCTTCTCTTTTACCGCTTTCACTGTCGGACTCTTCGAGATCACACCGCAGAACTCCGGCATCGTCTTAGCGAAATCTTCGGTGCCAATATCACGAGCGACATTAATGATGTCTTCTTTGTCCCAGTTAATCAATGGGCGAAGAATCAAGCTGTCAGTCACGCCATCAATCATACGGAGGTTTGTCAAAGTCTGGCTTGAAACCTGGCCAAGTGCTTCACCCGTTACCAATGCCTGAATACCAAAGCGCTCTGCAACCTGACCGGCAGCACGCATAAACATGCGCTTAAGCACAACTCCCATCTGCCATCGGCAACATTTTCCAAAATTTCAGCGACTACCGGCTCAAAATCAATCGCAATGAATTTAACTTTGGCTGAGGAACCGTATTTATTCCAGATAAAATGTGAAACCTGCTTTACGCCAATTTCATGAGCAGGACCACCTAGATTAAAGAAGCAGTAATGGACCTTACTACCACGCTTGATATGCAAGTAACTCGATACACCTGAGTCAAAACCACCAGAAATCAAGCTCAGTACATCTTCCTGTGTACCTAGCGGGAAGCCACCCAAACCTTTATGACGAGCCAATACTTGGTTCAAAATCCCGTTTTCAATTTCGATATTTACTGTCACATCGGGTTTTTTTTCAACTTAACCTTGGCTGATTCTACCGCCTGGTTCAAGCCACCACCGACATAACGTTCTAACTCAATTGAGGTAAAATCATGCTTACCGACACGTTTCGCGCGGACACAGAATGTTTTGCCGACAAGATCATCACGTACAAGATCCAGTGTTTTCTCATAGATATCATGCATGTCTGTGAAGTCTGTTTGATTTACTTCCAGCACATGATGGATACCCGGAGTCTGCGTTAATGCAGCCAGTACCTGCTCACGAATAGTCTCATCCTTCACCGTGACTTCAATGTAAGTACGGCGATTGACGACCGATACAGAATCAGACAAACGCTGAAGAATAATGCGAATATTACTCTCTAGGATTTTAGTAAAGCGCTTACGAATAGATTCACTCTTTACAAAAATCTCAGGATGGGGTTTAACGATAAATTTCATAACACGCTTCGCTACACAGGGCCAAACACAATACCAAAAGGAGCAATACCCAAAGGAATCAAAGGCGCGGATTATACAGCAAGCAAGCTGTTGCTGAAACAAGGATATACAAGGCAGCCTCACTCACCTTGTATATAATCCCAATAGATTTAGTGTAGGCTTAATTTTCAGCGCTAGGCACTTCATCAGAATAATAGGGTTCACCCTGCATGATAGAAATCTCGACTCGGCGGTTCTCTTTGCGCTGAGCCTCGGTCTTGTTGTCGTTAAGCGGCGCAGTGTCCGCCAGCCCAACCACTCGCAAACGCTTATGATCAAAACCGTCGACCTTTTCCATCTCCTGGGCAACCGACACCGCGCGTTGCGCGGACAAATCCCAGTTAGAGCGATATAACTCAGAGTCCAGCTTCTGGTTGTCAGTATGGCCAGAGACACGGATCACGCCAGGTACATCTTTGACTAAATCGGCAACCTGTCTCACCAGCGGTCGAAATTTCGGCTGCAAAAATGCCGAACCGGCTGGAAATGAACCTTTTTCCTTGATCCGAATAACCACCTGCTGACCAAAACTTTCAACTTCAATCGCACCATCTTGAATTTCTCGGTCTAGCGCTTTCTGCAAGACTTCCAGCAACTGCTCCTGCGCCTCAGACGATTCTGACTGACTATTCTGATTCAGCTCTGTCGATACCTCGGCACTCTGGCCACCCGTTAGCTTGCCCGCATCACGTTGAGTACCGCCAGCCCGATCGGATTCGCCGTCATGAAAATCCAAAGAACGCTGAGTCATATCAATCGTCTGCTGCATGATCACCTCAATCGGCGTCGGCTCTGGGCGACCCGGTCGGAACTCCTGGGCAATCACGCTGGTTCCCTTCGGAATATCTTTGACCTCCAGCATGTTCTGAACACCGAAGGCAAATTTCATCGAACCGGCTATCTGCTTAAATTTCAGTACATCCATCTCAGAAAATGATAGCAGGAGTACAAAGAAACACATCAACAGCGACATCAGATCGGCGAACGTACCCATCCATGCTGGTAGCCCCGGGGGGGGACACTTGCATTCATCTTCCATAATCCTCCCGTTACTCATCGCCGTTTATGCTACGTTTTTTTCTCATTCAGGTAGTTTTTCAGGTAACCATCGATAACCCGTGGGTTTTGACCATCCTGAATTGCCAATACCCCATCCAAAATCAGGCGGCGATTGAGCTTCTCTTCATCTTTGCGCAACTCAAGCTTGGCCGCGATAGGCAGCATCACCATGTTCGCCAAAACCGCACCGTACAGCGTGGTCAATAGGGCAACAGCCATCGCCGGGCCGATCGATTTCGGATCGTCCATGTTTGACAGCATCGCAACCAGGCCGATCAGCGTACCGATCATTCCCATCGCAGGTGCGACATCACCCAATGCTTTAAAAATACCCGCCCCCAGCTCATGACGCTCGTTGGTCAGGGCAATATCTTTTTGCAACGTCGCCCGGACCACATCCGCATCATGGCCGTCGACCAGCAAATCTATTCCCTTGCGCAAGAAGGAGTTTTCCACTTCCATTTCTTCCAGCGCAAGAAAGCCCCCCTTACGGGCGGCATCGGCCATCTCGACAACCTTGGCAATTAAATCTTCAGGATTGTCTGTTTTAAACATAAAGGCCTTGGCTGCAATTTTTGCTGCGCCAAAAAAAACTGCCCGATGCTGTATTGCATTAATGCTACAAACATCGAGCCACAAAATACGATCAGGATCGACTGCGTATCAATGAACATACTGATACTACCGCCCAGTACCATCGCCATGATGACAAAGGCAAATGATCCGATTAAACCTATGAGGGTAGCCAAATCCACCGGTAATTCTCCAACTTGCGACACGTAGCCAAAATGATTTATCTGGGTATTCTATCGAACTCAGACTATATCGGCACCATTGAATTTTGATTTAGCTTTCTTGACGACAAAAGTCGAAAATTACTGTTTGTGACACAGAATCCTGTGACATAATTTGACGCTGTAAACTCTCTACGTTATTTTTCCAGCACTTAAATCAAAGCGAACCCTTTATGGCAGCTAAAAAAAACCTGAAAATATGGCGTTTGAAGCCGCACTGGATGAACTAGACAGCATCGTAAATGAGCTGGAATCCGGTGACATTGCGCTTGAAGACGCGTTGAAAAAAAATTTGAGCGTGGCATTGCGCTGGCTCGTAACAGCCAGCAAAAACTGACTCAGGCCGAGCAGCGCGTAGAAATTCTGCTTCAGGCAGATGATGAAGCCCCTCTGACTGAATTTGATGCCGACAATGAATAAAAACACACCCCTGTCAAAGTCTCTGCAGTATTACCGCCAGCGTAGTAACCAACAGCTAGCGCAATGGCTGTCGGCTCAGCCTTACGCTGAACAGCCTCTGATCGAAGCCATGAAGCACGGTACATTGCTTGGTGGAAAACGAGCTCGCCCTTTTCTGACCTATGTAACAGGCCAGATGCTTGGCGCCGATTGTGCTAATCTAGATACTCCAGCGGCGGCAGTGGAATGCATTCATGCCTATTCATTAATTCATGACGACCTGCCGGCAATGGATGATGATAACTTGCGTCGCGGTCAGCCAACCTGTCACATCGCCTTTGACGAGGCGACTGCAATTTTGGCAGGTGACTCTCTGCAAACACTGGCCTTTGAAATTTTGGCCTCTGGCACGTTGAGTGAAAGCGGCGAAAAATACCGCATTCAAATGATTAAAGAGCTAGCGCAAGCCTCAGGTGCCGCTGGCATGTGTATGGGACAGGCACTGGATCTGGCCGCAGAAGGCCAAGAAGCCACACTGCAGCAGCTTGAAACTATACACAAACACAAAACGGGTGCATTGATCCGCTGTGCTATACGCCTAGGTGCGTTGGCTGCTGGAGATAAAGGAGCCGAGATATTACCCCAGCTCAACCAGTATGCAGATGCTATCGGGTTGGCTTTCCAGGTTCAGGACGATATTCTGGACGTTACCAGTGATACGGAAACCCTGGGTAAACCGCAAGGATCGGATCTTGAGCTAGAAAAAAAAGCACTTACCCGGCCCTGCTCGGATTGGAAGGTGCGAAACAAAAAGCTCAGCAACTTTATCAAGAAGCGCTACAAGCATTGGACGCAATACCCTACAATACAGACCAATTAGAAGTTTTTGCCCGATACGTCATCGAGCGCAATAACTAAAATCAGTAAAAGCGCCGAAATGTTATGACACTGGATATTTCAAAATACCCTCATCTGGCTCTGGCAAACACTCCAGATGAACTTCGCTTACTGCCAGCTGACAGCTTGCCGACAGTCTGCGATGAGCTACGCACCTACTTGCTGAAATCAGTAAGCCAAAGCAGCGGCCACTTTGCCTCCGGCCTTGGTGCCGTCGAGCTGACGGTTGCCCTACACTATGTCTACAATACCCCGTTCGATCATCTGGTTTGGGATGTAGGCCATCAGGCATACCCGCATAAAATTCTTACCGGTCGCCGTGAAGCGATGTCGACAATCCGCCAGAAAGACGGGGTTCACCCTTTTCCGTGGCGTGAAGAGAGTGAGTACGACGTACTCTCCGTCGGCCACTCGTCTACATCGATCAGTGCCGGGCTTGGCATGGCGATAGCCGCCGAGAAAGAAGGTCTCGGCCGCAAGGTCGTTAGCGTTATCGGAGACGGTGCAATCACCGCCGGTATGGCATTTGAAGCAATGAACCACGCCGGTGACGTACATTCGGACATGTTAGTGATCCTGAATGACAATGAGATGTCCATTTCGGAAAATGTCGGTGCGCTGAATAACCACCTTGCTCGTTTGCTGTCTGGCAACCTCTATACCACCATCCGTGAAGGTGGCAAGAAGGTACTGGCAGGGGCTCCGCCAATCAAAGAGCTGGTCAAGCGCGCGGAAGAACACATTAAGGGCATGGTTGTTCCTGGCACCATGTTTGAAGAGCTAGGGTTTAACTATATTGGTCCTGTCGACGGCCATGATGTCGGAGAGCTGGTCAAAACCTTGAAAAACATGCGTAACCTGAAAGGGCCGCAGTTTCTTCATATCATGACCAAGAAAGGCCGGGGTTATGCGCCAGCCGAAGCGGATCCGATCAACTATCATGCGGTTCCCAAGTTTGATCTAACCCAAAACCCAATTCCGAAAGCGAAGAGCCAGCCGACATTCTCCAATATCTTTGGTGATTGGCTGTGTGATATGGCAGAGCAAGATAGCAAGCTAATGGCTATCACACCGGCAATGCGAGAAGGCTCAGGCATGGTACGGTTCTCGAAAGAATTCCCTAAACAATACTTTGACGTTGCCATTGCCGAACAACACGCTGTTACGCTGGCTACGGGTATGGCTATCGGGGGCTATCATCCCGTTGTCGCCATTTATTCGACATTCTTGCAACGCGGCTATGATCAGCTAATCCATGATATCGCAATCATGGATTTACCAGTCATGTTTGCCATTGATCGTGGTGGCCTAGTCGGAGCAGACGGCCAGACACACCAAGGTGCATTCGATCTGAGCTTTATGCGCTGCATTCCCAATATGGTCATAATGGCACCGAGCGATGAGAATGAATGTCGCCAGATGCTTTATACCGGCCACCAGCATCAAGGGCCAAGTGCCGTTCGCTACCCTCGCGGCAGTGGGACAGGTATCGCGCCAAATCGCGAAATGACAGCACTCGATATCGGCAAAGGTATTGTTCGACGAAAAGGCGAGAAAATTGCTATTCTCAACTTCGGTACGACCCTGAGTTATGCCCTTGATGCAGCTGAAAGCCTCAATGCCACCGTTGCCGATATGCGCTTCGTGAAGCCTTTGGACGAGGCATTGATCCTTAAGCTGGCTGCGAGCCACGACATACTGGTAACCGTTGAAGAGAATGCTATTGCCGGCGGTGCCGGTAGCGGGGTTAACGAATATTTGATGAAGCAAAAGGTACTCAAGCCAGTGCTTAATATTGGCCTGCCAGACCGTTTTATCGAACAAGGTACACAAGCCGAACTTCATGCCCTGCTTGAAATTGATGGCCCGGGTATCGAGAAACAAATCAAAGCATATATCGACTAGGTATGAGAGCCTAGCCTTGATTCCTATCGTAGGAAGCGGGATCTAGGCTCTAGAAATCCCCCCCGACCACACTAACGTTGGGCCAGGGAACTTTTTTTTAAGTACAACACCTTCGTAACCGCCGAGTTCAATGTAGCGCATCGGCTCGCCTAGCGAACCATCATAATTGATCCTCTGGTATTCTCCCGGTAGAGACACCCGCAATGGCTTCGCTAACAAGAAACCTTTATTGTTTCCTTCATTGACGGCTCGGTAGAGCACTAGCCCTTCACCATAACGCCGCGCAATCACACCTTCTTTGGGAAAATCGCCAAACCACCCAGAGCGATACAGCCAAAACCAATTAGCCGGCTGGAGCGGAATATCCGATATCGAAGAAGCTGTTGTCTTTGCCTTGTCGCCTTTATTTTCCCATATAACGGCTTTATATCCCTTGGGGATGCCAGTAGGCCGACCAATATCTATCTCAAGCATTCCAGTAGGCTGGTAGACCCAATTTTTCGGTACGCCTTGCCGATACCAATTGCGCAATGTGGTATTGCCGCTGCCATAGAAATAGCTCTGGTTCCAACTATGGAAAAAGGTGTAGCCTGGTAGGTTGAAAAAAAATAATACTGCGCCAACCCGGTTTCAATATCGCGTTGCCAGGCATCATCAGACGAGGGCATCAGCTCGCTGCGCCCTCCTTTCACCGATGACATGATCAGGCTTTTATCCCCGGCTTTTGCAGGGCAAACGTCTCCCAAGAATGCTGCATTCTCTGCAGTCCCATTGCAGGAGTGAGATAATGCTCCCTCAGCCACAGATCAACCACTTCCCTTAACTGCAGCGGCCATACCGAATAATGCCAAAGGTTAAGTTCCGATATATTTGCCGCCAGCCAACTGGTCTGAGTCTTCTTTTTCACCAACTGTAAGAAGCCAGCTAACTGCAGAGCATATTCCGTTGCCGCTTCTGCTGTACCGGCCTGAAACGGCAACTCACTAAGCTGTCCCCCCTCAAGGACGGTAAACTGATTTTTGTCGAGCAGCTTGGCCATATCATCATTGTACGCTCCGCTTAATCCCTGCTGTTGCCAGTCGTAGCGATACCAGCGGGAGTGCAGCTCGTTAAAAGCGTCATTAGCAAAATTAACCCGGTACCAACACGTTCCTGGCCACATATGCCCGGCAGGAATTAATCGAGCCTGATACCTGAAACGG
>LLEN01000189.1_pt1 | contig 12097 bp, 13 predicted proteins | sample 595881 | NCBI WGS metagenome assembly LLEN01 (sample SAMN02919314, study PRJNA255460) | bioreactor metagenome | biome: chemostat; feature: culture 2012_10.3; material: sediment; isolation source: day86 10degC chemostat 2012 inoculated with Wadden Sea sediment taken from... | place: Germany: Bremen ...
GTGATAATTATTCATAGGGTTTTATATGTTCGCTATAGATCGCAAATAATTAATAAAAATGCGTAGAATATCTCAAAATAGTCATGGTCAAATAAAAACACTTTCTATCAATTGCTTATCTATATTTATTTGAAGTTTTCTCATAATCAAGCGTATTGAGACAAAAAAAAGCTTATTAGCATTTGACTGAATAATATTATTCGTCATCATATCTCTTTCTCAATAAGAAGAACGATTCTCTTAGCTGAACTAAAGCGGATTGGGATGTAATTCGTATCTCTATTAATGTTTTTAAAATTAATAACATAGGTGTTTTAAATTAATACCTGTTTTTATTTGACTCAGAAGGCCATGATTTCTATGTGTCTATATAGCTGGACATGTTGGAGTCAGACGCTTTTTGTCTGACCTATTTGTCTTAATAGCAGTTGTCATAATAGTTTTATCTAAGAAATGTTGAATAAAAGAGGGTAAGTCTGAGGGTGTAAATAGTTATCAAATTAATATCAATGACATAAAAATAATAAGTGATTTTCGATCCTTATTATCGTGTAGTGACTCGTTGAAAGGCACCAACTATAGCCTGTATTGGAGTTTTCTCTCCGGAGGGTGAGGTGCGTGGTATTCGCATTATTAAGTCGTAGGGATCCAAAATGAAAAAAAAGCATTTGCGATATTTCTCGCCTTTGCTGCTCTGTCAATTAGTGCCAGTGAGCTTCGTGTGACAGTACCACTGTTGAGTAAACATTATTTTTGTGCGAGCAATCAATGCCTTGATCTGAACGAGACAAATCTCGCGTAGGTGTTGAGTATGCCAGCTATGGTGTTATTGGTTTTGAAAATAGCTATTCTCGTCAGAGCGTCGCAGCCTATAAACGTTTTGAGTATGACATGAACCCCTATATGGGACTCGGGATTCGTTTGGGAGGAGTAACAGGTATAAGGAGGAGTCAGGGATGGATGTCGTTCCACTGGCACAGCCTTATCTTCGAGTGCTCCCTATTGATTGGTTCAGCTTTAATATTGGGGTAGTACCAGTCGGGCTGATCGACACCAAGAACTATAACGTTGTCGTGACACTTGATTCTCAGATCTCGTTTTAACTGTTTCACTTGTTTTAATTATTTTGGCTGGCTCTGAATCGTCGTCTCCTTGAAACAAAAAAAAGGTGGGAGAGAACTCCCACCTGTATTCAAACGAGTTTATTCGCCTTCTGTCTCGAAGCCAGCGCCTTTCCATGCGTAAATGCCACCCGGGTAGCGATAGACATTGTTATAGCCCATTTTTATAGCCCAAGCAGCGGCATTGTGGCTTCGACCACATTTGACAAAGCCGCAGTAGAATACAAGCGTCTTGTTTTTATCTGCACCGAGCAGGTTGGCAAAGTTGGACTGGGTTTTACCATCGGTGTTGGTATCGCTCCACTCAGGCATTGGCGCGATTGGGAATTCAAACTGCAGCGCATTTGGGATATGTTCTTTCTTGTAACTGTCTTGGTATGGCATTGCGTCGATGACCAGTATTTCTTCGCTGCTATCGACAAGGTTCTTTAGGCCATTGGTGTCAATCAGTTGATAGCCGCCTGCTAACGTGTCGGTATGTAGCTTGATAGCGACCTGTTCAGTTTGTACTTCTGTTTCAAATTTACTGGCAAAAAGGCCTGCGTTTGCTGTTAAGGGTAACAGCAGAAGACCTGAAGCCAGAATGAATGCGTTGAGCCAGAAGCTACGGCGAGGACGTTGAAGGCGATATTTACTGATTTGCATGAAAAAGTCCTTACTAGTTGTAATTCACCGCAACAATGCGGTGAATTATGATGAAAATAAACTAAAAGCCAACATACTTACGCTAGGTGTGTATTGGTTCGAATTGGCCGATGGCTATTGAAATAATGCAACCCGCCAGTGACGGCCGTGATAAGTAACAAGATGATAAATTGCGGTTCCAGTTCACTATAGACCTGTGATTCCAAAGAACCGGGCAGGTAACAACCGCAGTCGAAATGTAGCCCTTGGTATAGAGCAATACCTGAAGGCAACATATAAAGGGCTAGGCAGACGACAATGGGGGCAATGGAGGTTAGTTCAAAAAAAATGCCAGCGAGAGGCAAACAGCCAGGGCAAATGGAAGTGAAAATGCCAGTACTTCGACATACATGGCTGGCACGAGCCCGGTATCTAACAACAAGAGCGCAGTCTGCTCGGGTTGGAAGAAGCCTTTTAGCACGATGGCAGCGGCTGACAAAAGTATGAAGCTGGTGATGAAACGATGAATATACCCACATGTTTTCATAGCAGTACTCACTTCCTTTGATGGCGGCGTGTTAAAAGGTACTTTCAAGCTGCCGCCTGTATAACGATGCTTTGCCAAATGGCCGGATGTTAATGGTTAATTCAAGGTGGTATGCTCCAAATGAAGCATGGCTTCGAGCACACTGCCGCCGATCGCGCGGGCTTTGTCTGAAACGGTTGTGTAATCAGCCTCAATACCCCGTGGGTCGATATCGCTAATTTTGAACCCTTCCGTTACGGTCAGCCCGTCATTGAGTAGTCCCCGAACCATACCGCTAAGTGGCGCAGCAACTGGACTGTCGCCAACATGGGCAATAACGTCTCCTTCTTCTACGATATCGCCAAGTTTGACGTGGTTATGCATAGTGCCGCCGCACGGAGCACGCAATACTCGCTGGTGAGTGTAGCCTGCAATATTGCCGGGGATCCCGGTGTTGGCCTGTGTGACACCATTGTAGATAATGCGGCCGAGGTGATGGCCCCGGTTAGTTTCGATAACCGCATCGCAGTCCTCGCCGGCAGTGAAGCCCGGGCCGAGGGCGATGGTGATTGGCGCCATGTCACGGGTAGTCCCAAGTTGCGCTTCGCTAGGATCGCATCGACAACAAAGGTCGGCTTGAGGTTGGCGAGCGAACAGCAGTCTTCATCCACCATCACCGGAATTTGGTTGTTATCGAGTAGCTTGAAGACTTCTTCACAGCTATTGGCTTTTCGTGCTGTAACCCCCTCGACTTCCGCAGGCTCACCGTACAGGCACTGGGCAAAAGAGACCGTGCAGCGAATCACAGTTGGTTGGGAAATATCGGTCATTACCACTTTAAATCCTGCATTTTTGAGGCGGATCGCAACACCGGTAGCAATATCTCCGGCTCCCCGGACTAAAACCAGTTTATTACGGTTTAGGCGGGTATCGTCCTTCATCAATCCACCAGCGGACTGATGTTTAATTTTAAGTACTTCGGCCATGATGCTGATGGCAATTTCGTCGGGTGTCTCGGCGCCAATATTGAACCCGATTGGGGAATGAATGGCCTGAATATGCGCCTCACTGACATTGCATTTTCTTAGGTGATTAAACAGAGTCTGTACTTTACGACGGCTAGCCATCAGTCCGATGTAACGGGTATCGCAGTCGACGACTTTGGTAATGGCATCTTGATCCTGGTGGTTTGTCGCAATTACGACAAAGCTGTCTTGATTGATATCCAGCTTATCGATGGCGTCTTCCATATTCTGGCCAAGTACTCGCTTGGTGCCCGCGGGAAAGTGCTCTTCTGCCAAGCTTTCTGCGTAGCATCTGCCACCGTAATATCAAACCCGAGAATATGGGCTGCATGGGCAACGGCACGGTTAACGTGTCCGGCTCCAATTAAAATAAGGCTTGGGCGCAAGCCGTAGACATCAATGAACACGCTCATTGCACCGCCACAGTCCATATCCATGGCCTCTGGTCCTGAACGGGTCATGCGTCCTTTGACTACGCGGGCTTTTCTTTCCTGCAAAGCCTCTAGTGATTGTTCGATGACATAGCGTTCAATCATACCGCCGCCAACCGTACCGATGATCGAACCATCGGCTTTGACGATCATTTGCCCCGAGTGGCGCGGAGCTGAACCGCGCGTTTCAATTATGTTTGCCAGTGCAAAAGGAATGTTTTCTTCTTCGAGTTGTGCGGCTTTAGCAAAAATGTTCATCATCGTGACCTCAATGTCTCTCGACGAGGAGGCGCCCAATGGGTTAGTTCCTCGTCAGTACGTCTTTAATCGGTGTGTGACTGTGCATCGAAGCAAGCCAGATAGCATCAAGTTGTGTGGTTTGAATCATGACCTGGTGAGCTAACTGAGTCAGTTGCTGGTAGTTAGTGACGAGGTCGATTTTATTTATTAACCAAATCTTGGTGGCCTGTTCGGGCGCGTTCTTAAACATTCCATGTTGATGCTCAATCAAGTTTCCCAATATTCGGTGATCAATCATGTCACCCTCTGAACATTGGGTAAGGGCAGAAAATGTGTTCCATCGATGAATTCTCTCGGGAGTTGCCCGAGTATGAATAATTTCTGCTCCGGTTACACCGATAACCATATCCGAAGTAATTGGGATGCAAGGCTCGTGCCTATCGGGAGCCTTTATTGGCAAGCATTTCGCACCATCGGCTTCAATAATAAAAACTGTGAAAGGTGAGTCACTTTTTAAATTGTCAATGAGCTCAGATGTGACACCTGACACTTTAATTTTGTCGTTTGTGTTGTTGCTTTTAATTCTTTTTTTTGATAACAGAAAGTGATACTTGGATCTGATAAATGTAACTGACTAAGTGCTATTAGTGGGTTTTCTTCCTGTTCGAGATTAATAAAATGATCAGCCTGGGTCTCTTTGGTAGATACATCTTTGTGGTCGTGCTGACAAATACGCAATGGCCTTGTCTTCTGAACTGGTTTGCAAGCCAGAAGGCAGCCGATGTTTTACCTCCGCCACCGACCAGTGCAAGAACGAGCGGAGTAGAGGTCGGCAAGTCAAACGGTGAAGAGCGTAATGCGTGGTAATGAATTTCTGGCTTCATTTTGTCCCCAATTGCGCGATAAATGTCGATAGATAAATACCGATAAAGTGAGTAAAAACAATGAATCAATGTCAACAAGTCGATTGTATAATGCCTGCTGCTGGCCTCTCTTCCCGCATGGGAAGCTGGAAAATGATGCTACCTTACCGGCATCATACAATCCTTGATGAAAGTATCGAAAATGCACTTGGCTTTTGTTCGCGAGTCATATTAGTCGCAGGTCACCGTGCAGATGAGTTAGTACAAAGATACCAATTAAAATCAAATGTTAAAGTGATAGTTAACACTCACTATGAACAAGGAATGCTGAGTTCTATTCAGCAGGGGGCCGGATTGGTAGAAACGACACATTTCTTTATTTGTCATGGTGATATGCCATGCGTTTCGTCTGATATTTATCGGCAGGTATGGCTTAACCGCGGCCATTATACGGTGTTTCCCGGTACTGTGGAGCGTCCCGGCCATCCAGTATTGCTACCTTTAGACATGATCGGACAAATAACTACGGCCAGAGTTGATGATAAGATGAAGCGTATAATAAACAGTGCCGATGTGAGATATGCCGGACTGACTGCAGAAGAAATTCATCTCGATGTCGATACGCCTCAAGCTTATGACGCATTGTGTCGCAGCTCACAATAGCTCTATCATTATGAGAATTGATAGCGGTAATTTATCAAATTGATATTACTCGTAAGAGCAGATTGTGATTACCAGTAATATTATACTTCTTTATATCGTTATATTTTTTTTATCAATGAATGAATTTATTTTTGCATTTTATATTGAGTGAACTTATTTGCTTTCCTATTTATCATTGTGGCTATCATATTTATCGGTATCAAAGTGATACTATTTATTAAATTGATAGATAAATTGGATTAATTAAGAATCATACGCATTTCCAATTAATTATTACTATTATTTATCCCATCTCCTTATATTGCGTGTGTTCACACAATTGTACTTAGTTTCGACATTGGTCACGAATTTCACCAGGAAACTCGGCTTGATGATCTTGATTTTAAAGTTTGGCGCAGTAGTTGCTCAATAGGAACCATAGCTGGCTGATTTAATTCAGCCTATCACTCTGAGCCCTACGCATTGCACAACGAAATGTGCTGGCTGTGACAATACAAGAAAAAAAACAGCATCAAGGAGATTTATCATGGGAGACATCATGCGTCCCGTTCCGTTTGGCGAGCTTCTTAACCGCATTTTTAGCAGTATAAAGAGAGCCAGTCAATTTTTGGGATTCCATCGAAGCAATTTTATCGCAAGGATAATGCAAAGGACTTATCCGTATGGGGTGAGAACTGTGAAACACCTGTAGCCCTGCCGCAGGACCGCACACTCAGTTGGCACAAAACATCATTTGCTCTTGGCTTGCTGGCGGCCGTTTCATGGAGCTGAAAACAGTTCAGAAACTGGATCAGCTGGAACTAGCCAAGCCATGTATCGATGCTGAAGATGAGTGCTTCAACACCGAATGGTCAACAGAATTTACCCTGATAAAAGCCTATGATGAATACCTGAAAGCTTGGATTGCGCTTCATCTACTGGAAGAAGTGTTTGCTCCACGCGGTGACGGCGAAGAGAAGTCTTTTATCTTCAATATGAGTGTGGCTATGATCTGGCGGGTATCCAGACAGCGCCGATGCAAAAATATATCGACGATATGGTCGATTCGAGTAAGCATGAAAATTTCCATGCCTACATCGCCGAACTTAACCAGTTTATTACCGATCCGGACTTCGTCAAAACCTTCGGCTTCGAACACCGTTTCGAGCGTCTGAATAAGCTTTCTGACACGATTCCAACTCAGTTGACTCGCGGTGTGACGCTTTCCACCATGCACGGTTGCCCACCGAACGAAATTGAAGCGATCTGTCGCTACATGCTCGAAGAGAAGGGCATCAATACGTTCGTAAAACTGAACCCGACATTACTGGGCTTCGAGCGCGTTCGTGGCATTCTTGATAATGCTGGTTTTGACTATGTTGCTCTGAGCGAAGAGTCATTCAGCCATGATCTACAAATTGAAGATGCCAAAGCTATGTTGCATCGCCTCGTTGATCTCGGCAAAGAAAAAGGTATCGGCTTCGGGGTTAAACTGACCAATACCCTAGGTACGCTGAACCGCAAGGGCCGCCTTCCTGACAAAGAAATGTATATGTCAGGCCGTGCCTTGTTCCCGCTATCAATCAATGTGGCACTGGAACTATCCCGTGAATTTGACGGTACATTGCCGATTTCATACTCCGGCGGTGCAAGCAAGTTCAATATCAAGGAAATCTTCGAGACTGGTATTCGTCCAATTACTATGGCGACAGACTTGCTCAAGCCTGGTGGTTATCTGCGTTTGGCTGACTGTGCCAAGGAGCTGGAGACCAGTGAAGAGTGGGGCATGCAAAAGGTCGATCTCGTCAAGCTGGAAGCGTTGGCTGCTAAATCTCTGGTTGCCGATTACGTTCAGAAAGAGTGGCGTGGCCCGGAAGAGATCAGCGTGAAGAAAGCTGTGCCTCTGACTGACTGTTATGTCGCGCCATGTGTGACAGCCTGCCCGATTAGCCAGGATATTCCTGAGTATATCCGCTTGATGGGTGAACATAAGTACACCGAAGCATTGGAAGTGATTTATTCACGAAATGCGTTGCCTGCAATCACAGGTCACATTTGTGATCACCAGTGCCAGTACAACTGTACCCGCCGTGATTACGAAGGTGCGTTGAACATCCGCGAAATGAAGAAAATCGCATTGGCTGAAGGCTGGGATGGCTACAAGGCCAAGTGGCATGAGCCGGAATTGGATAAGGCGAAGCATCCGGTAGCGGTGATTGGTGCCGGTCCTGCGGGCTTGTCTGCGGCGTACTTCATGGCACGTGCAGGCCACCCTGTAACTGTGTTCGAAAAAGAGCACAACGCCGGTGGTGTGGTGAAGAACATCATTCCTCAGTTCCGTATTCCTGCCGAGGTGATTCAGCACGATATTGATTTTGTGAAAGATCACGGTGTCCATATTGAGTACGGCTGCAATCCGAACATGACAGTGGATACGCTGAAATCAAGCGGCTTTAAGTATATCTGTTTGGGTATAGGTGCAGATAAAGGCAATCCGATTTCACTCTCTGGTGATAATACCAAGGTGTTCAAGTCGCTTGAATTCCTTCGTAGCTTTAACGACGGCGAGAAGCTGGAGCTTGGTAAGCATGTAGCTGTTGTCGGTGCCGGTAATACCGCGATGGACAGTGCCCGAGCAGCCCTTAAGGTTGACGGCGTCGAGAAGGTCACTGTCTTGTACCGTCGTACTATTGCAGAAATGCCAGCGTACAAGGAAGAGTATGAAGAAGCCGTTGAAGATGGCGTTCAATTCATGTTCCTTACCAATCCTGAGCAGTTCGGTGCCGATGGCAAGTTGACTGCCCGCGTGATGGAGCTGGGTGAGCCTGATGAGAAAGGCCGTCGCCGTCCGGTTGCCACCGATGAGACTATCGAGCTTCAGGTTGATGCATTGGTTACCGCTGTTGGTGAACAGTCAAACCGCGATGTGCTGACCCGTATCGGTGTGCCGATGGGTGAAGATGGCTGGCCGGCTGTCGATGCAAAAACTTGCGAGACTTCGGTCGAAAATGTGTTCTTGATGGGTGATGCCCAAACCGGTCCTTCTTCTATTGTCTCTGCCATTTCCGGCGGTCGCAAGGCAGCAACGGCGATTCTGGCTCGTGAAGCTAAGTCGGAGCAGCTACAGGATGTCTCATCCGAAGTTAAGGCCGAAGCTGTCTACGCCCGTAAAGGCGATATTCAGGTCAAAATGATCAGTGCGAACCAGCTTGAAGAAGCTGATCGCGAAGACTTTATCGAGCAAGAAGCAAAACGTTGTTTGGAATGTTCGTATATCTGTAGCAAGTGTGTGGATGTGTGTCCGAACCGCGCCAATATTTCACTGCCAATTCCTGGTTTCAAAGATCAGTATCAGACATTGCATATTGACGCTTACTGTAACGAATGTGGTAACTGTGCGCAGTTCTGCCCATGGGATAGCAAGCCTTATAAAGACAAGTTCACCATCTTCAACCTACGTGGTGACTTCGCAAACAGCACCAACGCCGGCTTCTTTATCGAAGGCGAGGAAGTGCTGGTTCGTTCCCAGGGCGAACTATATACCTTTAGCATTAATGCACAAAGTGAAGTGGATATGCCTGAGTCGATGGCTGATGAAGCAATTATGATTAGCTATGTTCATGCACATCATCGTTATCTTCTTGGCAAAGTAGATGTATAGGTGAGGAATCAGGAATGTTATTACTAAAAAAAATGCAACGGCAGTGCAGTTTGAACCTGCACTGATTAAGGAAAGCGTTGATATCGTAATCGATGGCGGCGTGATCAAGGAAGTTGGTTCGAATCTGGCGGTTAAATACCCGGATGCCACTATCAAGGAGATGAAGGGAAAACTGGTCATGCCGGGTATTGTCTGCTCGCATAACCATTTTTACTCGGGTCTTGCCCGCGGCATTATGGCTGATATCAAGCCAAGCCCGGACTTCATTTCGATTCTGAAGAACCTGTGGTGGCGGATGGACCGCGCGCTGGATGAGGAAGCGGTCTACTACAGTGGCCTGATCTGCTCGCTGGAAGCGATCAAGAATGGTTGTTCGTCGGTGATTGACCATCATGCTTCGCCTAACTACATCGCGGGCTCGCTTAACACCCTTCGCAAGGGGTTCCTGAAAGCCGGTCTGCGTGGCATGACCTGCTATGAAACTACCGACCGTAATGGTGGCATGAAGGAAATGATGGCGGGTGTCGAAGAGAACATCGCCTTTGCCCAGCTTATTGACCGTGCCAAGGCAGAAGGGACAGAACCTTACTTGGTGGAAGCGCATATCGGTGCCCACGCACCGTTTACGGTGACCAACGATGGTTTGGCCATGATGGCCGAGGCTGTTCAGGCGACGGGGCGTGGTATTCATGTCCATGTTGCGGAAGATCGCTATGACGTGACACACAGCCACCATCATTACAGTCAGGATATTGTCGAGCGTCTCGATAGCTTTGGTTTGATCAACGAGAAAACCTTGCTGGCCCATGGTTTGTTCTTGTCTGACCGCGATATCGATATCTTGAATGCCAAAGATGGCTTCCTGGTCCATAACGCCCGTTCCAACATGAATAATAACGTGGGTTACAACAACAAGCTGACCCGCTTTAAGAATGTGGCATTGGGTACTGATGGTATTGGCGCCGATATGTTTGAAGAGCTCAAGTTTGCTTTCTTCAAGCATCGTGATGCCGGTGGCCCGCTTTGGCCTGATAGCTTCACTCGCAACCTTTGGAACGGGAATGAAATCCTGGCACGTAACTTCGGAGCCAAATTTGGTCGCCTGGACCCTGGCAACAAGGCCGACTTGACCATTCTTGACTACACCAGCCCGACACCGTTTGTGGCAGACAACCTGCCTGGACATATTGCCTTTGGCATTAACGCGGGTAACGTCAACAGCGTTATCGTTGAAGGACGTTTTGTGTATGAAGATCGCGCTTTCCCGTTCGATGTTGCGCCTATCTATGCTGAAGCCAGCAAAGTAGCCCAGCGTCTATGGAAGACAATGGATCAATTAGACTAATGTGAGATCCCGTTATGGATACGGTTAATACTCGATTCAAGTGGGAAGAAGCCACTGGAGAAGCTAAGTATATTGCCGACCGCCATTACGAGGGACTATTAGAAGGGCGGTTCTACCGCTCTTCTTGCCCTAGAGGCGTAATAAAATCGGTTGAGCTCCCGGAACTACCTGAAGGTTACCATCTGTTTGGTGCCGACGATGTACCGGGACAAAATGTACTCCCTATCGTAGAAATTGACTGGCCGGCATTTGCGGACAAAGAAGTGCGCTTCGTCGGTCAGGTTATCTATCTGTTGGTTGGCCCCGACCCAGATGTTATAGAACAGCTACTGCAACAAATTAAGGTGGATTATACACCGCTGACGCCGGCTTATACGGTTGAACAATCGAAAGCACTCATCGATGGCGCCATTCATTCAACAGACAATGTGCTTGATACTCATACGTTGACTAAAGGTGATATCGACGAGGGTTTTGCACAGGCAGTAACAATTATTGAGGAAACGTGCAGTACCGGTTACCAGGAACATATTTACCTTGAAACCCAAGGCTGTGTTGGTTACCCCAAAGACGGTAAGATCGTCATCGAAGGGTCGATGCAGTGTCCCTTCTATGTTCACCATTGTATGGCGGTGTTACTCGGCCATGATCATGTGCGTGCTATTCAGTGCCCGACCGGTGGCGGTTTCGGCGGCAAGGAAGATTACCCTGATGTGCTTGCCGGACCGTTGGCAGTTGCGGTTGAGAAATTGCAGCAGCTATCCGGATAGTGCTGGAGCGTAGTGAAGATATCCAGTTCACGTCCAAGCGCCACCCGGTCGAATTCCATTACCGAACCGGAATTGACGCTGATGGCAACATTGTGCTATGGAACTGAATTTCGATATTAATTCCGGAGCCTATCTCAGCCTTTCAGGCATTGTTCTACAGCGTTCCCTCACCACTGCGACCAATGTCTATGACATTCCTAATGTGTATGTCGAAGGCCATGCATGGACAACCAATACGGTGCCGACAGGGGCATTCCGTGGTTTTGGTTCGCCGCAGAACTGTTTCTGCATGGAAACCCACATGAGCCATATCGCCAAGCAACTTGGCGAAGATCCGGCTGTATTCAAGCACCGCCACTTCCTCAAGTCGGATTCTACCAGTCTGACGGGTGCCAAGATCTTCGGTGATCTGGTACTTGATGAGATGCTGGAGCGGATCCTGAGTTTGTCTGACTACAACACGAAAGTCGCGCTCAATGCTTTCCAGCCAGATATCAATGAACAATGCCTCGGCAGTGGAAAACGTAAGGGTATTGGACTGGCTGTCTTCCAGCATGGTTGTGGCTTTGCCGGCGACTTGGAAGATACCTTGGTGCGGGCGAGAGTACGAGTGATCAAGCTTGCCGATGGAACCGTTCAGATCCTTGCTTCTAATACCGACATTGGCCAGGGGCTGAGCCTGACGTTCCGTAAGATCGTTGCAGATACGCTGAACCGTCCGTTGGATACGATTCAACTGGCGGTGCCTGATACCGGCATCGTACCAGACTCCGGGCCGACGGTGGCATCCCGCTCAATTTTGATTGTCGGTTACTTGTTGGAGAAAGCCGCGCAGAAGCTGCAGCTTAA
>LLEN01000190.1_pt1 | contig 12036 bp, 11 predicted proteins | sample 595881 | NCBI WGS metagenome assembly LLEN01 (sample SAMN02919314, study PRJNA255460) | bioreactor metagenome | biome: chemostat; feature: culture 2012_10.3; material: sediment; isolation source: day86 10degC chemostat 2012 inoculated with Wadden Sea sediment taken from... | place: Germany: Bremen ...
GTTATCGGTGCGGTATTAGGTAATGAACCTGAAGCAATGTATTACATGGCGGTTTATAAAGAAAAGAGCGCTTATATCCTAATTTTGCCGGGTCTGGTGATGAAAGTAATCGCGACGGTTGTTCACTCGTTTGATTATTTGATCAAACCGGCATGGCTCAAGCTCAACTACTTGTGTATGGCATTTCTGGCGGTTAATGCTGTGGTGTTTTTGGTGCCCATGATGCCTGAGGTGACTCAACTGGCTCGAGAAAATCTGATTCTGGGTGTTATTTCACCAGCCTATAAGGATGCGGTTACAACCGAGATGTGGATTGGGATTTCAAATGTTATTCCACTGATCACAATGGTGGTGCTGAGTACCATTGGTCCGAAAATTAATAAGCAATATAACGAACTTCAAAAGGTAATATAATGAAAAATAAATATAACATGATTCTTGCTGGTATCGTTTTTCTTTCTTCAGGTACTGTCTTTGCTGCTGATTTCGGTGTTGAACTGGCATGGAATACCGGCGATGTGAAGGAAGTGATGGATACGATGTCGGAACAAAGAGCCGCTTTTAGCAAACTGGTTGAAAATGGCGAAATCAAAGATATGTTTGTCGCCGACAGTAACATTGATGGCAAACCGATCAAGCTGCTTCGATTTGTCATCGAAGCTGACAGTAAGCAAGAAGTGAATAAGAAGCTAGTCCACTTGCCGCTATACCAAAAAGAGTTGGTTAAAATTAATAATGTGCGACCACTCGGCTCAAAGTGGCTGGATAATACTCCAGTGTATAATAACTATGGTGTTATCTTTACCTGGAAAAATCAGATTGAACCACTTGAAATAGACCGGGTGTTGGGAATTGATCTGCAGCGTGTTATTAGCCTCAACCAAGCAGGGTTAGTGACTTCTTCTTATCTTGATAGCCAGACCTTGGCCAATGGTACGGTGAGGCCGATATATTCGGTTTCTTTCCTGGCAAAAAAAATGCTCAGCATGCACGTGAGTTAAGTAAGCAATTTGAGGCTGTAAACCTTGGTTACGCAACTGTTGAAGTTCAATATCTTGGACATAAGCTGGAAATTACCAGATAAACAGCCATAACCACGGAAACTCGTTCCACGGGGAGTTAGCCAATATTGGCTAACTCCTGTCGTAATCGCACTTTCTATTTTATCTATTATTCAATTTATGAGAAGCCTACTTACTCGCCAGGAAGGTATTAGCCTGCTGGAGTTGCGGCCGATTTATTTCTTCTGTTCCAGCAATATCAACCAGCATTTGATAATACTGCTTAGCCTTGGCTTTATCTCCGGCGAGCTCTGCTGATTTTGCGGCGCCATACAGGCTGTTAAAACGGTTCTTACTGCGGTTCAGAGCTGCTTCATACTGAACCGTTGCCTGCTGGTATTTTTCCATTTCCAGCAGCATGTCGCCCAGTAATTCTCGGGCCGGCAAAATCTCCCCTGGTGTCACTGGGTGTTTCTCTGTGGTTGCCTCCAAGTCGGCCGCACTTTGCATTGTCAGTAGTGCCTGATTATGTTCGCCTTGGTTGAACTGTAGCCATGCCAAAGCAGACAAACGTTGGATTTCAACCTGCTTAGCCCAATATGTCGAACTCTTTTCAGTTTGTGTTTTTAGCTCGCCCAGTTTTGCGATCGCTTTCTCCGTCTTTTGCTTATCGCCTGTTTGAGCGGCACCAAGGCAATCGCAAAATGGGTAACTGCTTCCATGGCTGGGAATTTATCCCACGGATAACTGTCTGGCTTTCTAGGCTCAAGGTTGGCGGCTTCCTCCCATTGCTGCCGTTCTAGTACATAACGGGCTGGAACTGCAGCCAATGTATAGGCTGAGGCTGCATGTGGCTGAAGTGGGTCGCTAAGTGCAAGTGTTTCTTCGACCACTGCCAGTGCTTTCTTGTCCTGAGCTTTTTGAAGGTAAGAATAGGTTAGGTAATCCAGCGCATGAAGATAGTGCAGCGAGACCTTATTGCCTGCCGGGTGTTGCTTGGCCGCTTCTGCAGAACGTATGTTCATGGTAATGGACTCATCCCATAGGCCTAGTCGGGTAAATATATGGGTAGGCATATGCAGGGCATGGGGGATTGATGGCGCTATCTCGCCGTAGCTGCGCGCGACATCAAGCGCTTTCTCAGCCAGCTCCGGATAGTCATAGGCATGGATAATATAGTGATGTCCCCCGGGATGTGTCGGGATCTTCGTCAAAACGGTAGCTGCGGTTTCTCCTGCTTTTCTCTGGTTTCTATAGCTTTTATCTGCTGGTGACGCGGTACCCAGCAGCGACAATGCATAGAAGGCTGTTGCTTCCGGATCGGAAGGAAATGCATCGTGTACTTTAGCCCAGCCTTGCTCGAAGGCTACCAGATTGTCGGTTTCTTTTTCTTTGCGTCCTTGGGCGTAGTAGTTATCGATCGCTTTGATATAAGCAAGTTCTCGTTTGGTTTTCGTCCCTTTGACTTTGGCCTTTTCAATCATGGTCAGGCCTTTGGCAAAGTTTTCTTCGTTAGGCGGATCTGACCAAAGCGGGTGGACGATGGACATCGCGACTCCCCAGTAGGCCATGGCACAGTCAGGCTCTTTCTCAATGACAGCCTCAAAGGTTGCTCTGGCCTTCACATAAGTCATGTGGTGGAGCAAGGCTAGGCCTTGATCCAGCATGGGCTGGCTTTTTTTTCATTGCAAGAGGTTGGGAATTCTACTTTGCCTAGTCTGCTTTGGTCGGTATCTTGGGTCGCTGCATGAATGCTCTGGCTAAGTAAAGTAGGATAGGAAAAGATGGCCGCCACCAATAGCCAACCATGCCTACTATTCGTTTTCATATTCTTTCTCCAAAAATATGGTTTATTTATAGCGATAAGCTTTCTTGCTCAATATATGGCTTACTCTCGACCTCGCTACTCAGAGTGAACAGGCGAGGCCGAGTTATTGAGAAAAGTATAGGAAAGAATCTTGGGTGGCGGCTCACCAAAGTGTCGTTAACGGTTACCCCTTATTGAGATAGGTAGCCAGTCTTTTCGCCAGACAGATCAGTGTATAAGTTGGCGGGAGTCCCCAGGATTCGGGGATCACCGAAGCATCACAGGCATACAGGCCCTGGATCTCTGTTTGCAGATTGCTATCGACAACCTCACCGATTTTCGCGCTGCCGCCCTGATGGGCTGCAAAATGGTGGGTGCGGTAAGTCTGTTCGGCACCGGCCTCGCGCAAGATACCCTCGGCGATGATGGCTCCTGACTCCAACCGTTCTTTGTCACTTGATTGAAGGCGCTTGTTCACCCATTTTGAGCCGATATTTCCGCTCAGCTCATCCTTTGCCTTTACCATGATCGATAAGGTGTTGTTGGCTGACAACATATGATGGAACTTACCCACCTGAGCGGTAAACGAATGGAAGAAAGGCTTGGGAAGGCTAAGATCGGACAACATAATGCCGTCATCCGCCAAATGCAGCCCAGCTGCCATAGGGATTTCGCCGTCAGGATAGCTATCTTGTACTTTTCCCATTACTGCTATAACAGGGTCTATAAAGAAGGCTTGGCCAGCTTGTTTCAGACCGGTTGCCTGTAGAATTTGTGCCGAACCTATTCCGCCTGCAGCCAGAATAATGTTGTTACCACGGACTGATTGTAGCTGGCCTTTATGCTTGAACTGCACGCCGACAGCACGGTTATTTTCAGTGATCACACGGGTGACTTTCGCTCCGGTGATCAGCTGGGCACCGTATTCTGTGGCTCATCCAAGAACTGGCGGGCATTCCACTTGGCATCATGAGGGCAACCGTACGAGCAGAGGTGACAGGCGGCCCGGCACTTATCGATATCAATGAACTTATCGAGCTTCTGCCAGTTGAGCCCAAGCTGCTGTGCTCCCTGTTTGATTCGGTGGGCCTTCGGGCCAATAAGATCGTCGGGAAGCGTTGAGATCGGCAGCGTTCGCTCTACTTCTGCTATCTCGGCTGACAGGTCGATACCGTAGCGCAGGAACATCTCGGTAGGTGGTGCCATGGCGGTTGCATAGTTAATTGCCGAACTGCCACCAGCTGTAATCCCCCGAATTAATAACGAGAGATCTGGTGTGATGTAGGCACTTTTACCGGGAATCGCTGCTATTCTTGCCATTTGCATAAACGAGCCTGTCAATGGTGCGTTGTTGCCCCATTCAAGAACCAATACCCGTTGACCTTGATTTGCTAGCTCCCTGGCAACCGTCGCGCCACCGGGGCCACTGCCGACTATGATGGCATCAAACATGGTATCAAGTGTGGTATTAGATAATGCATTCGGTTCAGCAGGCATGGCTTGGCAATCCCAGTCGTAGATATCTTTGAGTCAGCGATACTATACGTGACATTCCAATCGGATCCATTACACTTGGCGCCCTTTTCTCAGGCATCACTGCCATATAGAAAAATACAAACGTTCAGAGTTTAAACGGGGACAGGTAAGTTGATGCAGGATAGAGCTGGCCAGATGGTCATATTCCATACTTTGGTGAAGGCCAGTAGTTTTACGGCTGCGGCCGAACAGCTCAGAGTATCGACTTCTCATGTTAGTAAACAGTTAGGGGCCCTGGAAGGTGAGCTCAACGTGAAGCTTGTACAGCGAACAACACGTAGTTTTACCCTCACGGAAGCCGGGCAGCGTTTTGCGAATTATTGTGAGCAGGTTGTCACCGCAGTTCAGGATGCCGATGCCATTATGAATGATGTTCGTGACGAGGTGGCAGGCGTGCTGCGGCTTGGATTATCACAGTCTTTTGGGACGATGCATATTATCCCGGCGATAGAACAGCTTCGTCGACAATACCCTGAGTTACAGGTTGAGGTTAGCTTGTTTGACCATAAAGCGAATATGCTCGAAGACGGTATCGATCTTTGGATCACCAACTATGAACATATTCCCGAAGGTTATGTTGCCCAAAGGTTGGCAGATACACGATTTGTAGTGGTGGCATCGCCTGAGTATCTAATAAACCATCCAGTGCCGCACCATCCAAACGATTTGGTGAATCACAATTGTTTGACCTATCAAAGCCGGCAACGTAACTACAGTACCTGGTCATTTACCAACCGGCATGAGGCACTCTGTGTAACGGTATCAGGTAACTACCGGGTGGATTTGGCAGAAGCGGTCCGTGATGCAGCAATTTCGGGGTGGGGGGTGGCTTATTTAGCGAGCTACTTGCTAACCAACGAGTTCCGTGACGGTAAACTGATCCAGCTGATGCCGGACTGGCAGGCCAATCAAAACATGCCATTTTATGCGGTCTACCCGAGCCGGAAGCACCTGCCGCGAAAAATATCTGCGGTGATTGCGTTTTTTTTAAGGACTATATCGGTGAAAAACCTTATTGGGATAAGGCGCTCGAGCCGCTGGTAAAGCTCTGAAGGGAGTAAAGCTGGTGGAAAATCGTTCATATTTGTCATGGTTGTTTTTCGCCATGGCAAAAATATCTTTTCCATTGGGCAATAATGGTTCAGGGCTGGCAACTAAAGTTATTTAAAACAAACGGATAGGTTTCCAGTATTTGCTAGGCTGTCTGTGTGGCCACATGCTATTAACAAATGGATATTGCATGAAAAGCTACGTTGCCTAGAATGCGCGCCTCAACTTTATTAGGTTACAAAGGTTCACGCATGACATCGTTGTTAGGTATTGTCGCAATCCTGCTTTTTGCATGGTTACTGTCGAAAGATCGCAGCAATATTCCCCTCAGAACAGTTTCATTGGCATTTTGCTTACAGGTCGTCTTTGCGCTGCTGGTGCTATATGTGCCCGCCGGAAAAGAAGCGTTGAATGCAGTTACCGGTACTGTCTCTAGCGTGATTAACTATGGCCAGGAAGGGATCGGCTTTCTGTTCGGTGGACTGGCAACGGGGAGCGTCGGTTTTGTCTTTGCTATCAATGTGCTGGGCATTATCATATTTTTCTCTGCGTTAATTTCGGGACTTTACCATATCGGCCTGATGCAAAGGTGATCAACCTTATAGGCGGTTCACTGCAAAAACTATTGGGTACCGGGCGCGCAGAATCGTTATCGGCTACGGCCAATATTTTTGTCGGCATGATTGAAGCCCCGCTGGTGGTGAAGCCATATCTGAAGAACATGAGTGACTCGCAGTTCTTTGCGGTAATGACCTGCGGGTTAGCTTCAGTTGCCGGTGGAACGTTGGTGGGTTACGCCTCTTTGGGTGTCGATCTGAACTTTCTGATCGCAGCTGCCTTTATGTCTGCACCGGCTGGTTTGCTGATGGCAAAAATACTCTTTCCGCCGAGTGATGCGGTTCTTGACCAGGATGAAATTACCTCGGTTGAGCTTCCTCGTGCGACAAATGTGGTTGAAGCACTGGCGGACGGTGCGATGTCCGGCCTGCGTATTGCGGTTGCGATTGGTGCTACCCTGTTGGCCTTTGTCAGTGTGATTGCACTGTTGAATGGCATGTTAGGTTATATCGGCGATCTTGTCGGTATTCAGCTTAGTTTCGAGCTGATCCTCGGTTATGTGTTTGCACCTGTTGCATGGCTGATCGGAGTACCTTGGTATGAAGCTGTTACTGCCGGCTCGCTAATTGGCAATAAGATCGTCGTTAACGAGTTCGTTGCTTTTATTGAGCTGATAAAGGTTCAGGATCAGCTTAGCGAGCACTCCGTTGCTATTGTGACGTTTGCCTTGTGCGGATTTGCCAATATCTCAACTATGGCTATTCTGATTGGCGGCTTAGGTAGTTTGGTGCCTGAGCGCCGTACCTTTATCTCTCAGAATGGCTTCCGCGCCATTGCCGCTGGTGTGCTGGCTAATTTGATGAGTGCAGCTATTGCTGGCGTGATCCTGTCACTTTAAAGCCTTCTGACTGACGCTTGGATGAAACAGAAAGGGAGCCCGTTTAGCTCCCTTGGTTATGTTAGCGGTATAGGGATATTAGCCCTAGTTACATTCGGCAAGTTCCAGGTTTGTTGCCTTTTTGTCCTTCCCCTGAATATCCTGCCAAACCATAGGCGCAACAACCAAGAATAGGACAACATTCGACACTGGAACGGAAAGCCATACCCCGTCGACGCCTAGCCATTGCGGAAGCAGGTAGAGGAATGGCAGTTGAATTAGCATGTTGCCTGCTGATATCGACAGTGCTTTTCCGCCTTGATTGACTGCCATGAAATACACTGAAGCCAGAGCAATAAAGCCGTCAAGAAACATCGAAAATAGGTGTAGCCGCAGGCCATTAACGGTTTCGCTCATCAGCGCCGGGTCGTTATTGACAAATAAGCTGATCATGGTCTCGGGGAACAGGTTCAGTAAGATCACTGCGCAAATCCCAGTAATAAGCACGACTTTGACCGCCAGAATAAGGGTTGCCTTGATCTTATTCACTTGGCCTGAGCAAAGTAGTAGCTTACCGGTGGCTGCATCCCGCCTGCGACACCTTCAGCCAGCAGGTAATACATTGTCATCAGGTAACCAACAATGGCAAAAGCGCCCACATGTATCGAGGTACCGTATTCCATGAACAGCCGATTATGCAGAGCAATAACGAAGCTGAAATAGGTGTACATAAATAGACTTGAGGTACCAAGACTGATCGATTTAGCGGCCAGCTTTGGGCTGAATAGTAACTTTGTCCAGCTAAGCCTTAGCTGGGAAAATGACGAAAAAAAAGTAGCCTATCGCGACAATAAATACTGTAACTTGCGAGTAAATAGTCGCGATGGCAGCGCCTTTCAGTCCCCAGCCAAACTTGCCGATGAACAGATAGTCGAGAGCGATATTGATCAGGGCACCGAAGATCATCAATATTGTCGAAAAATTCGGGCTGTCGTCATTCCTGATCAGCATCGGCATAGCACCTGCAGCAATCGTAAAGATCGCACCCCAGGAAAAGATATCGATATATTCAATGCCGAGTTCCAGTGTCGTACCGACGGCACCCTGGGCGATGAGCATTGCCGGTCCGAACGCCGAGATCAAAGCCATCATGAGTACACCGGCGATAAGGATCAGGCCGAGCCCTGTTGTGAGGGTGGTCCGCGCTTTGTGTGCCGCACCTTCACCGCGGTAGATGGAGATCAGGCTGCCCGAGCCCATACCAACCAACAGGCCAAGGCCGACGATAACGCCAATGATAGGCCACGCCATATTGATACCGGCCAAGCCTTCAAAGCCAATGTAGTGGCCAACAAAAATACCGTCGATGACCTGGTAGAGGCCATTGACCAGCATGGCCACGACTGACGGAATCGCGTATCGCCAAAACGTACGATTGACTGAATTACTGGGGGTTGTTCTCTCTTGCATAGTCATCATTTCATTTTCTCGTTATCTAGGGGGGATTATGCGTGTAATAGAGATTGATGAAAGTTGGTATCTATCCGTTTTTCGGATACATTGACGAGGTGCGAAATAAGGAAATGAAATGAATTGGACACTCGATCAGTTGGAGGCTTTTGTTACTGCCGTTAATCAGGGGTCGTTTTCTGCCGCGGCAAGAAAAATTGGCAAAGCCCAGTCACGGGTGAGCACGGCAATCACCAACCTGGAAGCGGATCTTGGTTTTGAGCTGTTTGATCGTAGCGCTCGCCTGCCAGTGCTAACGCCTGAAGGTAAAGAGATGTTTACCGAGCACAAGCCGTACTGGCACAATGCCAGCGCATGCAGTCCCGGGCGATGACAGTCTCTACTGGTGAAGAAATCTCATTGACGGTTGCGATGGACGAAGCGGTTCCTATTGTGTCGTTCGAGAACTTCTTTTTGCAAATTGCTGCGCAGTTTCCGTTATTGAAGCTAACAATCATCAATGGCTCACAGGATGATATTGCGCAGTGGGTAAGCGAAAAAAAAGCCGATATAGGGATTCTTTTTCACGTAAAAAGTTTACCGGACTCATTGGATTTTATGCCTATTAGCCAGTTCTACCAGTCACTGGTGGTTTCATCCAGGCATCCGCTCGCATCTATTCCAGCTCCAAGCGTAAGTGAGCTGAATCGCTATCGTCAGTTAGTGATCCGGGAGCGAGTGGGGGAAGCCTCGGCCAAGCCAATATCATCCAATCACTGGCACATTGATAGCTATTACTACATAGCTGCTTTGGTTATTCGAGGGGTAGGCTGGGCCTTAGTCCCTGAGCATCTGGCGAAAGAGGAGTGGTATGCGAGCGAGCTGGTTGAGCTATCGGCAGAGCATATTCCTGACTCGCTGCTGGTGGAAATGGGGGTTGTGAAACGGCGGGATAAGGGTAACGGTAAGATCATGGCCTGGATGTACTCTGAGCTGAGCATAATGTTTAAGGGAGGTGCCTAATAGCAGCAGCGAGGTATCTATGCATAACTTTACGTTCTGCTAGCAAATTTTAAGACAAAATCGAGGTATGATTAGGGCATTAAGACCGAATCGATTGGGTATTTAGTGCAAACCATGTGTTCCCGTACAAGTTCATCTTCCGAAAAGCTGCCTTTGCTGCTAGCTGGTCCGATTCTGCGCAAATGCACGGCGACAGAGCTAACGCTGTGGCTTGTAACATCAGAGCCGTTAACCGCGAGTTTCTCCCTTTTTCATCCAGAAGATGAACAGCCCTTCTTTTCTGAAAGCGTAACGACAGCGGAGCAGATCCAGGTTGGCCTGTCTGCCTGGGTGGTGATGGCGAACATGAAAGGCACTTTTCCTGTCAATACGGTATTGGAATACCAGTTGATGACTCAGCGAGGGGATATTGCAGATCTGGTTCCTTCCTTGCTGTACTCCGGCGAAAAGCGGCTTTCATTCAGTATCAAAGCTCAGGCTGATTATGTGTTGCACGGCTCGTGCCGAAATCCCCACTATCCGAGCAAGGACAGTCTGGTTGCTGCGGATGAGAAAGTGGCTTCGCAATCTGTTCCAGAGCGTCCGGCGTTGCTGATGATGAGCGGTGACCAAATCTATGCCGACCACGTTGCCGGGCCGATGTTGGATGCTATCCAGCAGGTTATCGGGTTGCTGGGGTTGCCGGAAGAGACGTTTGCCCAAGGGCCAGTTGCCAATACTCAGTTATTATACCAGCACGATTATAACTTCTATGGCCGGGATAAGATCCTGCCTCATTATGTAGATAGCGGTAACTGGCTGTCTGATAATGGATTGAGGAAATGGTTGCCGCATCGTGGCAAGCCGATATTCAGCTCACGGGAATGTGAAAACCACCTGATGAGCTTCAGTGAATTCTTCGCCATGTATCTGCTGGTGTGGTCGCCGCAGTTGTGGCAGCTCGTCGATAGCGAACGCCTGAAGAAGTGCGGATTCCAGGTGGGCCAGCGGGTCTTGGAGCCAAAGTGGCAGCAGCTATGGCATGAAGAAAAGCAGCATATCGATGAATTTGTTGCAGAATTGCCGCAGGTTCAGCGCCTAATGGCGCATATTCCGACCTATATGATCTTTGATGATCACGATGTAACCGATGACTGGAACCTTACCGTTGGCTGGGAAAAAGTTGCCTACGGGAATCTATTCTCCCGTCGGGTCATTGGTAACGGACTACTTAGTTATTGGTTGTGTCAGGGATGGGGAAATGCGCCTGAATATTTTGACCAAGAGTTTATCGGGCTTGCCAAAGCGTATTTCTCACAGCCTAGCGGCGAGCGTCAGGATCAGTTTATCGATTACCTGTATCGGTTCGAGCAGTGGCATTACACTATCGAAACAACGCCGAAAATGCTGGTACTGGATACTCGTACCAGACGCTGGCGCTCTGAGTCGAAAATGAATAAGCCTTCTGGTTGATGGACTGGGAAGCATTGACCGAGCTCCAACAGTCGCTACTCAATGAGCCCGCGGTGATCATTGTCTCGGCGGCACCTATGTTTGGGGTGAAGTTTATTGAAACGCTTCAGCGGGGAATGACCTGGCTCGGACAGCCGTTGCTGATTGATGCCGAAAACTGGATGGCGCATCCGGCTCTGCCAATACGCTGCTCAGTATTTTCACCCATACCAAGACACCGACAAACTTCGTGATCCTCTCCGGCGATGTTCACTATTCGTTTGCCTATGATGTGAAGCTACGTTTTCGTCGCAGCAGCCCGAATATTTACCAAATCACATCGAGCGGGATCAAGAATGAATTCCCTAATGCCTTGCTGCGCTTTTGTGATGTGATGGACAGGGCACTGTATAGCCCACACTCTCCCTTGAACTGGCTTACCAAGCGAAAGCGGCTAAAAAATTAAAAAAAACGCGATCCCGATACAACCGGGAACCACCGTTTGATAAATCGCAGTGCGATTGGTGAGTTGCATCTTGATAGCAACGGCAAGCCAAGCCGGGTTGAGATCCTGACCGCAGATGGCGACACTGTGTCTTTCCTGCCGATCGAAAAGCAATCCACCGAGCATGTTCAGGAACAACTGTAAGTGACTCTAGTTTTGCGTTACTTGTTCATCTGATACAAACGGCGAGGGCGACCTCCTGTTTTGTAGTTTAGAGTTAAGCGGATCACGCCTTCCGACTCTAAAAACTCCAGATAGCGCCTTGCCGTAATGCGGCTGACATTCATGCGTTCGCCAATTTCCTCGGCGGAAAAGTCGTGTAGTTTTTCCTCGTCCAGAATCGATTTCAACGAAGCTAGTGTGGTTGCATCAATCCCTTTAGGTGTCTGGCGTAATTGCTTTACAGGTGCCTTACGTAATATTTGGTCGATCTCGCCTTGATTAACGGTTTCTGTACGGGCTAGCTTTTGTTTGTATTGCTTGTAGTCATCAAGGGCTTGGTGAACACGAGACATGCGAATTGGCTTGACTAAATAATCGGTCACACCAAGCTGAACGGCCTTTTCGACCGTTGCTGTTTCTCGCTCGGCAGTCGTCATAATAAAATCACAATCTGCATTTTGTTCACGCAGTTGACGGATAATATCAATACCATTGCCATCGGGTAGTGTGATGTCGACAAAGATTAATGTTGGTTTGAACGCCCCGTATTGCAACAAGGCATCAGAACAGCTTTCGCTGGCCGCAACTACCGTGAAATCAGGGTGTTGGTTGATGGTTGATTCGAGGGTGTAACTGG
>LLEN01000191.1_pt1 | contig 11943 bp, 14 predicted proteins | sample 595881 | NCBI WGS metagenome assembly LLEN01 (sample SAMN02919314, study PRJNA255460) | bioreactor metagenome | biome: chemostat; feature: culture 2012_10.3; material: sediment; isolation source: day86 10degC chemostat 2012 inoculated with Wadden Sea sediment taken from... | place: Germany: Bremen ...
GGGGATATGTGACAATCAGTTTTCAGTCTATAAGGAGCATTATCAAAAATTGTTTGAAAGTGTTTGATCCTTTATTCTGTTTTTATCAAGCTCAAGATCCGCAATAATTCAGCTATCAGATACAAGCATTTGAACAGAAGGATAAAAACAAAATGAGCACATTAACAATCGTTGCCAAGATTGAAGCAAAGTCAGATAAGGTTGAACTGGTTAAAGCTGAGTTGCTTAAACTCATCGCGCCGACACGTAAAGAAGCAGGGTGTATTCAATATGATCTACACCAAGATAACAGTAATCCGGCCGTATTTGTTTTTTTTATGAAAATTGGGAAAGCCGTGAACTTTGGCAAGCGCATATGAATAATGACCACCTGAAAGCTTATATGGAAGCTACAGATGGGGCTGCGGCTCAGTTCATATTGAATGAAATGAGCCGAATCGTCTAGTTAATGTAGTAAACTTGGTTTCAGTATCATTATCAAGCACAAGTAACCTGATTCGTAGCCGTATATTTCTCAGATAGTTCTCTTATCGAGAGTGGCTTATCAAAATAGTATCCTTGCACAATATCGCAGTGATATTGGCTCAGACGTTTGTACTGCTCCTGAGTCTCGACGCCTTCGGCGACTATCTGCGTATTGCATGATTTGCCGATGGCAATGATGGCTTTGACCAGAGATTCACTTTCACTGCTGGTAAGAAGCTTGTCGATAAATGAACGGTCAATTTTGATTTCGTTGATCGGCAAGTTGCTTAGGTAGCTCAGTGAAGAATACCCGGTGCCGAAGTCATCAAGAGAGAGTTTAAAGCCACGCGTTCTTAGTTTCTCGAGGATCGGTGAAACGCAGATGATGTCACTGATCAGCACATTTTCAGTAATTTCTAGTGTAACAGTATGAGTTTCAATTCCGCTTGAGCGTATTTCATTAGTAATATTCTCAACAAAGTCAGTTTGTAGCAGCTGTTTTGGTGAGATATTAATAGACAGCGAGACCGGCTGTGTCGCTGACGCCATCAGTGTTTTGAAATCCGAACTGGCCTGCTTGACCACGAACCAACCAATGTCGTGGATCATGCCGATATTCTCGGCAACGGCGATAAAGTCGATAGGTGAGACATGGCCGAGTTCTTTATTGTGCCAACGACAAAGTGCTTCTATTCCGTGAATTCGTCCGGACAATACATCAATCTGTGGCTGGTATACGACAGACAGCTCATTGTTTTCAAGTGCCAGCCTTAACTGTTCTTCCAGAGTGAAATCATAAAGGACACGTGCGTTGATACTGTCATCGAAGAACAGTACATCACCTTTATGACGAGCCTTTGATTTATACAGTACAATATCGGCCTTGCTTATCAGCTCTTCGGGTTCTTGGCCGTCTGCAGGATACATAGCCACGCCTATACTGCTGCTGGAGAAAATCCATTTACCGTCAATAAAAAAAACTGCTTGGTAAAAACCTGCTTAATCTGCTCGACCTTTGCTCGGGCGCAGTGTTCACTGTCTAGCTCTTGGAAGCAAAAAAAACAAACTCATCTCCCCAAAACGGGAGACCGTATCGCCTGGTCCGACAATTTTTATAAACTCACGACTGATAGCACTTAGAAGCTGATCACCGACGGTATGGCCATGTAAGTCGTTCACTTTTTTTTGAAATCATCTAAATCAATAAACATTACAGCTAGCTGTTTGTTGTTTAGCTTGGCTCGCTCAATTCCTTTGCTGATATTGTCGTGGAGGAGAACACGGTTAGGCAACGCGGTGAGAGAATCGTGCAGAGCCATGTATTGCATTTGATTTTTGGTGGCCTGCAGCTCACAAAAATCACTGTTGATCTTTTCCTGGAAAGTTTTGAAACGTCGGGCAATAACTTTACTCAAGAAAATCGAAAGGAAAAGAGCAAATATAGTCAATGACAGGCTCAGCAATGTAATCTTGACTAATTCCTGTTTATTTTGTTTAGCCAGTTGGGATTGACGCTGACCAATGTAGTCGTTCAGTTCGTTGACATACCAACCGGTGCCGACAGTCCAGTTCCAACCCGGAACATTCATGACATAACTTACCTTTTCTGTCCCACCTTTGGTGTAAGGTGTTTCGGGGCCAAGGTATTGGACATAGTCTCCACCGCTTTTACCGGCCTCGAGCATTGCCTTAACAAAGTAATTGCCCATGCTGTCTTGCGCAAGAATATGGTTTTTACCTACATATTCAGGTGTAGCATGGGCCAGCAATGTTCCACTCTGATCCAGAATGATGAAGAAGCCATTATCGCCATATCGGATGTTGGTTAGTTGTTCGAGCAACTTTTTTTTGAATGTCATGCTCAACGTCGATGATGTAATCACCGGTACCAATCAACCAGCCAAGTGGTTCGAAAAATTTACCAAAGCCTATTTTTTTTCAAATTCTTCGCTGTCGTTCCCGTTCTTTACAAACCACCAACGGTGAAACCCTTCTTCTTTCTTATCAACAATGTTGAGCATTTCTCTTACTGCATATTTTCCACGGCTATCCGTGAAGTTCCACATCGAGCTGTTTTCATTTTTAGGAAGGACTGGGAGCATGACGTTGGTACCGTCCATTTGATAAATGAAGAAGTACCCGCGGCCATCATTAAAACGGATATTGCGTAGTGCATCTGTTATTAGTTTAGAAATCTGACTTTTGGGTTTATCAATGTTTTGTTGATAAATTGAAGAGGCAATCGTGTGGGCTTCATTCGTGCGATCCCGAATTGTTTTTTTTAGCGTATCTATGGTGTGGCTTTTCTCATATTCAATCTGGTTAACAGCTTGTTGAACCTGATTTTTCGACAGCGAGCGCTGACGTTCAATGATGTCTGTACGTAATAATTCAATGTTTTGCTTAGCTTTTGTCTGATTATCGTAGATCACAGACAAGTTAATGATCAGCGTGAATATGACTACCATAATTACCGGGGTCACTTTTATCAGGCGTAGTAGTTTTTTTCATCACTGATTCGATCCATAGTAGTACAGACAACTTAAATGGGAATTAAAGGATGAGTAATTATATGTCTTTTTTAGCTCTTTTCCCATGTAAATCGCCGACAATATAAGCAATTGACCGTTTTTTTTGTGCGAATTGTTTTTTTTCTGGCAATGGATTAATAAAGGCTTTTAATTCTCCAGGCAATATCAGCATTGGGATGCTGAGTATTAAATTATTTAAAAACAACAATTACAACTAGTTGCTTATTGTGATAATTACATCGCTGAACCTTAATGATTTAGATTGTATGCTATGTGAGCAGTACCATATTTGTGGTTACCTTTTACCCGTCTATAATACCCTCTTCTTAATGCACCGATTGATTAACTGAGCCTGATTGAGTGTATTTTATAGCCATATAATAAGAAGAATTTCCAATATGATGTATTTGGTGTCGTCTCTAACAAACGCAAACTATCTTGCAATCTTAAGACGGCATGCCGCATCCCTGCTGGTCGTTATACTGTGCCTAGGAGCTTGGTGGCAGTTGGCTCGTTGGTATGAATCTTTTCTCGAAGATGAGTCTTTGATTCAAACACGTATAGAGATGAGTCAGTACGCCCAGAACCTTTCCGGTGTCATTGACAATCGTCTGACATTACTTCAAGCGCTAGCATCGTTTGTTGAAGCAGATATTGTTCACTATCAGACAATTACAGCGGAGTCAGAGGAACAGGCTGAAATATTTTTGTCTGGCTTACGCTCATCGGAAAAAGGGATTCGTAATTTTGCCATTGCTCCTGAAGGGGTGATCAGTTTTGTTTTTCCGCTGGCTGGCAATAAGAGGGCATTAGGGCATGATCTTATCAATGACCCTCAAGTAGGAGTCCGTAACGTTTCCTTGCGGGCGATTGGAAGCCGAGATATTGCTCATTCCGATCCGTATGAACTTCGGCAGGGCGGTCTTGGGTTTGTCGCCAGGAAAGCAATTTACGATACTGGCGCTTATTGGGGCCTGGTTAGTATGGTGCTTGATATAGTACCGATTCTTGAGGAAGCCGGGGTGATGGACGAGGAAGCCAATATCCAGTTGGCGATTCGAGATAGCAGGAACAGGTCTTTTTTTTGGCTCGCCCCAACTATTTGAACAATCAGAGCTCATCAAGCAGGTAAATATGCCCGATGGTTACTGGGAAATAGCAGCAAAGCCGTTGGTTAGTAGAGGCAACATAAGTAAGCTTGTTATCTTCAAGACGATAACTGCCGCTTTTTTTTAGTATTGCTATTTGGTGTGGGGTTCGTGTTGATTCCGGCAAGAAGGAATCAACACGTAGATGTGGCCCATCAGCAGAAAAGCGATCTCCGTATTTCATCACAGCCTGATTTATCTAAAAAAACTCCCCTTCACCGCTCCTGGATGGTTGTCTCCCTTGCTGACATCTACGGCGATTATTGCAGCTGTAATAGGGTTTAACAGCTTTATTCAGGGGAGTGATGATATGGTGCAAAAATATCAGCTCACCCGTTCTATCGGCCAAATTAATAACAACATTGAACTTAAGCTTGATGCAGATCGTGAGTACCTGTTACTGATTGCGCAGGAACTAGCACAGAGTAAGCTTGATGTTCCGTCCTTTCAGGCAAGGGTTTCTCGCTATGTAAATGATCACCCAGGGCTTATCAATGTGACTTGGGCTGATAGTGATTTTGTTATTCGCAATACCGCCCCACTAGAAGGTAATCAGCAGGTACTTGGTCTGAAGTTGTCTTTGCCTGAGCCTGAACGTGCATCGAGATTGGCTTATAAAAGTCATAAACCGACCTACACAAAGCCATTTATGGTGATACAGGGTAAATCTGCCTTTGAACTGTACGTCCCTATTTTCAGGAATGGGCGATTTCTGGGAACTTTAGGAGGCGTTTATTCGATTAAGGAGTTGGTTGATAGTGAAATTACCCAGATCCTAGGGTCTCGTTATGAAATAGAAGTTCTCAACACGGCTGGAGATGTTTTTTTTATCAAAAGAGTGATGGGCAAATTGTCGCGGGGTTATCAAAAACCGTTCCAATTAAACCGACTCCAGGCAGCTTGTGGTTGCGATTAAGCGCCTATGAACAAGGACCAAATCAGAACGCAAAGCTATTTATGATGCTGACGATTGTGTTAGCTGGAGGGGTTGGCCTGAGCATGTGGATGCAATTTAGAGAGAGCTACAAGCAATGGCGAATTAGTAAGGCACTGCACGAGAGTCAGCAGCATTTTCACGCGATTGCTCAAGCTTCGCCAACCGCAGTGATGATGATTAATCAAAATACTAATGAATTGCTGTATGCCAACCAGCAGGCTCACGAATTATTTAGTCATTCGGGAGGCTCTATAGTCGGGCGGAATATTGATGATTTCTTCCAAGGATCAGATGAAAGTCATTCATTTTTGTCGGTTATAGGACGCCAGAAACGTCTTGAAGGCTTTGAACTGCAGATGAAAAAAAATCGAGCGGTGAGCAATTCTGGGCATCAATTTCATTCCGACAAGTCGATCATGAGGAAGAAATGGCGCTTGTGATTAGTATTTCTGATCTGACTGAGCGTAAACGATATGAAAATCAATTATATCATCAGGCAAACTATGACAATTTAACCGGGTTACCGAACCGGGTGCTGGCCTTTGACCGATTAGATCGTGCCTTGGAAAAGGCTGAAAGGGAGCAGAACCTTGTTGCTTTGCTGTTTATCGATTTGGATCTGTTTAAAAATGTGAATGATAGCCTGGGTCATCGTGCTGGCGATCAACTGCTGATAGAAGTGAGCAGGCGTTTAACTGACTGTGTTCGTAATAGTGATACCGTTGCCCGTCTGGGGGGAGATGAATTTACAATCATTCTCTCAGGCCTAGAAGATATAGTAGATGTTGAGCGGGTGGCAAAGAAAGTCACCGAGGCATGTGCATTACCTTTATTGCTTGGTGGGAATGAAGTAGCGATCAGTGCCAGCATTGGCATTACACTCTTCCCTGAAGATGGTTCAAACTACGAGCAGTTAATACATAACGCTGATATTGCTATGTATAAGAGTAAGGAAGCAGGGCGTAACCAATATTACTTTTATACCAAGCAGATGAACGAACAGACTCAGACCCAGCTAAAGCTGGAAACGGAGTTACGCCGGGCACTTGAGCGTCATGAATTTACGCTGTTTTATCAGCCATTGGTTGCAACAACTAGTTGCGAGGTTGTCGGTGCCGAAGCGCTTTTGCGCTGGCGTAATCCAACGTTAGGACAAATTAGCCTGCGGAGTTTATTCCGCTGGCCGAGTCATTGGGACTTATCGTCGAGATTGGTCACTGGGTATTGAAGACGGCTTGCTTGCAGGCCAAGCAATGGCAAACTGATGAAGGAATGCCACAATACGTAGCTGTTAACGTTTCGGGCCATCAGCTAAAAGCGCCTAACTTTGTTCAAACAATTGCTCAGGTGTTATCCGATACAGGGTTGTCTCCCACTTCTCTTGAGCTGGAAATTACTGAAAGTGTGCTGCTCGATGATCCTGAAGGAAACCGAAAAACCCTTGAAGCGTTGGCAGCAATGGGGGTGCGCCTTGCCATTGATGACTTCGGAACAGGCTATTCTTCTCTGAGTTATTTGCGACGTTTTCCGTTTGATACGCTGAAAATTGATCGCTCTTTTATTGGTGACATTGCGGATGAGGACGAAGCGGCCAAACTAGTCAGCGCGATTATCTCAATGGCAGACGTGCTCGGGCTTAAAACTGTTGCCGAAGGTGTGGAAAATCAGGAGCAGCTGGACTACTTGATTGCGCTTGGATGTGATTTTTCGCAAGGTTTTTATATAGCTAAGCCGATGCCGCAAAAAAAAGCTCGAGTTAGAGTACGCACTGTAAATTTATAAAGGCAAAGCCGGTGATTAAACGTTATTGACGTAGATCATCGGCAATATATACCATCTGCTTTTTACTGTTTGAAGAACGCTTATTATTGTTGTTTTACAAGCAAGCTACCTCCTGCAGCACCCAAAAACAACGCGCAGCAGCGATTAAATGCTCTAGCCATTCGAGGGCTGGAAAACCAGTGCCTCAAGTAAAGACCAATAGCGGCGTAGATTGATATCGCTACCATCTCTAATACCAGGAAGGCTGTCCCTAAGATGAAAAATTGCAGGTCCATATTCGAATTAGGTTCTACGAATTGTGGCAAAAAAAAGCCGTAAATATTAAAATCGCTTTAGGATTGCCAGCTGCTAAGGTAAATTCTTGACGAACCAAACCAAACAGATCCTTATTACTGCTGATTGTATTCATAGGCTAACATCAGATCGCCAAAGTTGAATAGCTATCCAGAACAAATAAGCTGAACCAATCAGTTTTATGATAAAGAATAGTTTTTCTGATGTGTACAGTATTAAGCTAACCCTGAAGCCGCCAACATTATCATCACGGAGAAGGCTAATAATCGACCTAACCCAGCAATAATGGCTGCTCTGAACCCGTAACTACGAGCATTATTCATTGAAAGTAAGTTATTCGGACCTGGTGCCATATTCAAGGCAAAACAAGCTGGTAAGAAAATGAATAACTTGAACAGTTCCACCTGACAATCCTTTTGTATTAATTAACACTCGTAATAAGATGCACTTCGTTAAACCAAGCACATCAAATACTCTACCTAAAAAAACTCACCGAATGCAACGTATCACCTTGTGACTTCCTTGCGGCTGCCTTGTGACTGTCATTGTTAACGAATTCTGCGTAATTACCCTGCTCTGCTTCCATTTGGGGTTTCAACTTCAGGCATCGCTAGGCATGGTGTGAGTTTGTCAGCATAACCAATGTCGAAGAGCATTCCTTGAGAGATCTCTCCTGCCATTTTCCGCTCTGGTAAATTCACAACAAACAGGGCTTGTTTACCCTCAATTTCATATGGATTTTCACGTTCTTGCTTTATACCTGCGAGGATGGAACGAACGTGGTCTCCAAAATCAACAGTCAGTTTCATTAATTTTTCGGATTTTTCTACTTCAGATACTGTAGTAATCGTACCAATCGAATGTCGAGCTTCTCAAAGTCTTCGAATGTGATTAATTCTTTAATTGGAGCCTGTTTCATATTTTTGTCCTTTATTATTTATCTTGCGGAATTATACATATTATGCAATATCCACTACATAACCAACCTATTACAGCTCATAACCGCTTTATTCCTGCTTACCTGAATTATACCAACGTGCACCATAAGCAGCAGAATAGTCTGGTTGGCTGATTTCGTCAGCAAGGTCCGGTGTATCTTGCAACGGCCCGACGATCGTCCGGTAAGGCAGTACGCCAGCCCATACGGGAATATCTAAATCAGCGCGATCATCGTTGACGCCATTGTTGGCAATTTTTACGGATGCCTCATCGAGCGATATTGAGAGCAGCTCAGTCGCGGTTAGTTCTTTCTCATTACCAAGGCGGATATGTTCCGTGCGCCCCGGGGCAATTTGCTCTACAAAGAGGTTGAGCAGTCTGTCTTTTTCCTGATTGTTGTCGATGACATCAAATTGGCCAAATACAACAGCCGAGCGATAGTGCGCACTGTGATGCATTGCAGAACGTGCCAATACCCAACCATCGAACAATGTAAATGTCAGACAGGTCAGCTCACCATTCTTGAGGTTTCTGAGCAGACGGCTGTTACGAGCTCCGTGAACATATACTTTATCGTCAATACGCCATGCCAGCATTGGGATCACAACCGGTAGACCTGAGTCGATGATAGCGACATGAGCAAGGAGGCTTTCGTCGATAATTCTGTATAGCTCGTTCGCATTAAGACATGCCTTGTTGGCGCCTTTCTTGATGGTTGTTCGTGCGGTCTTTGATAGCATACTGGCTTCCTCCGTTATTCATATGTTGGCAATATAACGACCAACTGGTATTTTGATTAGAGCCACTTTTGTTAATTTGATGGATCCAGCTATGCAGCCAATCGATATCGGTGACTTTGTTTTGCCGTTACCTTGCCCAACCCTCCAGCAGGCATTATTCGAGGCTGTAAGAAGCCGGATAATCAACAGGTTATGGAGCAATGGTGGTAAATTGCCTTCAACCCGAAAATTTGCCGATGCTTTGGAAATTAGCCGTAATACTGTGATTGCCGCGTATGAACAGCTTGCCGCCGAAGGATATATAGAAAGCCGCAAGGGATCCGGTTATTACGTCGCCGTGACCATACCTGAAAGTTATATGCAAACGGGAGAGGTGCCACAGGATAGGGGACTAGGTAGCAGGCAACAAACAAGCGCAATGTGTCAGGGCAGTACTGCTTCGGCATCATTCTCTGCGTTGAATCAGCCATTTGCTCCCGGTATCCCGGACTTGAAAGCCTTTCCCTATGGCAAGTGGCAACGAGTGGTTCAAAGGCACCTGACCCGATCAGTGCTTGCCGGCCACAGCGATCTGCAAGGTCTGCCAATCCTGAGGGAAGCGTTGAGCCACTATCTGTCATCGAGTCGGTCTGTTGATTGTGATCCTGGCAGGATAATCATTACCTCGGGGGCTCAACAGGCGCTTTCTATTGCGATAATGGCGACATTAGCAGCAGGGCAGAAAGTGCTGGTCGAAAATCCGGGTTATACCCAGATGAGAAAGGCACTTTCCTTATCTCAGGTTGAATTACATCCTGTTACAGTGTCACCAAGGCGTGGGTTGAGGTTGGATGATGTTCTGCAGCAGTCGGCTGCGGCACTCTATATTACCCCGAGTAATCAATACCCGCTGGGCACGAGTTTGAATACCGAGCAGCGTTTGATACTGATTGAATGGGCCAACCAGCATAATAGCTGGATCATCGAGGATGATTACGATAGCGAGTTCCAATTTGCGCACCGTCCGTATACGTCGCTACAGGGGCTAGCCAGCCAGTCTGGAACTGCCAGCCGTTGTATCTATATTGGCTCGTTCAGCAAGACAATGTTCAATGCATTGAGGATCGGCTACATGGTGGTACCGGAGTCATTGATTGAGTCTTGTCTGGCGATAAAAGATGCCGTCAGCGGTGATACGCCCAACCATTTGCAGGCTGCTTTGGCAGATTTCATTATTGAAGGTGATCTGTTGAGGCATATTAGAAGGATGCGACGCTTATATCATAAAAAGTATGTCGCAATGGTTGCGGCGATTGACAAGCATTTCGGAGAACGGTGGGAAGTTGTCAGCCAAGCGGCGGGTCTCCACGTGACAGTCAGGTGGTGTGGTGGACTGTCAGAGCAACAGTTTTGTCATGCAGCACAGCAGCAAAATATCATAGTCCGGCCGCTTTCCTACTATGAACACTTATCAAAAGAAGGAAGTGGCCAGCGCGAATGGCAATCAGTCGTGCTGGGTTTTGGTAATGTTGCACTTAATGATATTGAACCGCTAACCATTAAATTGAAGAGCTGTTTTGGTTGACTATTAAAAGAAAGATGCGCTTACTCAGCAAATGCTGCGCGAATATCCTCAATCAGTAGGCGAGTACGGTTAGCCATGTGAAGTCTGGCAGGGTAGAGCAGCGATATTTGCATCGTTTGGTTTGACCAGCTTTCTAGCAAAGGGATTAGCCTTCCTTGCTTAACCAGTACGTCAGCTGTTAATTGTGCCATCAGACCTACACCAAAATCATGCTCGATTAATTGGCAATAACTGGAGATAGTGCTGGCTTGATGCTGATAGTTAGGTACAAAGTTAACCTGCTGACCATGATGGTGATTAAGAGTGATCGACTCTTTTTGTTCATTTCCACTGATGGATACCCAATCGAATTGTCTTAGTTGTTCCGGGTGGCTGGGTAGTGGGTGTTCAAGCTGCGGGCTGGCATATACTTTTAGCTGGGTCGTGGTCAGTGGTAGCGAAATTAAACTGGAGTCGGGCAAAGTACCGGAACGTATGGCCAAGTCGATTGAATCATCAATAACTGCGAGGGCTTTTTCTGTAATGCGCAAGTCAAATTGTACGTCGGGATATTTAGCATGGAACGATTTAAGTATCGGCAACAACAGGCATTCATAAAAATCATTGGTGGTGGTGATACGAACTGTCCCTTTTATCTTATCGGCAAAGCTCTTAACTTCCTCTACTCCTGAAATTCCACTGCGCAGCAATTGTCGTGCATGTTGATACAAAGCGGTACCTTCGGCAGTCACAACTACTTTGCGTGTACTACGGTGAAATAGTTTAACGCCCAAATACGACTCCAGGCGACTGATTTGCTCGCTGACTTTGCCTCGGGGTATGCCCAAACGCCTTCCTGCCTGCGTAAAGCTGCTTGTCTCGACAACGGCTGCAAATATTGCCATTGGTTTTAAGTAGTTCAGCAACATTTAATTGATACCTTTTTAGGATCAGAAATGCTCAATATTAGCCACTAATCCGCTCAATCAGCAAGTGCCATAATAGCGCTAACTTGATTTGAGAGAGAATAAGTATGGCGATAAGAACATTAGCTCTGATTGGGGCGACCGGGCGCTCAGGTCAGCAGGTGATTAATGAGGCCTTGTCTCGCGGTTATTCTTTACGTGTATTGGCACGAACACCGCAAAAGGTGAAAAGCCATGAAAAAAAATTACCGTGATTGAGGGGGATGCACTCAGCGGAGAGAGTTTGAATACTATATTGCAAGGGGCGGATGCTGTTGTTTCTACATTAGGACCCACAGGTATTAACCAGAGTATCAAGGTGGCTAAAGAGGCTGCCAAGGAGATGCTGTGTTACAACAGTACCAAAGTATTGCTGCCATTGATGAATGAGCATGGTATTCGTCGATTTGTATTGACCGGAGGAGCCAGCCTGGAACAACCTGGTGATAATAATAATTTCTTTATAAATTTCATGCTGACCAAGGTAGCCACAAAGGTGCTGGGGGCTTTGTGTGTAGATCGCGAGAAGGAGTATCAGCTTCTAAGCCAGTCAGATATAGATTGGACCATTGCACGCTGTGGCGGCATGAGTGATGAGC
>LLEN01000192.1_pt1 | contig 11913 bp, 17 predicted proteins | sample 595881 | NCBI WGS metagenome assembly LLEN01 (sample SAMN02919314, study PRJNA255460) | bioreactor metagenome | biome: chemostat; feature: culture 2012_10.3; material: sediment; isolation source: day86 10degC chemostat 2012 inoculated with Wadden Sea sediment taken from... | place: Germany: Bremen ...
CCGTTGATGTTTACATCCACGGCCTTTTTGTATTTATAAGGATATGATTTATGAAACAACCTACACTCCAGCTTTTTAATACGCTGAATAGGACATTGAGCCCGTTTTATACGATTGAACCCAAGAAGGTTGGGCTTTATGCGTGTGGCCCAACAGTTTATGATTATGCACATATCGGTAATTTACGTACCTACATATTCGTTGATATTTTAAAGCGTGTGCTGAAAATTAACGGGTATGAGGTTAATCATGTAATGAACATAACTGATGTAGGCCATTTGGTTTCAGATGGCGACAGCGGTGAAGATAAGATGGAAAGAGGTGCACGGAAACAACATAAATCGGCTTGGGATATTGCCACATTTTTTTTGAAGATGCCTTCTTTACTGATCTAGAACGGCTTAACATTTTCCAACCTTCCATCACTTGCCGCGCAACCGATCATCTCCAAGAGCAAATTTCTTTTATTCAGTCACTTGAAGAAAAAGGCTATACCTACCGAACCAGCGATGGTATTTATTTTGACACTGAGAAATTACCCGATTATGGAAAGCTTGCACGATTAGATAAGCACGGCTTGGAAGCTGGCATTCGTGTTGAGATGGCAGAGAAAAAGCATCCAACGGATTTTGCTCTATGGAAATTCAGTGGCCAGCAAAAAAAAGGCAAATGGAGTGGTCAAGTCCATGGGAGATGGCTTCCCAGGGTGGCATATTGAATGTTCAGCGATGGCAGAGAAGTACTTAGGGGAAACCTTTGATATACATATCGGTGGTGAAGATCATATTCCTGTTCATCACACCAATGAAATAGCCCAATGCCAAGCTAAGAATGGCAGGTACAGGCAAACTTTTGGATGCATGGCTATTTCTTAAATATCAACAATGAGAAAATATCTAAGTCTGGTTATACACTGCGTTTAGAAAGCCTAATCGAGCAAGGTTATGACCCTCTGGCTTATCGTTACCTAACTTTAACCAGTCACTATCGTAGCCAGCTTAGTTTTACCTGGGATGGGCTGACTGGTGCACAGAAGGCACTCCGTCGATTAAGAGAGAAAATCACTGATATGCCTGCTGGTGGGAATGTCGACGATCAGTTCAAAGCAGAGTTTCTTGTACGTATTAACCGTGATTTGAATATGCCGCAAGCATTAGCCTTAGTATGGAAAGTCATTGATAGCGAAGTAGAACCAGCCAATATAAAAGCAACGCTGCTTTATTTCGATCAAATATTTGGCCTAGACCTTGATAGGGAAGAGCAAGTAACAATTCCCACTCAAGTTCAGCACCTTGCTGAGCAGCGTCAGTGCATGAAACAACAAGGCCGATATGATGAAGCCGATACAATTCGTGAGAAAATTCTAGCTTTGGGGTATCAAGTTAACGACACAGCGAACCAATCGTTTACCGTTAAGCCGTTCTAATGCGGTCAATTTTTTTTATTCTGACCCCGTGGCAGAACAAGAGGCTAGTAGCCTCTTGTTGCGTGGTTTCTTGGCCGAAATTCGTAGAGCAACCTGTCAGGCTGGCAAGAAGTTGTTCTTCAAGATGACAGGTTGCGTCTGGATTAGTAGATCTTATATTATTGAATAGCCTTTACTAGGCTACTGAGTTCTTCGACTAGCTGCTCAGTCTTAGGATCTTGAGCTTTCATTGCTACCAACATATCTTTTTGTAGTTGATCTTGCATAGCCATCAGCTCTTTATCGGCAATGATTGCTTGGCGTTGTTCTGCCATTTTTTTTGCTTAGCTGTGGCAAATTCTGTTATTAGCTCACTACGCTCTTCTTCGCTAAGAGAAGCATCTTTTACTTGTTCTTGGATCTCTTGTGCCTTGGCGATGAACTCTTCTGGTTCATAACCAATTTCATCGGCTTTTTTTTCTGGAACTCCCCTTCGAGTTGCTTGGCCTGTTCTGCCAGTTGAGGGTTTTCTTGTAGGGTTTGCTGCCTGATGCTCGTCAGGTCGCGTTGTATCGCATTTATACGATTTACCGTCTCTTTTTGCGCGGAAGGAGAATTTGCTGTTACGTTACTGGCGTTTACCTGCGGAGCCAATAGCATCATAGATAAAAGAACCAGAGGCAAAGACATTTTAATAAACCAGCTCTTCATTGACGGGGATTGTTTCATTAGCGTTTCGATATTATGCATTGCTGATATCTCTTTGTGGTCTGTGTTGCCTTAATCTATCGAAGCTGAGAACGGCAAATGTCAGTTAAATGTCATGAAAGCTGTGCGTTAGCTGAACAGGAAGCGGGAAGGAAATGGACGAGTAATTTCGGTAGAAAAAAAAGCCGGCAATCCATTTGCCGGCAACATGAGATAGTGAGTTCAGCCTTGGTGATGGCTGATTGGATTATTGTTCTTCGCCCGCAAGAAATGCGGAGTCTAACTGACAGAATGCCACCAGCAGATTGACTGCAGCAGTATAAAAACCAAATTTATCGCGTGAACTACATGCCAGAGCAAACGCTGGTAACCAGTTTAGTAACATAGCCTCGATGAACTTATGCTGTGCCTGCATTACATCTTCCGCTTTTTGCTCGTTTTCTTGATGGTTGGCAAGAATGATCAGGTTACCCATGAAATCCAGCTCGACAGCAACGTGATCGGCTGGTTCATTGAACTCTTTACGCTGGGCAATATTATAGTCGGCCATCAGCTTGTTCATGTCTTGCGCGGGCTTATCGTTGAGTAGACCGCTTTCACCTACATACATAGACGCGTAGGGAAGGGCGCCAGTTTTAGGTGTGCTTAGGAACAGGCCACAAAAATCAGCGGCAAGTTCAAGCTGCGCATCTTCACGGGTTTGTAGGTTATTCAAGGCTTCGCGAAAAGCTTCGACTGGCTGTTTCAATTCCGGTGTCATACCGAGGCCAGATAAGAATGTGAGCATCTCATCGCTTGGTACTCTGTTATGTCGTCTTCTGTCAGTTCACGAGAGAGAAGAGAAGACATCCACCAATAAATTTCTGCACGTTGTTCGTTGAAAGCAATAAACTCTTGCATGGGTACTCCAGAGTAAAGCGTGCCGGCTTATAAGGTTTTTATCCTGCCAGCTTGCATAAAACATATTCAGATAGAACATTGAGTTAATCAATTATTATATGTGAATAGGCTCTTTTGGGGGAATAAAAGGTAATGAAAACGAGGTCATTACCCTTTCTTTTTTTTCCTAATTGTTGCCAGAGGCTACGCTAGCCTCTGGCAATCAATCGCGTTGTAAGTTTATGCCAGATCCATCGCCGGGAATAACGGGTTAATATCCGTTACTTGTTCCGGACCGTTGAAGCCAGTTACTGCCGGTACTTTGCCTGTATATTTTTCAATCTCAACCAGTGCAGAAGCAGCCGATGTTGCCTGGGCCAGTTTTGATGAGCCGACATCCTGAGTCAGAACGTTTGGATCGCCGTAAGTACAGATAGTTCCGGCCTTACCACCTTCAAGCGGGCTGTACCATGCACCTTCGTGGATACGACAAACACCTGATTTGTAGTCATCAGTAACAACAGCACCGGCAAGAACTTCACCGCGGTCGTTAAATACGCGTACGATGTCGCCAGATTTGATACCACGTTTTTTTTGGCATCTTGGGTGCTGATGTATACCGGTTCACGGTCTGCTACTGAGTAAGTCGCACGGTGATCTGTAGACGAACAAAGCTGTGAGTGCAGACGGTGGTTAGGGTGCGTACTTTGCAGGTTCAACGGGAACTTGTTTGAACGAGGACCGCCGTGGCTACGCTCATTCTTCTCGAACCACATTGGGTGACCCTGACAATCGTCGTAACCCATATCTGCAATCGTCTTACAGTAGATTTCGATCAGGCCAGAAGCAGTGCCCAGTGGCTCCAGATCTGGTTCCTTTCGGAATGATTCGTGACGGATCCAGTCTTTGCCTTCTGGGAATTCAATGAAACCTTCACCTTCCCAGAACTTCTTGAAGTTAGGCATGCGCACACCAATGCCACGGCCTTGCAGACGTGCACCGTTATAGATTTGCTCAATCCATTCCATCTGAGTTTTACCACCAGTGAATGCTTCTTCACGGTCGTAGCGGCGGCATAGCTCACGGAAGATATCGAAATCGTCTTTTGCTTCGAACATTGGCTCAACCACTTTAGGCATCGCAATAATACCTGCGTTTGAGTGGTTACCGTACTGCTCGATATCGTCGCGCTCGTGCGTGGTTGTTGCAGGAAGAACGATATCGGCAAAACGACATGTTGCCGTCCATTGGTGTTCAACAGAAACAACGGTTTCCAGCTTACGCCATACCTTGATCATCTTGTTACGATCTTGGTGGTGGGTGAACGGGTTGTTGCCGCAGAATACAGCCATCTTCATCTCAGGGAACTTCACATCGTGACCGTTCCACTGGATCGTTTTTCCTGGGTTCTCAATACAGTCAACAAAACGCGCTACCGGGATGTAGGTTGAGTAACCGTTGAATGAACCGTTGTGAATAGGGTCAACACCGGTTACACCGCTAAAGCCAGACATTAGAGGACCGTTTGAGGTGGTAGAACCGGCATCGTTGTAGTGCCAGCCGAAGCCGAAGCCGCCGCCCGGTAGGCCGATCTGGCCTAGCATTGCTGCTACCACAACAAGCATCCACGCGTACTGCTCACCGTGCTGCATGCGTTGTAGACACCAGCCGCCGATGATCTGAGTACGGCCGGAAGCCATTTGGCGAGCCAAGGTACGAATTTCGTCTGCTTTGATGCCACAGATTTTCTCTGCCCACTCAGGTGTCTTCTCTACGCCGTCTTTCTCACCGGTTAGGTAAGGAACGAATTTAGCAAAGCCTGTCGTGTAGTCTGCAATGAAATCCTTGTTGTACAGATTTTCGGTATACAGAGTATGGGCGATAGCAGCATCAACGGTACATCGGTCTGCGGGTTAACTGCGATTTGCTCACCGCCGACAGCTTTCTGAGTCTCAGAACGAACCGGATCAATGTAGATCACCTTGATTTCGTTGTTCTTCACTTTTTCAGCCAGTTGCTGATAGTAGGCATACGGACTGTGATCCGGTACTAGCCAGCCAACCTGTAGATTTTTAATTGGGTCTGAGCCCCAGATAACGATGGTGTCAGAGTTCTCAAGAACAAGCGGCCAAGATGTCTGCTGCTCGTATACTTCCATTGCACCCGCAACGTAAGGAAGAACAACCTGCGCGGCACCTGTGGAGTAGTCACCCATTTTGCCAAGGTAAGTACCGTGAAGGCCAAGTGCACGGCTCATCATTGTACCGGCCGAGTGTAGTTTACCCACTGACTGCCAGCCGTGTGACCGCCATATAGTGCACTCGGACCATAGTTGTTTTGCACACGCTCCATTTCGTGGTAGAAGAAATCTAGCGCCTGAGACCATGGCACACGTACGAAACGGTTATCACCTCGCTGAGATGTGTCAGATTTAAAGCCGTGTTTCAGCCAGTCGATACGTACCATTGGGTACTTAACTCGTGCCGGGTTGTAAACGACTTCACGAACACCGTTGATCATTGTTGTTGGGTGTTGGTCTCTCTCGAAAGGAACCGTATCTACCCAAACGCCGTTCTCAACTTTAGCGCGGAAAGCGCCCCAGTGAGATCCAGAAAGTACATTACCGGTGAAGCTTGCTTTGGTGTCTGCAGCAGCCATTGCCTTGCGTGGTGCTAGTAGGCTAGTACCTACGACAGTCGCTGCACTTGCCGCAACCATTCCAGACAGGAAGCGACGGCGTGAAACGCCTTTATTTAGAATTTGAGTCGCCATAGAGGAAATCCTTAAATTAAAATTCTTTTTCAAAGGGCGGGGTAGGGAGTGATTGTGTTTATCAACCGCCTCTCAGGAATTAGTGCGCGCCAGCGCCACCGGTGTCTTTACCGTGGTTCTGTAGATACTTCAGCAGAGTACGTTCCTCGGTCTTGCTAAGACGGTAATAGGCACTCATTGCATTAAGGCCAGAGATCCAACCGTTTGCAGTGAAGTGTGCTGGGTCTGGAGCGGCGTGGCAGGCATTGCAAGTTGAACCGTAGATGTCTTCTGCGTAGTTCCAGATTGGCTGGATATTGTCGATCATGTCTGCTGTTGTGATCCAAGCCTCAACAGAAACGTGTTGCCATACGATGTCGGTCGCGCTGTCAGTTTGTTCTTCGATTAGCTGTTCGGTTGCCTTCACATCACCACGGATAGTTGCCTTGAAAACACGTTTACCCATGTATTCAGTCATTACGCGGCCTTTACCGGCTTTCTCTAGCCAGCCGTCAACCTTGATTTTGAGCATGTCATCTTTACGCTCAAGCACCGTTACTTCCGACGCAGGAAGTAGCTTACCTTCAGCTTTGCCGTTGGCATCTGCGGTGGCATATAGATCTTTCTCACCCAGAGAGTAAAGCGTCTCTGATGTTGCACCTTGAGTCGTTGCTGTTGATTGAAGCTCTTCGAAATCTTTCTGGAAGCCACCAGCCATGTTAGGAAGCTCGTGGGCAATACCTTTGTGACACTCGATACAGTTCATGTCAGCGGCAGCCGCTTTTTTTCATTTCCATCGCCGCTTTTGCAGACTGCTTGCTGTGATCCATATCGTCGTAAGAGTGACAGCTCTTACATGTTTTAGAGTTTTGGCCGCTCATACGAGCCCAAACAGCCTGAGCCATTCCTAAGCGTTCATCTTCAAATTTATCAGGGGTGTCAATCTTACCGGTCACGAAGTGGTGATAGAGATCTTTAGCCGCTTCAAGTTTGCGGAAAACTTTGCCAGGGAAATCTTTAGGCTGGTGACAGTCTGTACAGACAGCTTGTACGCCCGAAGCATTTTTGAAGTGAACAGATTCTTTGTATTCTTCGTAGTTCTGTTCCATGGTGTGGCAAGAGGTACAAAATTCGATAGTCGAAGTGACTTCAAAGCCCTTGTGGACCACAAACGTGCCCGCAAGTGTAATACCGATACCGACTAATACCAACGCAAGGATTGGATACTTGCTGCTTGGTTTAATCAACTTTTGCCAAAGTTTTTTTTCATAGTGGAAGATTCCATAAAAGAATGAGTGTCTGCCGTAAATAACGGTGACGTATAATTTTTTTTATGGTTTAATCTTAATTCCGCGATATGAATAAGGATATGGGTGGCGGTTAACAGGATAGTCGGCTTTATGACAAATTGTTAATAACCGCGTGTTGTGCTACCGTTTTAAAGACTGCCGAAAATAAATAAAGAGATAAAAATGAGTCATCACGTACTTGTTGTAGAAGATGAGATTGTTACCCGCACTAAGCTTGTTGGGTATTTTGAAAATGAGGGTTACAAAGTCAGCCAAGCCGAGAGCGGTGATCAAATGCGTGAGATCATGGTGAGTGAAAAGATCGACTTGGTAATGCTTGATATTAATTTGCCAGGCGAAGATGGCTTGTTATTAACCCGTGAACTGAGAAGTCGCTCCGAGGTCGGTATTATTTTGGTAACTGGTCGTACAGACAGTATCGATCGTATTGTTGGTTTGGAGATGGGGCAGATGATTACGTTACTAAACCATTTGAGCTGCGCGAGTTGCTGGTACGAGTGAAAAACTTGTTGTGGCGTATGTCTTTAGTAGAAAAAGCACGCGATGAAACCATGGTTGAATTGCAAGAAGACAGCATTATTCGTTTTGGTGATTGGCAGTTCGATATTAATAAGCGAGCACTGACCCATAATGGAGTTCCAGTTAAATTAACCAAGGCCGAGTATGAGCTGTTGGTAGCGTTTTCCTCTCATCCAAATGTTGTTCTTAGCCGTGAGCGTATCTTAAATATGCTAAGCCACAGAGTTGAGGCTCCCAATGATCGTACTATCGATGTGCTGATTAGAAGGATGCGATCGAAGATGGAAATCGATCCTAAGAACCCACAAATTTTTGTCACTGTTCATGGTGAAGGTTATATGTTTGCGGGCGATTAATTATTTCATATATCGCAAATAACTATTCAAACTAATATTGCGATGAGCTGACATATTTTGAAATAACTAAGCCGGTATATGAAGTATACCGGCTTTTTTTTATTGGGTAATTAATGATGGCTTTATTGATCTTGGTCAATGGGTGTTAACTAATGTTAATGCTTGTTAATAATTTGGTTGTGAACTATTTGTGTTTTTTTTATTGAAGGTATTGATGTTTGAGTGATTTATATTTTAATGATTGATATGCCAATGGTGAATTTTTAAATAAATTTATATGTCACTAGTTGAAATAAATTCAGATTTTTTTTCACTTTTGGAAGTGATGATATTTTATCTTGCAGAGCTTAGGGAAATAATTTGGTTGAAGGTAGGGTAAATAGTAGACAGTTGGAAGGTTAAAATATAAACAGCCATGCCGGTGAATAAAAAAAAGCCGGTGCGTCTCTTACCGGCTATTTTTAAAATTTCAGCATTTACTATTAAGTAAGGTGCTTATCGTTCGTTTAAAATTTTCTCGGTTAATGAGATTATTTTCGGATAACTCACCTCGCTTTTAGGTGCCAGCGCCTTTTGTTCACACAGAACGTCTTGCAAGATTTTGTCTGTGGTCAGTGGGTTCGCCAGTACTACCCTTAAAACGGTTGTAATTTTCCTGTCCCATTTCTCTGGAGTGATTCGTGTGCGGGATACAAACGATTTACCCGATTCACGTTGCCTTTTTTTTGAATGAATTTTGTCAGATCGTTGAGCGCATCCAGTAGCTCTTCTCTCTGTGCTGGTGTTGCGATTTTCAGTGCACGCTGAGTTGCTTCAGGAACGTAACGATATGTCAGCAGACACAGTTCGGGTTCAGAGATCAGTTCGAAATCAGAGTGCGAGTTGATTAACTGCGCGAAGTACTTGGCCTTTTCGATGCTGTTATTTATCAGCATTTCATAGCCCGGACGACTAATAATATTCATGCTGGCAAATAATAGCATTGCCATACCGCTTCGTGAGCCTTCCAATGTGTGACTACCAAGGTCTTTTGAACCTTTACGAAGTATGTATTCTGCATGATGCTCAATGGCAGTCATCAAGGCCGGATTTTTGAAAATGACCATGCCTGCACCCATAGGAACATAGAGCTGCTTATGGGCGTCAATGGTGACTGAATCTGCACGCTCAACCCCTTTCAGGAGCGGGCGGTACTTGTTCGACATCAATGTTGCACCACCCCAGCGGCATCAACATGAAAATGGCAACCGTGCTTCTGAGCAATATCAGCAAGTTGATCTAGTGGGTCGATATTGCCTGTTTCAGTCGTGCCTGCCACGCCAACTATCGCAAATGGCTTGATGTTACGGGCCTTTAGCGAGACAAGCGTTTTGTTTAGCTCATCGAGGCAGACTCGGTTATTATCATCTGTTTTGATTGAAATGACGCTTTCGCGGCCAATACCTAAGACATCAGCTGCTTTTTTTTCAATGAGTAGTGGCCACGCTCTGATACTAATACCGCCAGATCATCATAGCCGTAGTGTTTCATTGCCCTAAACAGTCCTTCCTGCGCGACACCACGAAATTCACCATCAGGTTTTAGTATGTTGTTGCGGGCAACCCACAAGGCGGTGATATTGGCAATCGTACCACCGGAACAAAATGCCCCGAGAGAATGGTTGGCGCTATGCATCCACTGCTGGTAGAAGGTCTCGTTCTCATGAAAGATCAGATTATGCAGCATCCCCAGCACTTGGCGTTCAAGCGGGGTAAATGCTTTCGACGTTTCAATTTTGACCAGATTCTGGTTCAAACCAATCATAATCTTTGATAACGGCATCAAAAAAAATACGGCAGTGCCGATGTCATATGACCAATAAAGCTCGGCGCAGAGGTATGTACCGACTGAGCCACGAGCTTGTCTAGCAAGAAATGCGTGTGCTCAGAGACGAAAGTCGGATTTTCCGGAATATCTGCCGATAAGAAATCCTTCTCGATTTCAGCAAGCGGCTTTTCTCGGGCCGCAATGTGCGTTTGTAGAAACGCATTGAGGTTTTCCGATATTTCTTTCTCAATTCGGCCTAGTGTCGAATCGGGTGCCTCAGGCACTGTAAATATGCGATGCAGCGACTCTTCGGAAGCATCGGCTTGTCTGTTATCCACTGCCATATTTAGCTGTTACTTAAGGTGAAAGTTGGCAAATTGTTGCTAATTTAATGCAATTTGCCATGCTTGTCTCGAAAAACTTGACTACAAATCACTATTTGACTTAACAGTTTTTAGAGAATGAGGAGTGAAAACTGGCCATATTTGACCAGCTTATGGTGCCTATCAGACTTATAGTTGATACCTGCACTGATAAGTAGGGCATCTTCGTCATAAAAGTTAATATTGGAATTGCTCTCATTATAACCAGCTAAAGACACGAGTCCCCAATTTTCCCAACCAAACGGTTCCTGGTACTCATAAGCGAGGAAGACACCCCAACGGTTGTCTTTCTGGCGTTCACCAAAGATGGGGTTGGTTTCATCAAATTCTGCCAAATCATAGCTGAGTGTTAACGCGAGGCTGGAACTCGGCAGTAGTTGAATGATACCGATTTCTGCTCCGTATGTATCATAGGCCATGGCGTCGCCGTCTGCGGCAAGACGTGTATAGCTTACGGCACTTCGCAGCATTTGATCTCGGGTAATAGGTTTGAGATAGCTTAGTTGGGAGAAAAAAAATGTCTCCCTCGCGTACTAGCAAAGCTTGATCTTCAGGGCTAAGGTTTTGTTGGCCACTCTTTTCAGTATCTATTTCTTGCTTGCCGCCTGATAGCTCTACAGAGAAGTTAGATCCGAGAATACGATCATATTGCAGGCGCAGGCCTTTAATGGTGCTATCCGTTTCTGTTCGCGGCTGATTGGTCACGAAGGGATCTTCCCAGGTATCGCTCGAGAGCAGGCCGGGTACATAGCTGATGCTGATTTGGCCATTGTCAGGGATACGTTGTCGATAGCCCAATTCGACATGAAAACGCCCCAGCGCAACATCTGAACGGCTGGTACCAAAGTACACCTGTTTGTCAGCTTGTTGAAAGGTGTAGCTGATTGTACCGAGTGGACTGAAGAAGCCCTCGCTCTGTGACTCTCCATTGTTGGTGAGATCCGCCGTGACGCTGTTGTCTGTATTAAACTGTGACGTTGTCTCTGTGTAGCCTGCCAGGAATGAAATATCGCCACCGAAACCTGGTGTCCACTCTTTGCCTTGGTTGGCAAATGCTGTTGTAGAGACAATACTGGCGACTAGACAGAGTCTTAAAGGCTTCATTAGTTTGCTCCTTGCAAAAGCCACAATATTTTAAGGTTATGACTTTATTGATAAAAAAAAGCCACTTATACGCCAATCTAGAATACGCTATGTCATTGAAAGGTCAAATAACTAATTTGAAATGAAAACTTCATCGGAGGGAGTAATTGTTGTTAATGGCACAGTCGCAACACCGGGAAAACCATAGCAATCCCGGTGGCTAGCGTTGAAGGCTATTTACAGTCAATGGCAGCAATAACTGTCATTTTTTTTCATTGTATGCATTCAAAGGTTTGTCGATATTACCCGGGTGAGTAAGCAGATCTGCAAATGCACTACGTAATTCATAGTTTTTCTCATGCGGCTTGCTCTGACGATCGTCAAAAGATTTTTTTTAGCAAAGTGGCCAAGCTCGTTATCCTGTTGGGCAAGGGCCTTTACGTCTTGTTGTGTCAATTTTAGCCATGTCTCAATGGGCTGCTCGAGATTAAGCTGATCTTTGTCATTGGCCAAGTACCAATCAACGGCTTCGCGATTTAGCTCAAAATGGTGCTTGCGACCTTCAAGGAACCATTTACCGACTTCTTCAAGGTTTTGATCTTTTTTTTACAGCCAGGTCAACCAGGCTTTGATACCAAGATAGAGAAGCATCAACATACTGATGGTATTTATCACTTTCACAACTGGTGGATGCCGCGAGTACAGACGACGGG
>LLEN01000193.1_pt1 | contig 11855 bp, 11 predicted proteins | sample 595881 | NCBI WGS metagenome assembly LLEN01 (sample SAMN02919314, study PRJNA255460) | bioreactor metagenome | biome: chemostat; feature: culture 2012_10.3; material: sediment; isolation source: day86 10degC chemostat 2012 inoculated with Wadden Sea sediment taken from... | place: Germany: Bremen ...
AGGCAGTGGATAATAAAAAAAATGCAAAGCCCCTAATTCACAACACATAACAGTGTCTATTTTAAGGGAACACGTCCATTGATTTACCAAGAAGCAATAACTAGATATAAAAACAATAATATCAGCAACTTATAAAATAAAGACCTCTCTACCAATGAATATTCTCTCGCTTGGCTTATGTAAACAGTACTTAGCTTTCAATTGGGTTTGAAATGCTGAAAGTAATTCCGTCATGCGTAATCAGCATCACAAAAACACCACTTAGATCACTGAATATTCAGTAAAACCACAAGTGATAACCAAAATACATCAAAACGATCACAAACCAGCCGCAACGAAGGCGCAAAACCATCCATACAAAACCCATGATTAACACAATGGAAATATAGATATAATTTATTTAATATTGCTAAACTTGATATTTCTTCTCCTATACCTACAGCATATGAATTTGTAGTACATAAAATCCCTACCTAAGTCACACAATTAATTCAGTGATCTATATTGCATATTTCTATTGAATTAAAATTCAACTTTATTCATGACTTATTAAACAGTTAATCTGTGGTTGATTAAATAAAAGCCACTATGCAATAAATGCATTGTTGCTTACTTTTAGGCATTTCACTTTAGATAGCAAAAAGAACATTGTGTCGGTGTCATTTCATTATCAATAAAGGTAACGGCTATGCTCGACAATTCAACAAAGGTACGTATTGAAGAAGATCTTCTTGGTGAACTCGAAATTCCGGCAACAGCTTATTACGGGATCCATTCACTGCGCGCCTATGAGACTTCAATATCTCGTCGATGAAGATTTCAGATGTGCTGAATTAGTTCGCGGTATGGTGTTTGCCAAAAAAAAGCTGCCGCAATGGCTAACGCCGAGCTAGGCACAATCCCTAGCGATGTGGGTAAGTACATCGTCGATGCATGTGATCTTATCCTTGAAACTGGAAAGTGCATGGATCAGTTCATTTCTGATGTATACCAAGGCGGCGCTGGCACTTCTGTTAACATGAATGCCAACGAGGTCATCGCCAACGTAGCACTTGAGCTAAAAGGTCATGAGAAAGGCGAGTATCACGTCATCAACCCTAACGATCATGTGAACAAGAGCCAGTCAACCAACTGTGCCTACCCAACGGGATTCCGTGTTGCTGTCTATAACAGCATCATACAAATGATTGGTTCTATCGAGCACCTGCAAGCAGCCTTCAATGCCAAGAGCGAAGAGTTCCAGGACATTCTGAAAATGGGCCGAACTCAGCTACAAGATGCCGTGCCAATGACGGTAGGTCAGGAATTTCATGCTTTCAGTATCCTGATTAAAGAAGAAATCAAAAACTTGAAGTATGCCGCTTCATTACTTCTGGAAGTAAACCTTGGCGCAACAGCAATTGGTACCGGTCTTAACGCACCAGCAGGTTATCAAGAGCTGGCAGTAAAATACCTAGCCGAAGCAACAGGTCTAGCATGTGTACCTTCAGAGGATTTGATTGAAGCAACATCTGACTGTGGCGCCTATGTTACCGTACACGCTGCGCTAAAACGTCTGGCGGTTAAGCTATCTAAAGTGTCTAACGACCTTCGTCTGCTTTCTTCTGGTCCTCGAGCTGGCCTTAACGAGCTAAACCTACCTGAAATGCAGGCAGGCTCCTCAATTATGCCAGCTAAAGTTAACCCAGTGATCCCTGAAGTGGTCAACCAGGTTTGCTTCAAGGTAATCGGTAACGATACAACCGTTACTTTCGCAGCAGAAGCCGGTCAGCTACAGCTCAATGTAATGGAACCTGTGATTGGCCAGGCAATTTTTGAGTCGATTGGACTACTAAACAATGCCTGTATTAACCTTGCCGACAAGTGTATCAGTGGTATCACTGTGAACAAGAACGTATGTGAAGACTTCGTCTTCAACTCAATTGGCATCGTAACCTATCTCAACCCATTCATTGGTCACCATGAAGCGATATTGTCGGTAAGATTTGTGCCGAAACAGGCCGCAGTGTTAGAGATGTGACGCTAGAGCGCAAGTTACTGGCTGAAGAGCAGCTTGATGAAATATTCTCGGCGCAAAACCTTATGCACCCTGAATACAAAGCAAAACTATATAGCTAATTAGCTATGCCGTAAGCCAGAATAAACAAAAGGGCTAGTAACTAGCCCTTTTATTATATCTATTATTATGTTTTATCTTATATTATGTTTTGATTGTTAAAATTGATTCGCATGCGGTGATTTACCGCTCAGCTCTTTCATCGGGCTTACCTTACTTAATTCATTCCACATTGCTTCACAAGATGAGTGTAGTTTGGAATAATAACGATAGACATACAAATCCAACGGAACCGGTTCACGTCCAGTTAAAATTTTCAATTGCCCAGAAGCAAGTTCTTCTTTGATTGCATAATCTGGAAGCCAGCTTATTCCCTTTCCTTGTAATACCAAAGCTTTAATAAAGTCAGTCATTGAAGAAGAACATACCGTATTAGGTGTTAACTTGCCATTGGCTCTGTGTAGCGCTCTTCCCATATAACTTTCTGGCGTATAATCCAGACATGGAACATCATCATTTTCTGACAGATCAAAAAGCGGAATTCCACTTTCATCCACCGCTGATACACAATACAAATAGCTTCGCCCTAAATATATCGAGCGGTATGGTGCAATTTGCAGTCGGTCTTCATAAAAGGAAAATAGAAAGTCACACTTTCCATCTATCAATAATTCAACAGCGTCATCAACTTCATTGGCATCTACAGACAAACTTGTATTCAAATTCGAATCAAACAAACTTGAATGCAACTTTGGCAGCAAGCTGATAGCGATAGAGTGCGCCGCGCTTAAACGAACCGTATGCCGACCATGAAATGAGCTACCCGCCAGCCGGTTAATTTCTTCATCTATTTGATGAAGAATGGATTGTGCGGTCGTTTTGAACTGTTTTCCGCATAATGTCAACTCGATAGGCGATTTACTGCGATCAATTAATACTAAACCTAACTCGGCTTCAAGCGACTTTATTCGTCGGCTAAATGCTGGTTGAGTAACATTACGAACAGCTGCGGCATGAGAAAAATTTTGTAATTCAGCAAGGGTAAGAAAATCTTGCAGCCATTTTGTTTCTATGTTTTTCATTCGACATTCTCAGTAGTAATGGTCCCACGGCAGTCATCATCCCTAAATAACTCAGTACAAAAAAAACCAGCTGTTACATAGATTATTATAGGCCATCCGCAGATGGCTGTAAGGATCAATCAGTAATTAACATATGTCTATTAAGTTGATCACAAAGCTTAAAACTAACATGATGCATTTTAATAACCAAGCCATTTTTTTTCAGCATTTCACATGATAGATGAATAATCATACCATCGAGATGCAACATCATTAATAACTATTCATCCATAGCGTTAATAAAATAATAAAAATGATAAATACAAGTATATTTATCGCTTAATTAGAATCATTAAAAATTATCAAATCATTATAAGAAACCCGTACCCTAATAAATTAAAGGTCAATAAAATGAACTTAATCATTAAGTTATTGTGTGGAATATTAATAGGCATACTGATGGGTATGCTTGCACCAGAAATAATTGTTCGAGGTCTGATAACGGCTAAATTTTTAGTTAGCCAGTTAATAAAGTTCACCATTCCATTATTAATTCTCTTCTATGTGACTAGCGGTATTGCTAGCCTGCCAAAAAAAACTCTGGGAAATTACTCGGAAAAACTGTTGGCCTAGCATATTTATCAACACTAGGTGCAGGTATTATCGCATTTTTAGTGGCAAAGAGCCTTTTCCCGATATTACTAAGTGGCGCCGGAGAATTGCCTGAAGCTGAAACTGTTCTTACCCCATTTCTATCACTTCAGATCCCGCCAATCATGAACATCATGACAGCGTTAACCGTCGCCTTTATTTTTGGACTGGGTATCTCTAATACCAGTGCCGAACAGCTGAGAAAGGTCAGTGATCAGGGCCGTGATATCATTGAACTTTTCCTAAATAAGGTGATGATCCCTGCTCTACCATTCTATATCGCCGGTGTCTTTGCCGATATGACAGTCAAAGGCACGGTATTTGCGACATTGCAAACCTTCAGCCTGGTACTGCTTGCCGTTATCGCTATGCACTGGTTCTGGCTAAGCTTCCAGTTTATCACCACAGGTGTAGCCCTAAAAAAAATCGCCTCTGAAAATCCTTCGTACCATGATGCCAGCCTATTTTACTGCTGTCGGCACCATGTCTTCTGCAGCAACAGTGCCTGTTACTTTGCAGCAAACCAAGCGCAATGGTGTATCGAACTCTATCGCCAATTTCGTTGTACCACTATGTGCCAACATCCACATGTCAGGATCGGTGATCAGTATCGCCAGTGTAGCTGTCGCTGTAATCATCATGACCGGTGCGGGTCCGGTACCTAGCCTGCTTGAAGCTCTACCGTTTATTGCCATGCTGGGTGTCACAATGGTGGCTGCACCGGGCGCACCAGGAGGAGCCGTAATGGCTTCTGTCGGTCTACTCGGTTCAATGCTGGGTTTTACCGAAGAAATGATCGCACTGCAAATCGTACTCCACTTAGCCCAAGATAGCTTCGGCACCGCCTGTAATGTCACTGGTGATGGTGTAATTGCTTTGTTGATAGACAAAGTTTCCGACGCACCGGAAGAAACAGAGGAAGGATTAGTACCTATCGAGGAAGCTATCTAACTCAGCATTACACTACTACTGGTTATCACTATAAGAGCTGTTCTCGGACAGCTCTTTTTAAAGAACCGCTCTTTTTTTTAAGAACTCTAGGATTCACTGCGACATGTACGAAAACAACAAAACACTATACCTTCCTTATGCTGGTCCGACCCTGCTAGAAAATGCCCTTCTAAACAAGGGCAGCGCATTCTCCCCAGAGGAAAGGCAGAACTTCAGCCTGATGGGGCTGCTGCCTGCAACCATTGAATCCATTACCGAACAGGAAGAGCGCGCATACAGCCAATATCAAACGTTCAAGAATGATCTTGATAAACACATCTTCCTTCGCAACATCCAAGATACCAACGAGACCCTCTACTACCGGCTGATCGTCAACCATATCGAAGAAATGATGCCGATCATCTACACCCCGACAGTCGGTGCAGCCTGCGAAAAATTCTCGAACATTTACCGTCGAGGCCGTGGCCTGTTCCTCGCCTACCCTGAGCGCGGCAGCATGGTGGATATTTTAAATAATGCCGCCCGTCAGGATGTGAAAATTATCGTGATCACTGATGGTGAACGGATCCTCGGCCTTGGCGATCAGGGGATTGGCGGTATGGGCATCCCTATCGGCAAACTGGCACTGTATACCGCCTGCGGAGGAATCAACCCAGCCAACACGTTACCGATTGTTCTGGATGTCGGCACCAACAATACCCAGCGCCTGTCTGATCCTATGTATATGGCTGGCGCCATCCGCGTGTCACCGGCCAGGAATATGACGACTTTGTCGAGGAAGTGATCCAAGCCGTGAGAAGCCGCTGGCCAAATGCGCTGATCCAGTTCGAGGACTTTGCCCAGAAAAACGCCATGCCACTGCTTAACCGCTATAAAGATAAAGTATGCTGTTTTAACGACGATATTCAGGGGACTGCTGCGGTTACCGTTGGTAGCCTGCTTGCCGCCTGCAAAGCAGCTGGTTCGAAACTCTCCGAGCAGCGGGTAACATTTGTCGGTGCAGGCTCTGCCGGGTGCGGAATTGCCGAGGCGATTGTGGCCCAGATGGTCGCGGAAGGGCTGAGCGACAGCAAGGCTCGCGAACAAATCTTCATGGTTGATCGCTGGGGCCTACTAACCGACAACATGCAGAATCTACTCAGTTTCCAACAGAAGCTAGCCCAGAAAAGTGCAACCGTTGATCAGTGGAATAATACCGATAGCATCTCCCTGATAGATGTTATCAGTAATGCCAAACCAACAGTTCTGATCGGAGTTTCCGGTGTGCCCGGCCTGTTCAGTCAAGAGGTGATCACTGAGATGCATGCTCATTGCAAGCGCCCTATTGTGCTGCCACTTTCCAACCCAACCAGCCGTGTTGAAGCGACACCGGCTGACATTATTCGTTGGACAGAAGGCGATGCACTAATTGCAACCGGCAGCCCATTCGATCCGGTGCTATTTAACGATAAAAGCTATCCTATTGCCCAGTGCAACAATAGCTATATTTTCCCGGGTATTGGTCTTGGTGTTCTGGCCAGCGGCGCGACCCGAGTAACGGACGAAATGCTGATGGAAAGCAGCCGTGCACTGGCAGAATGCTCACCTCTTTCTCAAGATGGGCACGGAGCCTTACTGCCGCCATTAGAAGCAATCCAACAGGTGTCACACCATATTGCACTGGCGGTAGCCAAAAAAAAGCGGTAGAACAAAACAAAGCGCCCAAACGCAGTGATGAGCAATTACTTGAAAAGATCAACGCTACCTTCTGGGAACCGGAATACCTGAAGTACAAACGCACGGCGCTATAGAAACGAACTCATCAACGAATACAGATAACCCTCATTATTGAGGGTTATCTGTATTATTTCTTATCAAAAACTTATTACGAATTTGTTGCTAATTAAGAGGCTAACTTGCCATAACCTTTATCCCAAAGAGCGTAAATAATCCTCCCGTCAGGTAGTCAATCATATTGGCGGTTCTACGGTAAAACTGCTGTGCCGACGGTGTTGAAAACACGACAACAAGGAACAGGTGCCAGATCAGTGTAATTCCTCCCATCAGCACCATACTCATCAACGTCAGCTCTGTCGTCAACGAAGCGGGCATGGCTACTGAGAACAAGCTGACTACAAACAGGCCGGTCTTCGGGTTTATCATGCTTGTCACAAACGAGAGACGGAACAGCTGCAGCGGTGAAAGCGGATAACGCATATTGGTCATCTCCAACCCTTGATCTTTTTGTCTTCTGGCCGCAAGAATTCGCGTTACCCCAAGGTAAAGCAGATATAGACCGCCCAACACCTTCATTACGGTAAACAACCAGGGAAAAGTGTTAAGAACGATTAATACCCCCGAGGCACCCAGTCCGCCCCACACCATCACAGCAACGCTCACCCCAAACGCTGACCAAATAGCCAGCTGACGCTGAAATCGCAATGCCGTATTCATGGTCAACAACACATTGGCACCGGGTGTAATAGCAGCCAGTACCCAAATCACGATGATATGAGAAGCAACGTCCAGGTAGTTTTCCATCCTATAGTTCCCTTTAAAGTCCGATTCACAGAGTACGAATTTAGTTGTTGATAAGAATATTGTTTACATCAAAAATTAACTTTTTCACCCAATAAGCTCATGTTTATTTGGAAGTTAAGTTTAACTAATAGTAAAAAAAACCTCCAACGGCTGAATATTAATAATTGGAGGAAAAAAAATAATTACGCTAAAGCTAATAACTGTATTTCATATCGACCAGAACAATTCGTTTCCAGACACGCACCAATATGCACATCGATACAATCGACTATTCATGAACAATTGATTAACCTGTTCAACACTAAGATGAAATTACCATTTTTTTTCAATTACATACCAAGTTTCTCCTTTAATTTCACCCTCTTATAATAAAAGGTTATAGCATATATCGAAAGCAGCTCTCGTTATTGAATGATTATTAGCGCAACTATTAAAGAGGCAAAACCTGCAACATAGCTATTGATATTTGTATCTATTTGTAAAATGTACCATAATGTGCCGCCTAGTCAGCTCAACAATAAGCTGTACACCCAAAGGTTGTGGTAAATGGAACATAGAATATTAGTCGTAGAAGATAGCCGCCCTTTTCGACGAATTATTGAAGTTGAATTGAGAAAAGCTGGTTTTACTCCGGTTCTAACTGAAAGTATTGCCGAAGCTGAAAAAGTACTCGACGAAAGCACCGACTTTCTATGTGCGATTCTTGACTATTGCCTACCTGACGGACAAGACGGTGAAATAATAGATGTGTGCCTGTCAGTCGATATTAAAGTTATCGTCCTGACCGCATTAATGGATGAAATGACCCGAGAAAGAGTACTGGCTAAAACAGTAATCGACTATATCCCCAAAGACAGCCCAACCTGTATATCATCAATCATTCCTATTCTTAAACGCCTTGAAAACAATCGCAGCCACAAAGCACTTGTCGTTGATGATTCGGTGACCGCCCGGCGGTATGTTCGCAGCCTTCTAGAACGTCAATATATCGCAGTAGTCGAAGCCAGCACCGGCAATCATGCATTGGAAGTGATTAAAAAAAAGAAAAAGATATCACCCTGGTGATCACTGACTATTCGATGCCAGAGCGAGATGGCGTCAGCCTGATCAAAGAACTTCGTAAAACGAACCAGCAAGGCCAACTCGCCATCATTGGCCTGTCTGCCAGCGATGAAGCAGCATTAACGGCAAAGTTTCTTAAAGCCGGCGCAAATGACTTTCTGAAAAAAGCCGTTCAACCAAGAAGAGTTTTACTGCCGCCTGCACAGCACCCTTAACATTCTGGATTCTGAACGAAGGCTATATCATCATGCCAACAAAGACTACCTGACCCAGACTTGGAACCGTCGCTACTTCTTTGAGCACTCGCTAGCCAAACGCCATAAAGGACCTCGTTGTCTAGCTCTGCTGGATATTGATTTCTTCAAGAAACTCAATGACACCTACGGTCATCATATTGGTGATATGGTACTGATCGAACTGGCAAACACATTACAAATTTACTTCCCGGATGCATTAGTGGCCCGTTTTGGTGGCGAGGAATTCTGTATTTTATACGGCAACTCATCACAGATTTTCCACCAGCGCCTTGAAGCATTGATCCAAGATATCGCAGACACGGAACTCAACATCCTGAGTCAAACCATCCAATACACCATCAGTCTGGGTGTCGTAAATGCCGATGCCAACATTCATGAACTAATCCGCCGTGCCGATAAATGCTTATATCAAGCCAAATCTGCCGGACGAAACCAACTGGTGCTGGAGGGATAGAAATATAGCTGCCATCAGATAGCACTGTTGGCAACGTACCCGATGGCGAATCAGCAACGTTTGATATGCAGTTATATGCTTAATCTCCACAGCCATTGTTCTCCAACATTTTCTTCTTCATTTCTACAAAACAGAATTAGGCAAGTTTTAGATAGGATCAGGGCTTAATCCCAACCTTATCAAAAGGTACCATATCCTTCTATAATGGGCGTTTATTGTACTGCAAGTTCTGATAAAGTAACCCTGTATCTAATTTAACCATTTATACCCTTTTGTAAGCCACGGTTAACCGAAAAATCGCCTCCCCAACAAATACCAACAACCGTATTGACTGGCTTTAACCGTTACTGAAAAGCTCGACTGGAAACAACACTCTATGTACAAACGTTTTGAAAAGCTGTCGTCAGCATTTCCACCACACGAACCCGAACAGCCACCTAACGGCTTATTCGCTTCTGCCGCTACTACACCCGGGGATTTGAACGCCCGCTCATCGCCATGTCCGTTCTGAGTGCGCTCATCGCTATTGTCGAAGTGTCTCTATTTGGCTTTATGGGCCAACTGGTTGACTGGCTGGCAACTCACAACCCGGATACGTTCTGGGCCGAAGAAGGTGGCAAGCTGATGGGAATGGGGCTGTTAGTCCTGATCGTTGTTCCCTTGCTTGTTACTCTGCACTCGCTGATCGTCCACCAAACGTTGCTCGGCAACTATCCGATGTCTATCCGCTGGATGGCACACCGCTATCTGCTACGCCAAAGTATTTCGTTCTATCAGGATGAGTTTGCTGGCCGCATTGCGACCAAGGTCATGCAAACGGCACTTTCAGTGCGAGAAACAGTAATGAAACTGCTGGATGTATTGGTCTACATTTCCGTGTACTTCACCTCGATGGTGGTGATGATTGGCCAGTCCGATTTACGCCTGATGCTGCCAATGCTGATTTGGCTGGCTGCTTATATCGGTATCCAATTACGCTATGTACCGAAACTCAAGCATATTGCTACCGAGCAGGCAGACGCACGCTCAATGATGACCGGACGCATCGTAGACAGCTATACCAATATTTCTACCGTCAAGTTGTTCTCCCACACCAACCGCGAGACCGAATATGCCGAACAGGGTATGAGCGGCTTTATGGATACGGTTTATCGCCAGATGCGTCTGGTGACCGGTTTCAACATCTCGGTAGAGGCCATTAACTACCTGTTGGTATTCGCCATTGCCGGCCTGTCGATTTGGCTTTGGATGGACGCCGCTATCACCATTGGGGCAATCGCCATTGCCGTCAGCCTGGCGCTGCGTATCAATGGGATGTCAAAGTGGATCATGTGGGAAGTCGGCGGCTTGTTCGAAAACATCGGTACTGTTGTCGACGGCATGAAAACGCTGGCACAACCGGTAGCTATCGAAGACAAGCCCAACGCGCCAAAGCTGGACGTCAGCCAAGGCGGTATCCAGTTTGACGATGTCTGTTTCCACTACGGTGAAGACAAAGGTGTAATAGAAAAGCTCAATCTGAACATCAAACCGGGTGAGAAAGTCGGGCTTGTCGGCCGTTCCGGTGCTGGTAAATCTACCATGGTAAACCTGTTGATGCGGTTCTACGATATCGAATCCGGCGCTATCCGTATCGATGGCCAAAATATTGCGGACGTAACCCAAAATTCACTGCGCGCGCAGATTGGCATGGTCACCCAAGATACATCTCTGCTGCATCGTTCTATCCGTGACAACATTCTGTACAGCAATCCTGATGCCACAGAAGCTGACGTATTGGCTGCAACCCGAAAAGCCCATGCGCACGAGTTTATCGCCACCCTAACCGATCCGCACGGTAACACGGGCTATGATGCCCAAGTAGGTGAACGTGGGGTGAAACTCTCCGGCGGCCAACGCCAGCGAGTGGCAATTTCTCGGGTACTGCTAAAAGACGCACCGATCCTTATTCTCGATGAAGCAACATCCGCGCTCGACTCCGAGGTTGAAGCCGCAATACAGGAAAGTCTGTATCAGCTGATGGAAGGGAAGACAGTGATCGCAATCGCGCACCGACTGTCCACGATTGCAGCCATGGATCGTTTGATCGTGCTTGATCAGGGCAAGGTGGTCGAGCAAGGATCGCACCAGGATCTGATCGAACATAACGGAATTTATGCCCAGCTCTGGGAGCATCAGACTGGCGGTTTTATTGGGGATACGGAAAAGCCAATTAAAACTGCAATATAAAACCAGCACACTAACAAGATGGCGATGAAGTGGCGGCACTCATCGCCATTTCATCAGATTAATCAGCTTTAAACATAACCATTTTTAAAAACCTCTTTACCGTAGCTTTGCTTGCTATGGTAACTAGAGGTATGTCACGCCAAATAATCCTTAACATACCCACAGCCCTATATAATGCAACATATTTAGCATAATGACTAAAGCGCTTTCATGATGTATGATAGTTTTACATTCATTATTACATAGAACATGTAATATTTCATTGTGGTGTTTGTTTTGACTTTTAGAACAGATATAAATGGATTGAGAGCCATTGCTGTTATAGCGGTGGTTTTATTTCATTTTAATCCCGATTGGGTTCCTGGCGGATTCGCTGGTGTAGATGTATTTTTTTTGTTATCTCTGGATTTTTAATGACAGGGATTATTTTTAGAGGTTTAGAGGATAACTCATTCTCTCTTTTTAAATTCTATGTAGCAAGAGCTAATAGAATTATTCCTGCCCTTGCTGTTCTATGCTTAGTTTTATTGGTGTTTGGGTGGTTTTATTTATCGCCATTAGATTACAAGGCATTAGGGAAACATATCGCTAGTAGTATGGGATTTCTTTTCTAA
>LLEN01000194.1_pt1 | contig 11843 bp, 14 predicted proteins | sample 595881 | NCBI WGS metagenome assembly LLEN01 (sample SAMN02919314, study PRJNA255460) | bioreactor metagenome | biome: chemostat; feature: culture 2012_10.3; material: sediment; isolation source: day86 10degC chemostat 2012 inoculated with Wadden Sea sediment taken from... | place: Germany: Bremen ...
TATCAGATTCTAATTTACTTATATTCAACTAAGTGTTATTCCTTGTGTTGACTATTTCAGTTATATCATTAATAACGCCATTATATTAACCCCGCCTTAACGCCTTCATCTTTATGCTTGTCTCAGAAAATTTCAGGAGACAAGCTCAATGACTTTGCCAAGTGAATTTAAGGTCTCACTTGTTTCACTCATGATGCTGGGTATTACTGGCTGTAGTACCGCTGACGGTGTGAACTTCCAACAAACGGCGCAGACTTCTCGCGCTGAATATCAAACATGGAGCTACCAGCAAACTGATGCGGCACGGGCCAGTCAACTGACCGATTTAGTCGCGATTCCAGCGCTGACGCAGATGGTTAATGACGCGCTCAGCCGAAATCCCAGCCTGCAGCAAACTGCGTTAGCACTTCAAATTGCTTACGCACAGGAGAACCTTGCTGTTGGCGATCAGTTGCCAGAATTGTCCGCGGGGTTTAGCGGTAAGCGTGAAGAGAACAACGGTAATAGCTATACCACGGATCTGACAGTGAGCTGGGAGCTTGATCTGTGGCAAAAGATCAGCGACAGCGTCAATGCGGCGCAGATGGATGTTGCTACCTCGCAGGCTACCTATCAGGCGGCACAAGATGCATTAGTCGCGAATATAATGCGAGCGTGGCTGCAAATTAACCTCAGGCAACAACTGCTGGCTATCGAAAGCGAGCGTTTGACAGTGCTAGAAAACAACGAAACCTTTATTTTGGAGCGCTATAGAGTTGGGCTCGGTCAGCTTGAAGAGCTCGATAATGCCCGAAGCAGTAGCGCCCAGACAAAGGCGACGTTAGCTGAGTATCAAGAACTGCTTGCAAAAGAATACCGCACATTAAAGCAGCTACTGGGGCGTAATCCTGAGAGTTTTCTCTCCAACATTGAGCAGCATTTTCCTGAGGTACTCGAACCTCTGGCGACTCTCCCTGAGCAGGATTTAGGCCGTCGGCCCGATCTACAAGGCGCTTATTACACCATTTTGGCCGAGCAATACCGGACTTCTGTCGCCTATAAGGCGCTGCTTCCATCCATTAATTTATCAGCTTCGCTGACCGATATCGGCAGCAGCCCGAGCGATGCATTGCTGACAAGTCCTGCCTGGGGTTTGCTCGGTCAACTGACAGCACCTTTGTTTCAGGGGGGCAAGTTAAGGGCACAGGTTGATATTGCTGAGCTGACTGCCGAGCAAAGTTATTGGCATATCAGGAAACGCTGCTAAATGCCGTCACGGAAGTCGAAAACACACTGGGACAGGAACAATCTTTAGAGCGGCAGCAGCAGTATCTAGGAGAGGCATTAGGTAGTGCTTCGCGCAGTGTTGCCAATTACCAAACCAAATATCGACAAGGCTTAGTCGATATTCTCGATCTGTTATCGGTACAGCAACAAACATTTGATCTTCAATCACAGCTGGCACAGGTAACGTATAACCGACTTGTTAACCGAATTGACTTAGGCCTTGCGCTAGGGCTTGGAGTGTCATCATGAAACTAAAAACTCTTACTATTGCAGTAACGCTAGCTTCCGCTGCCAGTATTTTTGCTGTTGCCGCTTATAACGGTGAAAAAAAATGAATACAGTGGCCTCACCCGTAGTGGATCAGGCGGTTCCTCAATATCCGGATGTTGCTATCGTCGAAGTTGCCCGTCGTGATTACCGAGCAACGATTACAGGTCATGGTGAAGCAAAACCTCGCTACCAGTTAGATTTAACGACTGAAGTGAGTGGTCAAGTCGAGACTCTAGCTGATCGTTTTGAAACCGGCGTGGAGTTTGAGCAAGGAGAAGCGTTGGTAAACCTGAACCAAACCGATCACCATCAAGCGATTTCAAGTGCCAAAGCGTCTGTTGCTGACGCCAAGTTGGCGCTACTAGAAGAGCAGCGTCAAGGACAGCAGGCCCAAAAAGAGTGGAAACGTTCAGGGCTGAAAGGTCAGCCTGATTCATCATTGGTATTGCGCGAACCGCAGCTAAAGGCCGCGGAAGCCAAGCTGGAGAAGGCCAAGCGAGAGCTTGAGAAAGCAAAACGAGACCTGAGTAAAACCACGATAAGAGCCCCGTTCAATGCCTTGATCGTTTCAAGAGAAGTTCAACCGGGGAGCTATCTTCAGGCTGGCAGTGCCATTGCTATGCTCTACAGTACCGATCGTATCGAAGTCAGCATTCCGATGTCGGGTAACCAATGGTTAAATCTACCGCCAATAAGTTCGCTCAATAAGGAAAAATGGCCAGTTGAACTCACCAGCACCGAAAGCCATAACCAATGGCGAGGCTATGTTGAGCGAGTTGAACAACATCTTAATAGTGCAAGTCGCCAGCGTTCATTGATCGTTGTTGTCGAACAACCGTTGCAACAAACAACTCCGTTGTATGCCGGTACGTTTGTTGAAGCGAAAGTGCAGGGGCGTAAGTTGTCTGAATTGTGGCAGTTGCCCGCTTCTGCGATTTCCCAAACCGGTGAAATCTGGCTTGTTGATGATAAGCAGAGCTTATTTAGCGTCAGGGCAAATAAGCAGTTTGAAGATAGCAACTATGTCTATGTTGTTCCGCCTGATGATGTTCAGCAAGCAAAAGTCGTTGTTCGCCCACTTAACAGCTACGTACAGGGTATGTATGTGCAGCCGGTTGTGGAGGGTTAAGCAATGACATCATCTCAGAACCCGGGTACAGCGGGCCAGTATGGCGGCATTATCGGATGGTTTGCGACAAACTCAGTTGCAGCAAATCTGCTGCTGGTCAGCATGATTGTCCTTGGCCTTATGTCGTTAAATACCATTCGAAAGGAAGCCTTTCCAAGTATGGAACCTAATGTCATTACCGTATCGGTTAATTATGACAGTGGAGATGCCAAGCAAGCTGAAGAAGGTATCGCGATCAAAATTGAAGATGCCCTCGAAACGGTGCCGGGTATTAAACGAATCACATCGACATCCAATGCCAATGGTAGCTCAGTACGTATTGAAAAAAAATCAGTGATTATGAGCTGGAAACCTTGCTGACAGACGTCAAGACCAAAGTGGATGCGATATATAATTTTCCGGCAGATGCTGAGAACCCGGTAATTGATAAAGCGAGAATGCAGGATCATGCTCTTTGGGTACAGCTCTATGGCGAGGTAGATAGGGCAACGTTGCAGGAGCTGGCTGAAAAGCTAAAGGCGGATTTACTGGCGCAGCCATCGATTCGGGACCTTGAAATCAAAGGCAAGTCAGAACCGATTATTTCGGTCGAGGTAGATGAAGGACAGCTTCAGGCTTATGGCCTTACGCTGTCTGATGTTGCGACAGCAATCAATGCCGAATCTTCTACTGCATTGACCACGAGCCTGCGTAATGGCGAAAAGGTGGTTAGGCTCAAGGCGTCGGAGCAGGCATACCGGGCGGCTGAGTTTGCACGTATTCCGTTAGTCACTACTTTGCAAGGTACGATTATCACTCTTGGAGATGTCGCAGAAGTGACCGAGGCCTTTGAAGATGATCCATTTACCTTATCCCGTTATCAGCAAACGAACGGGATGGGTATCGAGATCGTGATGGACGAATATGGTGATGTCACACAAATTGTCGAGCAGGCAAAACAAGTGGTTGAGAATTGGCATCAGCGTGGCCTGTTGCCGGCGAATGTCGAACTAGAAACATGGTATGACAAAAGTACCTTGATTAAAGATCGATTGTCTTTACTTACTAGTAATGCCGTGACAGGTATTGCCCTGGTATTTATTGTCCTTGCCCTGTTCCTTAATTTTCGGGTGGCATTCTGGGTTGCAGCAGGCCTGCCATTTGTCTTTTTTTTGGTACCTTGTTCTTTATGGGAGATAGTTTTACCGGGCTGACTATTAATGAAATGACCACATTTGGTTTCATTATGGCATTGGGGATTGTGGTCGATGATGCTGTTGTAGTTGGGGAGAGCGTTTACACCACTCGGCGTCAGGACGGAGATACAGTCGCCAATACCATTAGAGGGACCATGAAGGTTGCCGTACCGACGTTGTTTGGGGTGTTGACGACTGTCGCTGCTTTCATGTCATTGTCTAATGTTACTGGGGACTTAGGTCAAATTTACGCCCAGTTCGGAACAGTTGTTACCATTTGCTTGTTGTTGTCTGTGGTGGAGTCAAAGTTAATCCTTCCATCTCACCTTGCACACATCAATACACATCGCCAGATCCCGCAAGGAATAAAAGGCTGGTGGGCTCGGATCCAGCACGGTGCCGATAGTGGGCTGATGTGGTTTAACCGATGTATTTATTGCCCTGTAATTGAGAAAGCGCTGAATTTCCGGTACGCCGTCATTTTGGCTTTTGTTGCCCTGATGGTGCTGGTGGTGGGAATGCCGATGACCGGCAGTGTCCGTGTGGCATTTTTCCCTGATATTCCTGGTGACGTTGTCACGGCTGATCTGTCAATGCAGAATGATGCGAGCTTCGGGCAAACGAACAGTAACCTGCTCATGCTTGAACGGACTGCACTCCAAGCAGACAAAAATCTCTTTGCCGGAAAAACGGTTGATAGCAACGAGGTAACCATGACTGCGATAAAGAGCCTGCAGATCATCGCTGAGGATGATAGTTCGGGTAAGCTGCAGGTTGAGCTAGTGCCCAATGCGCTATACACCTCGACAGAGTTTGAGCAGGAATGGGAACGTCTGAGTGGCTCCCCTGAAGGCGTCAAAAAAAACTAAAGTTTTTATCTAGTTTTGAAATGGTCGATAACTTCAAGGTGGAGCTAAAAGCCTGGGATGATGATACTGTCCGCAAGGCTGGATTGCAGTTTAAGTCGTTATTGGGACAAACACCGGGGGTGAGCGGTATTGATGATAATTTGAACCCGGGCCAGCCGCAGATCCGCTTTGAGCTTACAGAGCAGGGCAGAACATTAGGGATGGACACAGCGACACTGTCACGGCAAGTATTACAGTCATTTGGTGGTGAAATCGTCCAGCGCTATCAGCGTAATAAAGACGAAGTTAAAGTTCGCGTTCGTTACCCTGAGAAAAAAAACGCCAGAATATGGCAGATATCATGCAGTCTCGTGTTCGCACGCCAGATGGTACGGTGGTGCCTTTAAGTACCGTTGCCAATGTGGTTTCCGAATATCAACAAGACGAAATTACCCGTATTGACAGTTTACGAGCCATTTATATTACGGCAGCAGTAGATAAAAATATCGTTGCACCCAATGAGCTGGTTGCTAGCCTACAGCTGGACGTCGTTCCTGAGTTGTTGCGGCAGTACCCGGATTTAAGTGTCCACTTTGCCGGTGAGGCTGAGCAACAACAGGAAGCAACGAGCTCGATGGGTAATATGTTCATTGTTGCGTTGCTGGCGATCTATGTGTTGCTGGCAGTGCCTCTGAAATCTTATGTTCAGCCCTTGCTAATTATGACGGCCATACCATTTGGTATCGTCGGGGCAATATTGGGGCACTGGTGGAATGATCTGACAATCAGTATTTTGTCGCTTAATGGAATTTTGGCCCTCAGCGGAGTGGTAGTAAATGACAGCTTGTTACTGGTTTCCCGTTTCAATGAGTTGAGAGAAGATGACAGTATACCTGTTAAGCAAGCAATAAAAGAAGCCTGCTCTGGGCGTTTGCGAGCGGTGTTGCTGACATCTGTTACTACCTTTGCTGGTTTAGCGCCTTTGCTGGGAGAAACCTCGATGCAAGCACAGTTCTTGATTCCCGCAGCCGCATCTTTAGGCTATGGAATTTTATTCGCGACCCTGATCACTCTGATCCTTATCCCGGCGTTGTTATTGATCCAATGTGAAATCAGGTCGTTACTGGTTAAACTGGTCGATATGACAAAGAGAGAAAAGAAGGTAGCTGAATCATGCTAAACCTACTGCTGGTTGAGGATGACCTAGACTTGGCGACAGCTGTTGTCGATTATCTCGAGCTTGAATCGATCCAGTGTGACCACGCCGTCAATGGCGTGGTTGGCCTGAACTTGATTAAGAGAAATACGTATCAGGCTATTATTCTGGATTTGAATCTACCTCGAATGGATGGGTTGGCTGTGTGCCAGCATATGCGAGATCTGGGGGATGATACACCGGTGTTGATGCTGACGGCGCGTGATAGTCTGGATGATAAATTGATCGGTTTTGAGTCAGGCGCAGATGATTATTTGGTCAAGCCGTTTGCGATGGAAGAGTTAATTGCAAGGGTAAAGGTGTTGTCGCGTCGTCGCAGCGGGCAGATAAAAAAAAGATCTCTGTTGAAGATATCGAGTTGGATTTAAGCCAGAAACAGGCTTATCGCAATAAACAAATACTGAAGTTATCGCCTACCGCCATTAAGATCCTTGAGGTACTGATGCGTGAAAGCCCAAGCCCTGTTTCAAGGGAGGTTTTGATGCAGCGAGTTTGGGGAGATGATCAGCCAGATAGCAACAGTTTGAAAGTACATATCTTTAACCTAAGAAAGCAACTTGATCTGGCTGGCGGGCCACCTTTGATTCAAACAATTACTAGTTTTGGATTTGCTTTGAGGAGAGCCGATGAAGATCAGGCTTAGCCTTCGGCTGTATTTTCTTGTCGCCATGCTATTTCTTGGTGTGTCGTTGGTGATGGTGTTTTCAGGACTAACGGCAAGTTACTTCATCAAGGGTATGGATACCGCAATGCGTGGAGCCTCGATTGATCTCGGCGAGGTTGAAGGCGTGCAAGATGGTCAGCTAGGTTAGTACTTGGTTTTAGTATTGCGAGTGATTGGCGAGATGTTCCTGAGGATATAAGGCAACATATAACAGTGCCACCATCCGAGCCTTTTGTTCTGGAAAAGTATATAGATACTACCTTTTTTTTGGACCGCCTGAGGCGGGCTATTTTGTGATATTGGTGATCAACAGTAGAGGTGAGCAATATTTTGTTTCTCGCTCCTTTGTTGGGGAGCCACCTAACAAGTTAGCCTATGAGGATTCTCCCCATTTATTATGGATTTTAATTTTTTTTGTATTGCAGGTATTGCCTTTTTTTTCGTTGGTACTGATTTTGATGATGCGTTCGGTGGCCTCACCTGTGGAGAGATTACGAGACTGGGCAAAGTCATTAAGCGCTGAAAACCTGAAGTATTCACCACCGGATTTCCGCTATAACGAATTGAATACATTAGCAGCAATTGTCAAAAATAGCTTGGGTTCGGTACAGAAGAGTCTTGAACGAGAGCAGGTTTTTTTTGCGCCATGCAAGCCATGAACTACGAACTCCCATTGCGGTAATTCGTACCAATACTGAGCTGTTGAAAAAAAACTCGGAGTATCGAATGAAGAGAAGTCAAAGGCTATTGTCGAGCGTATTGAACGAGCCAGTTTGACGATGGGGCACTTGACCGACACTTTATTGTGGATGAGCAGGGAAGAGCAATCACCGCTTCCCGTTCAGGAGGTTGATCTGGCCAACTTAGTGTCAGAGCTCGTTGAAGACTGCGTTATTTGCTTCAGGGAAAAGACGTAACCGTCGGTGTGGAGACATCTTCACATGTTATGCAATTGCCTGTGACAGGCTGCCGAATAGTGCTGACAAACTTGATAAGAAATGCTTTTCAGCATACTCAGCGCGGTCGGGTGATAATTGCTCAGGTTGACAATTCTGTGGTTATTCAAAACACGAATGCTGATAGTGCCTCAGGTGAAACCAGTGATTTAGGTTTTGGATTGGGGCTGGATTTGACCGATAAGCTGATTAAACGATTCGGTTGGGAGTATGAACACAGGAAAGAGGCGGCTGGTCACGTCGTTAGAGTTGGATTTGGCGATTGATAATCATTTGCATTTGTGGCTATTTTCATTTAAATAATACCTTTCTGAAATAAAGACGGGCGTGAAAATGAAACTCGAACAATGTTGGTCGCACTATATAAAGGCAGAAGAACTGATTCAGCAAGGCCACTGGCCTGAGGCGCACTACTTGTATAGTGATGTGTTGTCACATTTACCTGCCCATATTCAGAATGCTGTAAGTTGCGAGAGGACAAGACCTTGCCAGCTCAGATGTATGCTGGATGGTTTTCGTAATGCTTGCATTAATCAGTCTGAAATATTGAATAATTTGGGAAGAAAGGAAGAAGCGTTCACGTTGCTCTCACATACTTACAGTTACTTTCAATTCCTGGCTCTGGAATCTCATGTGATAGTGAACACAATAAACCCAGTATTGCATAATCATAGCGAAGATCTGTTTCGTCATATCAGTGCCTTCTGTGTCGCACAGAGAAATGATGACTGGATGCAGGAGTTAGTAAATGTGCAGAAATCACACCATCATTTTCACCAATTGCAGCACTCTGTATTTTTCGAGCGATCTAGACTGATCAACTGATAGAAGTGGTTACATGACTTTAAAGCTGTTGAATTTATTGAGATGTTGTTGATAAAACTGAAAGCAGCACTAAGATAAACTACTTTAATATAATGATTTAAAGCATATTTTTGATGGGCTAACGAGAGTCATCGATTGCTGAGGAGCGACGAATGAATGCACCAAGCTGGGATCTTTCTATTGCTTATAAAGACCTGTCCGATCCCCAAATCAATCAAGACCTCAAAGTTGCCGAAGAAAAAGTTGCCGATTTCGCTTCCTTGGATCCGGATAGCCTCGATGATTTGATCGCAGCGATTGTACTGAAAGATCAAATAACCATTATCGTAAGAACCTTATCTAGCTATGCCAACTGTCTTTCCTCGGTTGATGCATCGAATGATGGAGCGAAAAAGCTAGCCGGAAAAGTAGACAAACTATTTTCGGAATTTGAACAAGCGGTTAATCCGTACCTTCAGGCATTGGTGCATCTGGATGGCAATGATCTCGATACGGTACTGGCTGGTAATGACGTTTCAGGCAAGTTAGAGGCGCACAGGTTTAGGCTTGAGCGCGACAGACTGAAGAGAAACCGTCTGCTTTCTGTTGGTGAAGAACAGCTGCTCTCAGCGATGAACGTTGATGGTCGAAATGCTTGGGGCCGTCTTTATGACAACCTAACAGGTAGCCTTTCAGTCACATTGACGTTGGCTGACGGCTCAGAGGAAAGTATGGGGTTATCTCAGGCGGCGAGTCTTCTCTATGGGCCGGATAGTGAGCGACGTGAGCCTGCATGGAAGGCAATTTCATCAGTAATGCAAGTTCACGAGCAGAGCTTCGCGGCCATTTTGAATGGTCTCGCTGGGGGAAGGCTGACCGAATATGAAAAACGGAGTCATACCGAGCAGGTACATTTCTTGGATTCCAGCCTGCACACCAGTCGTATTGAAAAACGAACGTTGGATGCGATGTTTAAGGTTGCCAAAGATAACCAGTCTGTAGGGCGCAACGCTGCCCTACAGATGGCCAAGCTCTTTGGTACCGACAAGCTTAAACCTTGGGATGAACAGGCTTCTATGCCGGCATTTGCTGGGAGCGAAAGTGAAAGCTATAGCTTCAAGCAGGGTATTGCGATTATCCGTGAGGCATTTGCCGGAGTGGATCCGGAGATGGCCGATTTTGTCGATATGATGGTCGACAGGCAGCTCATTGATGCTGCGCCGCAGCCAACCAAACGCCTTGGTGCATTTTGTACTAAGTTCGTGAATACCCGCACCCCGTTGGTCTTTATGACGTGGGGCGGCAGCATGTCAGATGTACTGACTCTTGCCCATGAATTGGGTCATGCATTTCACAACTGGGTAATGCGAGATATGCCGTTGGTTCGTAGCGAATACCCGATGACATTGGCGGAAACGGCGTCTATTTTTGCCGAGAATATTGTCCGTGATGCACTGTTAGAAAAAGCGGAAAATGATCGGGATAAACTGATGATGTTGTGGGAGGAAGCACAGGCGACGCTGGCTTTGATGATCAACATTCCTGTTCGCTATGAGTTTGAGAAAGTCTTTTATGAGCAGCGTCAGCAGGGTGAGTTTACCCCGGATCAATTCAGAGAGCTGATGGCTGCAACATGGCGAGAATGGTACGGTGAGGCCATGGATGAAACTAACGACATGTTCTGGGCCAGCAAGTTACATTTCAGTATTCCTGAGCTCAGCTTCTATAACTATCCGTATCTGTTTGGTTACCTGTTTAGTAAGGGCGTCTATGCCCAGCGAGCTGTTAAGGGCAAACAATTCTATGCTGACTACAAAGCGCTGCTGCGTGATACGGGCTCAATGACGGCCGAAGAGGTGGTTCAGAAACACCTTGGAATGGATATTCGTCAGCCAGAATTTTGGCAGCAGAGTGTCGATATGGTCTCTGCTCAGATTAAAGAGTTTGAAAGATTAATCGAAGCAGGCTGAATAACAGGGATCACATTTATCCTTGATGCTCGCATGGTTTCTATTCAATCAGTAACAGTAAGCCTTTATGATAGGTGAGTGTACTCATTGAATAGGACAAGGAATGCCATGAAGAATACGTTTGACCATGCTCTGCCGAATGCAGAAGGCTATTTTGGTGAATATGGCGGTAGCTTCATTCCTGAAGAACTACAGAAAATAATGCTTCAGATCACAGCCGCTTATGACGAGTGCCGTCAGGATCCGGCTTTCCAGGACGAGCTTGCACGCTTATATAAACATTTTGTCGGGCGTCCGAGCCCGATATTTCATGCAGAAAACTTGTCAGGAAAATATGGCGCACCTATTTACCTGAAACGTGAAGATCTTAACCATACCGGCGCCCATAAGATTAATCACTGCTTGGGTGAAGCCTTGGTTGCAAAAAAAATGGGCAAGAAGAAACTCATTGCGGAAACGGGGGCCGGCCAGCATGGTGTCGCTCTTGCTACCGCCGCAGCTTTGGTCGGGCTGGAATGTGATATCTACATGGGAGAGGTAGATATTGCTAAAGAACATCCTAATGTCGTCCGAATGCGGATCCTCGGAGCCAATGTAATTCCGGCCACCCACGGTCGCAAGACATTGAAAGAAGCGGTAGATGCTGCGTTTGAGGCTTATCTTAAAGATCCAATTAATCAGCTATATGCGATAGGTTCTGTTGTTGGTCCTCATCCGTTCCCAATGATGGTACGGGATTTTCAGTCAATCATCGGTAACGAGGCTCGCGTTCAGTTTCAGGAAATGACAGGCAACCTGCCTGATAACTTAGTAGCCTGCGTTGGCGGAGGTTCAAATGCGATGGGGTTATTTACCGCATTTCTAGGTGATACCGATGTTGCACTTCATGGCGTTGAGCCAGCCGGTCGCTCGTTAACCGAAGAAGGTGAGCACGCAGCAACGTTAACTTTGGGTGAGCCGGGTGTGATGCATGGCTTTAAGTCTTATATGCTCAAGGACGAAGAGGGTGAGCCGCAGGAAGTCTACTCGGTTGCCAGTGGTTTGGATTATCCGTCAGTTGGCCCGCAACATAGTTATCTTAAAGATACGGGTCGGGCGAAGTATGGCACCGTGAATGATGAAGAAGCCATTGATGCCTTTTTCGAACTCTCTCGCTGTGAAGGGATTATTCCTGCGATTGAATCTGCCCATGCCGTGGCTTATGCATTGAAATTGGCCAAACAAGGTGAGAAAGGTCAATACTGATTAACTTGTCGGGGCGAGGTGATAAAGACATTGATTTTGTCGTAGAGAATTACAGCAAGGATTATGGCATTGAGTCTTTATTAACAAACGGCTAAATAGTATTAAGAAAATAGCTAAATGTATAACAGCCAATGAACTTTTCATTGGCTGTATTTATTGTCTTTGTCTATTGGTTTTGTTGTAAATATTCATAATGGGAATATCGTGTGTATGTAAACGTTTTGTGAAAAATTGAAGCAATATCAATTCACATAAATTGCCCGTATCAAGAAAAAAAATAGCCAATCATTAGATACTTTG